>JAEEGH010001203.1_pt1 | contig 76789 bp, 64 predicted proteins | sample 9134181 | NCBI WGS metagenome assembly JAEEGH01 (sample SAMN16246544, study PRJNA631951) | gut metagenome | biome: gut microbiome; feature: rumen; material: DP-attached | host: Bos | place: Iran: Karaj | collected 2018-10 | reverse complement strand
CTCGAGAGTGAGGTAGCCGTCGAGCTCCATCTTCTCACCGGTGATACCTGAACGCTGTGTGACAGCCTCCTGAGCGGTCTGACCGTTGATGTCGAGAGCCTTAACAGCCTCAATGTCAGCAGCCTTGGCAGCAACAGCAGCGTCGAGGATGCTCTGTGTCAGGGCGATGAAGTCGGCACCGTTAGCCACGAAGTCGGTCTCGCACTTCAGGGCGATCATAGCTGCGAAGCCATCCACCTTCTTTACGAGTACACAACCATTAGATGTCTCACGGTCGCTACGCTTAGCAGCGATAGCCAGGCCACGCTCACGGAGCAGCTCCTTAGCCTTGTCGAAGTCGCCATCAGCCTCGGTCAGAGCCTTCTTTACGTCAGCCAGACCAGCGCCGGTCATTGCGCGAAGCTTCTTGATATCGTCAATTGAAATTGCCATAATAATCTTAAATGTTTAATCTTTAATGTTTAATGTATTATTCTGCAGCTGGAGCCTCTTCAGCAGAAGCTTCCTCAGCGGGAGCAGTAGCCTCTTCAGCTACGGGAGCCTCTTCAGCGGCCTTGCGGGGCTTGCGAGCAGCACGCTTTGGCTTTACCTCCTCAGCGTCAGCCTCACCCTGTGCATCAGCAGCCTTCTCGTCAGCCTTCTCTACCTTGCGCTCCTCGATACCTTCATTGATAGCATCGCAACATGCAGTGAGGATAGCCTCAACGCTGTCCTTAGCATCGTCGTTAGCAGGGATGATGAAGTCGATGTTCTTAGGATCGCTGTTGGTATCAACAATACCGAATACGGGGATACCCAGACGGTTAGCCTCGCGAACGGCAATCTGCTCCTTCAGTACGTCAACGACGAAGAGTGCGCTGGGCAGACGGGTCAGGTCAGCGATAGAACCGAGGTTCTTCTCCAACTTGGCGCGCTGACGGGTAACCTGCAGCAACTCACGCTTTGACAGGTTGCTAAAAGTACCGTCCTGCATCAGCTTATCGATGTTCGACATTTTCTTTACGGCCTTGCGGATAGTCGGGAAGTTGGTTAACATACCACCCGGCCAGCGCTCAATAACGTAAGGCATACCAACGCTCTGAGCTTTCTCGGCGATGATTTCCTTCGTTTGTTTTTTAGTAGCGACGAACAGGATTTTCTTGCCGCTCTTGGCAATCTGCTTCAGTGCATCAGCAGCCTCGTCAATCTTAACGACGGTCTTGTGAAGGTCGATAATGTGGATACCGTTACGCTCGGTATAGATGTATGGAGCCATAGCGGGGTTCCACTTGCGCTTCAGGTGGCCAAAGTGACAGCCAGCCTGCAGTAATTGGTCAAAATTTGTTCTTGCCATTTCTTTTTTTCTTTTTATTTGTTTACTTTCTTTTTTAATTCTTTGTCCAGAACCAGCCGTTGAGTAATTGAAAATTGACAATTGAAAATTGACAATTCAAGTCTCAGCGGTTTAGATACTAAACTGTTCAGCTATATTCTCAGATAAAAGCCAATCAATAATTATCAATTATCAATTGTCAATTATCAATTGAATATTAACGCTTACTGAACTGGAAGCGACGACGAGCCTTGGGCTGACCTGGCTTCTTACGCTCAACCTCACGAGAATCGCGGGTCAGGAAACCATTATCCTTCAGCTTTTTCTTGTCCTCTTCGTTCACCTTTACAAGTGCACGGGCGATAGCGAGGCGAAGAGCCTGGCTCTGACCAGTGAAACCACCACCATCGAGGTTGGCTTTGATGTCATATTTCTCGGCTACCTCCAACAGGTTCAGTGGCTGCTTTACCACATACTGCAGAATAGCAGAGGGGAAGTATACCTCTAAGTCTTTTTTGTTGATCGTGATCTTGCCAGTACCCTCTGACAGATAAACGCGAGCGATTGAACTCTTGCGACGACCTATTGCATTGATGTATTCCATCTTTTAATCTTATTTAATCCTTAAAAATTACTTATACTGGTTAATATCGATAGCCTTTGGCTTCTGAGCCTCATGTGGATGCTCAGTTCCCTCGTAAACGTAGAGGTTGTTCAGCAGGGCGCGACCAAGAGGACCTTTAGGCAGCATGCCTTTAACAGCGTGCTTCAGAATGCGCTCTGTGCCGAATGGCTTCTTGCGGAGCTCAGCAGGCGTATTGAAGCGCTGTCCACCGGGATAGCCAGTGTAGCGTGTGTAAACCTTGTCGGTCTCTTTCTTACCAGTGAATACCACCTTCTGGGCGTTAATAATAATAACGTTGTCACCACAGTCCTGGTTAGGAGTGAAGGTGGGCTTGTACTTTCCGCGAATGATCTTAGCTACTTTAGAAGCGAGGCGGCCTACTACCTGATCGGTAGCATCGATAACCACCCATTCCTTCTGTTCGCGAGCAGCTTCCTTACTTACGGAAACGGTCTTGTAACTTAAAGTGTTCATTTCTTCTTTTAATTTTTACTACTAAAAAACATAATCTTTTTGTTCTCTCTTATGCGCACAAATACCACTAGCAGAGGTCTAACTCTCCGCAAGTAGTCTAACGTACGCTGAACCAGCACTCTCACGAACCACTGTGCCCGGCCAAAGACACGGCTATTCCGTCCTGATTCACGGGGATTCTAAGTCTCTCCCCAATAATCGGACTGCAAAGGTACGATTAAAAAGTGAAAAGTGAGAAGTGAAAAGTGAAAAAAGCTCCCAATATACTGATATTTATAATTATTTAACATAAAAGGTCTAGTATTTCGGAAAAATGCGTTGCTTTATACAATCGTTCGTGCGGAAACTCTTCCGACTTTTCCATCGCCCAAACGACATGATAGGGAATGTGGAAAGCCCAGGCTCCGGCAGCAAGGGCAGGAGCAATATCGGATTGGAATGAGTTGCCTACCATAAGAGTTTGTTCTGGAGCCACATCAAGATTCTCGCACAACTGGCGATACTCCCGCTCGGTTTTGTTAGATACCGTTTCCATATGGCTGAAATAACCCTCGAGCCCTGACCTCTTAAGTTTGTTTTCCTGGTCCATTAACTCCCCTTTGGTAAAAACAACCAAACGATAACGACGCATTTCAGCCAACTGCTTGAGCGTTTCTTCTACTTCAGGAAGTGGAGTGGTGGGGAACTCCAGCAGTTCCTTACCCATTTCCAACAGCTGTTCAACGGCATGACCAGTCAGTTGCTGGTTGGTGACTCGTACGGCATTTTCCACAAGCGATAGTGTAAAGGCTTTGGTGCCATAGCCTGTCTTTGAAAGGTTGCGCCGTTCTGTCTCTACAAGCCCTTGGCTTACCTCGCGTGCTGAAGCCCAAGGACTGAGTAGTTCGCAACAGCGACGTTCCACATCATCGAACCACGATTGGCAGTCCCATAATGTGTCGTCAGCATCAAAGGCTATCACCTTGATATTTTTTCCTTTAATATCTATCATTGTGGCTATTAATACTTTTTTTTACTCCCAGTATTCTATAGTACGTTTCTGAAGCACGGTTGTCTGTTGGCTCTGGCTGCCTTTTTCCCAATAGGTCAGCGACAGCGAATTGCTGGTCCAATTGCCATTGTCGTCACGAGTCAGGTAATTATTGTGCATATTGATGGTCATGACACATAATCCAGTCTTGTCATAAACCTTTTGGCTTTGCGACATGATTTCGCCTTGTTCGTTGTAGGTGTATTCATTGATATAGCGAATGTTCGCCGTTTTGTTGACCAACGTGCGCCTAATCAGTCTGTAACGGCTGTCGTAGGCGTATTCTACGTCGCTATGCCCGTCCTTCTCTGTCATTTGGGCCCGTTGCAGATACCCATATCGGTCGTATTCACGATTAATCAAGTCAGGATTCTCTATTTGTCCGTTTTCGCTAAATCTCATAAATTGATCCTCAGCAACAGCATTCTCCGTAACCACCTCTTGTACAGGTCCGTGCAGTCCCTGAGTGAGGGCGTCTTTATAGTAGGCCGATGTAGGATAATAGAACACGCGAATGTCTCGTGAACCGTTGTCATTGTCAGCAATAGAGACTTTGATACTACCGAAGTCGTCCATATAATACCAGGCATCGTTGCGCTGACTGAACTCGCCATAGTCTTTCTGCAGTTTATAAAGGAAATACAGATGGTTCTTCTCTAACATTGATTTAGTGCTGTAAGGCCCGATGGTAATCAATGCTGAACGTACCATACGCGTCTCAGTAGAGATGCTGATTAGCAACTTGGCACGAATACCATAGAACTTGCCACGGAAATAGAGATCCTCACCATCTTCAGAACCACCCCATTCTATAAATTCGCTAGCCAGCAGGCGTGGACGTAGACTGTCGATGTGACCTTCCAGCGGAATGCCCATGAACTGCAGACTGCGTGGGTCGCCCTCGGCATGAAGCCCCAGAGAGACAAAAAACAGAGCGAATATCAGTATAATCTTATTCATTTGGCTGCAAAGATACGAATAAGTGAACGAAATGCCAAATAAAATTTGAGTAACTCTCAACTTTTTTGTATCTTTGCCACGTTAAAAATCAAGAATATGAAGATATTTGCAGTAGGAATGAATTATATCCAGCACAATAAAGAGCTGGACGGAACGTTATATAAACCAGAGCGTCCCGTGATTTTCACCAAAGCTGATTCGGCGCTATTGAAGGATCATAAGCCCTTCTTTATACCCGATTGGAGCGAACAGGTGGACTACGAGACAGAGGTGGTAGTACGCATCTGCCGATTGGGTAAGAGTATACCTGAACGATTTGCTCATCGATACTACGATGCACTGACGGTGGGTATTGACTTTACAGCCCGTGACTGGCAGAGGGAGGCCCGCAAACAGGGACAGCCCTGGGAAATCTGCAAGGGCTTTGATGGCTCTGCGGTGATAGGCGATTGGGTGCCGAAGGAGAAGTTCCGTGATGTTCAGGCAGTGCATTTCCATCTCGACATCAATGGACAGACGGTTCAGGAGGGTTGCACAAGCGACATGCTCTATAAGATAGACGAGCTGATTAGCTATATATCGCAGTTCTTTACCTTAAAGACGGGCGATTTGCTGTATACAGGAACTCCTGTTGGTGTAGGGCCAGTACATATTGACGACCATTTAGAAGGATGGTTGGAAGAAAGAAAAGTGTTGGAGTTTAATTGTAAGTAATATAATATATAATAAGGTGTAAAAGTAAGCATGATAGTGCGTTTGTTGTGGCATAATATTCGTATGATGGTAAGGGTGGTGCTGCCTCTTTGCCTTCTAACTTTATTCCCTTTATCTTCCCATGCCCAGAACTTTTACAATCTGACAGCCGATGAGGTTCGTATCGATTCTCTGCTCCCTGTGTTCAGTTGTTGTGTTCCTTTACCAGGGCAGTATGCAGACTCAGTTTATTCCGTCGATATCGTCTATCCAGAATATGTGGCGATGACTCCTTCGGAATTGAAGCGCTATGAACAGATTACTGCAGCTCCACTTCCTGCAACACCAGTGATTGCCCGCCAGATGAGTGTTGAACGCAAACAGGGACAGTTGAATATCTCTTTTGTTCCATTGGTTTGTCGTGATGGGCAATATCAGAAGTTGGTTAGCTTTATGCTGAAAGTAAAAGGACATCCTCGCTTTTCTTCTCTTCGTAGAGCTCCTGGTACGGAACGTTATGTTGCTAACTCCATATTAAGAAGTGGCAATTGGGCAAAGATCAGAGTGCCAGCAACAGGTGTATATCAACTCACAGAAGATTTAGTGCGACAGGCAGGCTTCTCTAATATAAATAAGGTGAAGATATACGGTTATGGTGGAGCCCTGCAACCTGAGAAGTTGACTGCAGCCTATCTGTTGGAGACTGATGACTTGAAGGAAGTGCCAACATGTACACAAGGTGGAAAGCGCTTGTTTTATGCTGTTGGCCCTGTAACATGGAACAATAATCATCGTCGTGTGCGTAATCCTTATTCCGACTATGGCTATTATTTCTTGACAGAAAATGATAGCGCGGCTCTTGCCATAGACAGTCTTACCTTTATGCAAACCTGTTATCCACAGGCTGATGACTATTGTACTTTGTACGAAGTGGATGACTATGCATGGTTTCATGGAGGTCGCAATCTATATGATGCCAAAGTGTTGCCTGTAGGTTCTGCAACTACTTATACACTTGCAGCAAATGGAACGGGAGAAGGATCTTTGACTGTCTCTCTCTCAGCAGCTGCAGGTGCTGTTGTGGAAGTTAGTATTAACGATTCTGTAGTAGGTACTGTCAGCATATCAGCGAATGGTAGCTTGGAAAAGATGCGCACAGATGTTAGAACCTATGCTGTTCGTGCACTGCAGCTGTCTAACAAGATAGTTCTTACCCCTAAATCGGGTAGTGGTGAAGTGCGTCTTGATTATCTCTCCATCTATTCTTCCCAACCAAAGGCTGCTCCTAATCTTGTTGGTCAGTCGTTCCCTGCTCCAGAATACGTTTATCGTATCACTAATCAGAATCACCATTCGGCGACTCCTGTTGATATGGTGATAATCATCCCTACCACCCAAAAATTGCTGACTCAGGCAGAACGACTCAAGGCTCTGCATGAGCAATATGATAAGATGCGGGTGCGAATTGTTCCTGCTGACGAGCTGTTTAATGAGTTTTCAAGTGGAACGCCAGATGCCAATGCCTATCGTCGTTACATGAAGATGCTCTATGATAAGGCAGAGACAGAAGCTGACATGCCCAGCTATCTTCTTTTGTTAGGGGATTGTGCATGGGATAACCGTATGCGGTTGGCCGATTGGCGTACCAGTTCAGTGGACGATTATCTGCTGTGTTACGAGAGTGAGAACTCGTATAGCGAAACAGAGTGTTACGTAAGTGACGACTATTTCTGTCTGCTGGACGATAATGAAGGAGGCAATCTGCTTGGTGGTGATAAACCAGATGTAGCTGTTGGACGTATCACGGCTCGTACTTCTGATGAAGCAGCTATGGTGATTGATAAAATTGAGAGCTACATCAAGAATACTGAGGCAGGGGCTTGGCAGAACGTGATATGTTTCATGGGCGATGATGGCAATGAGAATATGCACATGCAGGATGCTGACTCGGTGGCAAGCATGGTTGAGAAGATTTATCCAGATTTGCAGGTGAAGCGTATCATGTGGGATGCCTATACAAGAGTAAGCTCTTCAACGGGTAATACTTATCCAGACGTTACACGTCTTATCAAGCAACAGATGCAACAAGGCGCGTTGATTATGAACTATTCAGGTCATGGTGGCCCTGGTTCCGTTTCACATGAACATGTGTTGGGACTTTCCGATTTTGAAGCAGCGACCTCGCTGAGGCTTCCCTTGTGGATTACAGCCTCCTGCGATATCATGCCATTTGATGGTACAGAGGATAATATCGGTGAGTCAGCTCTCTTTAATAAAAAAGGTGGAGCTATAGCTTTCTTTGGTACAGCACGTACTGTCTATCAGAGTTACAACAAACTCATGAACATTGCCTATACACGTCATGTACTGAGTCGTGACGAGAGCGGACGGCCTATCTCCGTTGGTGAGGCTGCTCGCAGGACCAAGAATGAACTTGTGACAACGGGTGTGCTGATAGGTTACGATGCTTCAGGTAGGGAGATATGGTCTACAGACAGGACTGCCAACAAGATGCAGTACTCCTTGCTGGGTGATCCTGCTGTGCGACTGGCTGTCCCAACGCTGAGAGTGGTTGTCGACTCTATTAATAATACATCGTTGGCTTCTGGCTCTATTCTTAAATTGAAGGCTGGTGCTACTGCAACGGTGACGGGTAGGGTATTGGATAGTAATGGATCTACAAACCAAAACTTCAATGGTGTGTTGACCACCGTTGTCCGCGATGCCCGTGAACAGATAGTATGTAAGTTGAATGATCCCTCAGAGGCTGAAAATGCTTTCTCCTATTATGATCGCCCCAACACTCTCTTTAGTGGTAGTGATAATGTAAAGAACGGACGTTTCTCTTTTACATTTGCTGTACCTAAGGATATCAGCTATTCCGATTCGGTGGCTCTGATGAACTTTTATGCTGTTAGCAGCGACCATACAGAAGAGGCTCATGGAACCTGTAAGCAACTAGTCCTGAATGGTTCCGATTTGCAAGGAAACGATGAGCAGGGTCCCAGCATCTATTGTTATCTGAATAGCACTTCCTTCTCGAATGGTGATAACGTGAATCCTACTCCTTTGTTTGTGGCAGAACTGAAGGACGAAGACGGTATCAATGCCTCCGGTAGTGGTATAGGTCATGATTTGCAATTGATTATCGATGGTGAGATGACACAGACCTACTCACTGAACGACTACTTCCAGTACGACTTTGGCAGTTATACCAGTGGACGACTGGAATATAGCATTCCAACACTGAGCTATGGTCAGCACAAATTGCTGTTTAGGGCTTGGGATATTCTGAATAACTCATCGACAGCCGAGTTGACTTTCAATGTGGCTAAAGGATTGGAGCCTAACATCATCAGTGTAGACTGCTCACCTAATCCTGCCATTCAGCAGACGACATTCCGAATCGTACATGATCGTATGGACAGCGAAATGGATGTGGTGATTGATATTTTTGACATTTCTGGTCGCCATCTCTGGTCTTACAACGAGAATGGTGTATCCAACAGCAATACGATGAGTATCAACTGGGATTTGACCGTTGATGGTGGACGACGCCTGCAGACGGGTGTCTATCTCTATCGAGTCCGTATGGCTAGCGATGGCAGTACCTATGCCTCGAAAGCTAAGAAACTGATAATACTAACACATAAATAAATAAGGAATATGAAGACAAACATGAAGATAGTTTTAATGACCATCTGCCTGCTTACAGGACTGCCACTGCGTGCCCAGGACACGAAGAGTCAGTTTAATCCTATTGAGCATGCAGTCATTTCTCAGACCATTGCACCAGATGCTCGTGGTGCAGGTATGGGTGATGTAGGTGCAGCTACCGATCCTGATGTCAATTCACAGTTCTGGAATCCTGCCAAGTATCCCTTCTGTATCAGTAAGGCTGGTATAGCGCTAAACTACACACCTTGGTTGCGTCAGTTGGTAAACGATATCGATCTGGCTTATGTAGCAGGTTATTATCGTATTGGTGACTATGCTGCTATCAGTGGTTCATTGCGTTATTTCTCCTTGGGTGAGGTGATGACAGCGGATGACGATAATGCGATGACAGTTAAGCCTTATGAGATGTCGCTCGATGTAGGTGCATCGCTGATGCTGAGTGAGAAATTCTCTATAGCAGCAGCTATCCGCTGGCTTTACAGTGATCTTCGTTACGACTATACGGAGGATGCGCAGCCAGCTTCGGCTTTTGCTGCAGACTTGGCCTGCTATTATCAGAACTATCTGAATATCGGACAGCGTGAGTGTCAGTTAGGCTTAGGTCTGAATATCTCGAACGTGGGTTCTAAGATTACCTATTTTGGTGACGACCGTTCTAACTTCCTGCCTGCAAACCTTCGTTTAGGTGCATCACTCATGATTCCTGTTGATGAGTATAACCGATTTACCATAGCAGCTGATGCCAATAAGCTGTTGGTACCCACTATTCCCAAGCAGAATGACGGCGAGTCGAAGGAAGACTATGAACAGCGTGTTATCGATGAGTATAATGAAGTCAGCTCTATTTCTGGTATCTTCAAGAGTTTCCACGATGCCCCAGGTGGCTTTAAGGAGGAGTTGCAGGAAATTCAGTGGAGTGTTGGTGCCGAGTATGTCTATCACGACCAGTTCTCACTTCGAGCAGGATATCACCATGAGGCAGAGAATAAAGGTAATCGTACGTATTTCACCGTTGGTGGTGGCTTCCGTATGAATGTGTTCTCTTTGGACGTAGGCTACGTGATTGCTACGGCTAAGAGTAATCCTTTGGATCAGACGCTTCGTTTTACCCTTGCCTTCGATATGGATGGTATCAAGGACTTGTTTAAATAAAACTGCCAGTATATGATAAGAGTAGGAATGGGTTATGATGTCCATCAGTTAGTACCCCATAGAGACTTATGGATGGGGGGCATCAAGATAGAACATGAGTTAGGATTGCTGGGACACAGCGATGCCGATGTGCTGATACATGCCATTTGTGATGCTATCCTTGGCGCTGCCAATATGCGCGATATAGGTTATCATTTCCCTGATACCTCTGCTGAGACAGATGGAATGGATAGTAAGATTATTCTGAAGAAAACCATCGAACTGATAGCTACCAAGGGTTTTCATCTTGTCAATATCGATGCTACTATCTGTGCTGAGCGTCCTAAGATGAATCCGCATATTCCGCAGATGCAACAGACAATGGCTGCTGTTATCGGCACAGACCCTGATAACATCAGCATCAAGGCTACTACCACAGAAAAGCTGGGATTCACAGGACGACAGGAGGGTATCAGTGCCTACGCTGTTGCACTCATAGAAAAATAATCTACGAGTTTTCTATCATACAAAAAGAAACGCTGCTACTCATCAACGAGCGGCAGCGTCCAAAAGCCTATGTTTAACTAAAAATCCTTTTTCCTTAAAACAAGTCCAGTCTTTCGACTGGAGGTCTGCCTTGCGGCAGCATATTTAACTAATCTTACCTATTCAATTTAAAAAGAAAGTTATGAGCGTCTCGCGACGACCACTGTTATCCTAACACATTTAAAACTTTCTTTCCTTTTACCAATAACTAAAAACCTAAAACTATAAATATTACTACTAACCTAAAACAATCTATTAACCATTTGTCTTTGTTTGACGATGCAAAGGTACAAACTTTTTTTTTATCTCACAATGATTTTGCTGTTTTTTTAGCAAAAATTAGCTTCATTCTTGACTTAGGTCAATGGATTGTGTGCGATAACAACAGTTGTTAACACATTTATCCACAAATGTGAATGGCTTTTAAGAATTAATTTGTATCTTTGCAACGTCTATAGAAATAGTTATGCGAGTACTGATAGTCAATACGAGTGAACGAACGGGAGGTGCTGCTGTAGCAGCCAATCGTCTGATGGAAGCACTGAACAACAATGGTGTGAAAGCTAAGATGCTGGTGCGCGACAAGGAGACCACTCATCTTTCTGTCTGTGCATTGCCTCAGACATGGCGTCTGCGTTGGCATTTCTTGTGGGAGCGACTTTGCATTTGGTGTCATTTGCGACTCAAGCGTCAACATCTGTTCGAGATAGATATCGCCAACTGCGGTACTGATATTACCAGTCTGCAAGAGTTTCAGGAGGCCGATGTCATCCACCTGCATTGGATCAATCAGGGTATGCTTTCGCTGAAAGTTATCCGCAAGATTCTGGAATCAGGAAAGCCTGTGGTGTGGACGATGCATGATATCTGGCCTGCAACGGCTATTTGCCATTATGCACGTGGTTGCGAACAGTATCAAACACAATGTTCTATTTGTCCGCTCTTGTCTGGAGGCAGTCTTGCCAAGCAGGTGTGGCATCGTAAGGAACAGATGTTGGATGGCAAGCGCATCACTTATGTATGTTGCAGTAAGTGGTTGGCGGAAGAGGCTCGTAAGAGTGCTTTGTTGGCACGACAAGATGTGGTTAGCATTCCTAATACCATTAATACCCGTGTATTCTGTCCGAAAGATAAGCAGAAGGCGCGTCAGGATTTAGGTTTGCCCATTGATGGTCGCGTCATCCTTTTTGTCTCTCAGCGTGTTACTGATCCTCGCAAGGGTATCAGCTATCTGGTGGAATCTATCAGCAAATTGGTGGAGATGCATCCTGAAATGAAAGACAATACCGCCATTGCCATTCTGGGAGGACATGCAGAGGAGGTTGCTTCTCAACTGGCATTGCCTTCTTATTCGTTGGGCTACGTCAGTGATTCTCAACGTATCGTCAGCGTTTATAATTCAGCCGACGTCTTTGTGCTTCCTTCGTTGGAAGACAATCTTCCCAATACCATTATGGAGGCTATGGCCTGCGGAGTGCCATGCGTAGGATTCCGTGTGGGAGGTATTCCTGAGATGATAGATCATGAGCAGAATGGCTATGTGGCTGATTTCCAGCATGCGGAAGATTTTGCCCGTGGCATTCATTACGTGCTGGCTGAGGCTGATTATCAGTCTTTAAGTAACCATTGTCTGCAAAAGGTGAATCAGAGCTACTCACAACAGAGTGTCGCCAATAAGTATATAGAGGTGTATGAACAGGCTATGCGCCCTAAGGAGATGAAGAGATGATACGGTTTACGGTAGTTACCATTACTTATAATGCCGAGAAGGTTCTGCAACGGACGCTCGATAGTGTCTGTTCTCAAACCTATCAGGAAGTGGAGCATCTGATAGTCGATGGCGCTTCCAAGGACCAGACTTTGGCGATAGCGGAACAATACAAACAAAGGAGCGACAGTTCTGATAATGGCCATCAGGTGATTATACAGTCGGAACCCGATCATGGCATCTACGATGCAATGAACAAGGGGCTGACTCAGGCTTCTGGCGATTACATTGTCTTTATGAATGCTGGCGACAGTTTTCCCAACGCCAGCACGCTGGAAGAGATGGTCCATCAGTGTCGTCTTAACGAGTTTCCTGTTGATGAGCGTCCTGGTGTACTTTATGGTAACACGAATATCGTTGACGATAAGGGCCGTTTTCTGCATCCGCGCAGATTACAGCCTCCTGCTAATCTGACGTGGCGCTCTTTCCGTCACGGCATGCTGGTATGCCATCAGGCCTTCTATGCCCGCATAGATATTGCCAAAAACACGCAGTATGACACCCGTTACCGTTTCTCTGCTGATGTTGACTGGTGTATCAGGGTGATGCACGAGTCAGAGCGTATGGGATTATCGTTGTGTAATACCCAGATGGTGTTGGCAAACTATATAGAAGAAGGCACGACGACCCAGAATCATCGTGCCTCTCTAAAAGAACGTTTCGATGTGATGAGACGCCATTACGGCTTGTTCTCAACACTCTTTATGCATGCTTGGTTTGTTGTTCGGGCCTTGTTTCATTAAGGGGAACAGCCAATTTCTTACTTCACATATTTCTTTCCGTTGATCAGGTAGAGTCCGCGAGGCAGAGTGCTCATAGCATCCTGCACACTAGAGCCTGCAGGCAATTGGCGGAGCATGCGACCATCCAGCGTGTAAACCTTGACAGGACCATTGGAAATGCTGTTGGCTTTGACAATCTGAATGCCCATTGTCTCGTCCTTGGTCACAGTATATTTGTCGCCACTCTTATTGCCAATCAAGAAGTAAGAGTCGCTGGTAATGCCATTTACGTCTACAGTCTGAGGCTTACCGTTTCCTTGATTGAATACCATGTTGAAAGTTGTGATGCTGGCAGGAAGCGTGAAGGTCTGGTAGAACCACTCTTCGCCATCGATGGTCTTCTTGTCTGTAATCTTCTTGCCAGGCCATCCGCCATTCCACTGCTCGCCTTCAGCATCCCACATGTAGAAGTACATATCCGTCCAACCAGGATTCTTCACATAGACCGTAATGTCATGAGTATCCTCTGGAACAGGTTGCGAATAGGTGCGGGTGACGATACCACTGACTGTTGAACCAATCAGCAGACCAACTTTCAGCGTTATGTCGCCTTCAATATCTATCTTCGTGCCACTAGCCACCTTCTTGCTTGAAGATGTCGGATCGGTGCCATCAGTGGTGTATACCAGTTGGGCGTCACTGGCGGAAACAGCTGTCAGCGTAGCCTGCTGCTTACCTTCGTATTCGCCTGAGGGCAGATCAACCCATGCGGTCTCCATCGACTTGCTCATGTAGTAGGCATAATGATAGCCGGAGAGAACCTTCACAAATTTGGCATTGGGAGTGTAGTCGGCAATTTTAGAACCCACCAAAGCTAGCATTTCACCTTTGCTGCCCGTAGTGCCAACGGCATAATAGTTTTGGTGAGAGGCATATCCAAAAGACTCACTCTGGTTATGGATACCAACGGCATTTCGTACATCAATCATTGCCTTGATGTCCTGCTTGCAGTCTATCCAGTGGCGGAAGAAAACGCAAGGCGTGCCAGGCATGGCCAGCAAATAGGCGTTGGCAGCCAGCGTGTCCTTCTTAATGGGGTCCTGTTCTCTATTGCTACGCTTCTCAGTGTCATGATTCTCGACGAACGTCACAGAGTAACGCTTGTAACTGTCATAAGAAATAAGACTGTTATTCGCCAGGCTCTTCCAATTGTTGTTATTGATGGCATCGCGAACGGTATAGCGGAAGGGGAAGTCGAAGGCTGCACTCTTCTTGCCTGTTCCATCTATCCATGCCCTGACTTTGGCTACATCGCCATCCCAATACTCACCTACAGAGAACGCTGGCTGCGCATGATCATTGTACTGGCCAAAGTAAGATGCAGAGAAGCCCTTGGCAACATCATAGCGGAAACCCGTATAGCCCAGGTCTTCGAGCAGCATCTTCAGATAAGCCTTGACTATTTTCTGAACATTTTCGCTCTTGTGGTCCAGATCGGGCATACCATCCCAACCTTCTCCAGTGTCTTTGTTAGAACTGATGGTAACTCCTTTGGAATCAGCCCAGCTTTTTGTACTTTGACCATCATAATCAGTCCAATAGCTCAAGTCATCAGCACAGATATCGGTTGATTTCATCTCATAGATAGTACCATTATATTCTTCCTTTGGGAAATTGAAGGTAAGATTCAATGTCCGTCTGTGATTAACAACTACGTCAGCAATTGTACCAATGCCCTTCTGTTTGAAAGTGCTAATCATAGAACGCAGTTCTTTTTCGTTGCCGAACGAACTGGTATAACGATCGTCTCCAGGGAACCAGTAGAGGTCGTTATAGCCCATAGATAATCCATCGCAATTACCGCTCTGAGGAATCCAAACCAGCTTGAAGTACTGCGACAACTCGTCAGCTTGTTTCTCCAGTTTCACCCACTTCGATTGTGAGAAGGAATCCCAATAGAATCCTTGCAACATGACGCCCTCGTATTTCTCAGGCCAACCTTGTGCCAACATCGGTAGCGATGCCAGCAACACGATCAGTTGTGTAAATAATCTCTTCATATTTTTGCTTCTTTAGGTTATTATGTTGCAAAGATACGAAGAAAACCCATACGCTGTCATTCCATCGCGTAGAATAGTTTTTACATAGACGCGCAATCGGTTGCATTATGCGTACACAATCTAGCGGCTCTTAATGAGCCAGCGGCAAGAACGATGTTAGCAGTAAGGAAAAACGTTGTGCGCCCGTTCCTAAAAGGTCGTTATCTTGCTTCTAAAGTTCATTCATCGTCGATGAACGAGAATTCATTGTCGATGAACGACAATTCACCGTCGTTGAATGAGAATTCATCGACGACGAATATACTTTTCTAATAGTCTCAACGCCCTTAAAGCAATCAGGCGGGCACCATTGCTGATGTCCGCCTGAATATATAAAGAGGTTAACGTGGTATTACTCTACTGTGCAATAGATCTTATCCGAAGTCTTGCGAGTAGGATAGAGCTTAATGGTATTACCGGCAACGCCAATGTTTTTACCATTAGCCACCAAGTCATCAAGTTTGGTTGATGGTTCTACTGAATCATTCGATCCGAGGTTAATACCCCAATCAGCATTAACGCGGAACTTCCAACCATTAGCGTTGACGCCAGCATCTGTAGCTTCGTAGCAGAAGTCAGCGGCATTCCATGTCATTTCGACATCGCCACCCCATCCGTTGAAGTCACCGATGATACCCATCTTCTCAACCTTCAGACCATTGATGGTCTGGTTGGCCAAGTCTATTGTGACATAGTAGACACCCACGCCACCAGCAGCCTTGAAGTTGTCGTTGGTCTTTTCGAAATCGCCAGTTACTGCAGTTATGTTATTGCTGTTCAGCTGGCTGTTGTCACCCCAATCTCCAGGTATTTTCTGGAACTTGAACTCGACACCCCATCCGTTCGGGTCAGCACAGTAAACATAACCAGTGTAGATTCCGCTTTCGTCAGTCAGCTCCAGCTTTTGATCAGGGCTAGCCCAACCGTCAGTTGCACCAATAAAGTAGATGAACTGATCGAATGCAACCTCCTGATAACTCCATGTCTGGTCGAGCATGTTGAAGGTAAGGCGGATCACCTTTGTCTCAGGTTTGATATTGTCAATCTTGAAGTTGCCACCTACGTTCTTGTAGTTGAACTTACCTTCTTCACCAGCAGCCAAGCAGCCGCTCCAGTCGCCACCAAGTCCATCAACAGGTGTAGCCTTAAACTCGATAGATGTCGGGTTGCCAATCTCAGCCAGTTTAATAGAACAGGTGAAGGTAGGATTAGCATAAGGATCCTGACCACCATTGCCCAGTTCGTAGGTTGTGTTGGTGTTGTCCCAACCGTTCATTGTACCTGTAAGATAGTATTTCTCAGCAATTACAGGAGCCTTAGGCACTACCTGGAAGTTAATCTTGCCAGCATACACCTTCACTGCGCCGCCATTATTGGTAGCATAGAGATAGACGTTGCCAGTCACCGTACGAGCTTCTGGGCGCATACCATGTATAGAAGAGACGTATTCTGTGAGAGCCTCGCCCGAAACCTTACCATCAGCTGTTGCGGGTAACACGACTCCATCGTCAAATACGATTTCTGCCTTTGAGAGAGTTAAGCCTTCGGGCATCTCTGCATCAGACACGGTAAATATCTGAACATCCTGTTCTTCGCTAATCTCTATAGCATTGAGGTCGACGAGATTGACTTCGCTAGCGAAAAGGTAAGGAACTGCTAAATTAGTATCTGCTCCAGCCTTTTCCACTTTGGCGAATTCGTTGTCCTCAGGACCACATGCGGCCATGAACAACCCCGCTACTGCGAACATCAAATATATTGATAACTTTTTCATTGTTCTGTTCTTTTATGTTTATGAATATTATTCTGCAACTGGCACTACGCACATCTTGCTGGTGATGTCGTTAATATAGAAGTGGTATGTACCCTTGCTGCACTTAATATTAGCACCGCCACCAACGCCAATAGCTGCGAAGGCATCACTGCTCACGGTCCAATCAGCACCCCAGTTGGTGCCCCAGTCGTGGTTAGCACGGAACTTAAACTCAACATCAGAACCAAAGGTGTGTTTAACATACCAGTTGTGAGGTGTAACCTGAGTCATATCAACATCTTGGCTCCAATCATCAGTCCAGCTACCAATCAGAGAGATTGAGTTATACTCAGAAGGCTCTTGATTTTCCAGCTTAGTCCATGTATAGCTCATGTGATGCTTGTCGAACGTGAATGTGTAATATTCAGCTGTTGGAGCAGAAATAGCCTGGGCATTAGCGTTGATGATTGCACCGGAAGGTGAGTTGTCACCATCGGTAATACAACCATAGGCATTGTCCCAATTCTCTGTAAGCATGTCTTCCTCAGCCCAGATCTTCAGATCCCATGCACCCGTAAACTTCGTGGTGTAGGTGTAGACATCGCCACCTTCAGGATAAAGCAGAGCAGTCTGTGCGGCAGCACCATTCCAACCTGGCTGTGCTCCAACTACGTAAAACTGCAGTGATGGAAGAGGAGGCAATACGTATGCGGTATAAGCAGGGAACAATACTTCTTGCGAATAGACAGAAGTTGTTTCCTCTAAGCCATTCAGGAAAGCGCGTACACGAGCTTTCACCCATGCCCTCAATGGGAACTCTGCTTCATCACGTCCGAGTTCAACCAGTCCGGTGGTTACTGCAGCAGCAATCTCACTAGTAGGAATAGTAATGGCCAGATGGTTCTCATTACTAGTCTCAGTGGCTTGCCATGAAGACCATGTCTCGTTATCTTCTGAAGCAGCAAACTCCATCAGATAAGTAACATGAGCAGCATAACTAGACAGTTCAACAGGATATTTTCCGCTATGTCCATAGTCAGGCTGATCGGCCTTGAAGGTCAGACTTGTAGAATTGTTCAAGTCGATAGTATTGATAGCAATACCAGGTGCATAGAGCGCGTAGCTACCGTTTGTCGGTACTGACAATGTAGGATTCTCGTCGCGGTCTGTAGAGCAAGCAGTAAAGGCCACTAACGCCATGAACATTGATGCTAATAAACTTAACTTTTTCATTTTCATTCTTGTTTTGATTAATAACCTTGATTCTGCTTCAGGTTTGGATTAGCAATCAAATCGCTTGAAGGCAATGGGAAGATGCTACGATAGCTGGGTAATGTGCCACCTGCTGCTGAACCGCCAATCCATACACGACGAACGCCAGTGAAGTTGTTGAAGCGATTCATATCCATACGGCGACGACCTTCGAAACCAAACTCGCGGCTCCATTCGTCTTCAATATCTGCAAGAGAGAATACACTAATGTTAGCATTAGCGTGGGCACGGTTGCGCAATTCTTTAATGTAGTTCAAACCAGTAGCACCAACATTACCACCATTCAGGCGAGCGTCAGCTTCAGCATAGCTTAGATAAGCTTCTGCCAAGCGGAAGAGTGGGAAGTCATAGTCAGTGTGCTCAGCATTATGAGTTTCGCTACCATCGGCATGAGTGTTCAGGAACTTAACATAGCCATAGCCATTGGTGAATTCGTCTTCAGCTGCAATCTCCAAATCATGACCCTTTGTTAAGAAGAGGGCACGGTCGTCGTTAGCTACAACAGTCAGGTTGGCAGGAGTTCCAGAAGGAGCATCGTCGTTGGGGAACCACTTTCTGATGAAGTAGGGCTTTGTGCGGATACCACCCCATGCGCCACTTGTGCCAATAGGATATGCCACAGCATCATCACCGTTAACCATACCTGCAGAGAGGAATACGCCACCCCAGCTCTGTGTCAGCTCACCGTCAAACAAAATGGGGAATACAATCTCGTTCTGTGCACCGTTGGTGTCGTTGTCGCCCATAAACAAGAGCTGGTAACCAGTATAACCGTTCAGACCTGTGGTGCTCAAAGAATAGCTGGAATTGATAGCCTTTTCAGCATAAGTCTTTGCTTGTTCCCACTTTGCAGTGCCAGTGTATACCTCTGCATTCAGGTATGCGCGCATCAGTAGCATGTAGCCTGCAACAATGTCAGCACGACCGTACTTGACACTCTTGGCAGCAGAAAGAACATTAGTAGACTGTCCTTCGCCAATAATATCTTTCAGCTCGCTCTCAACGAAATTGAACACTTCCTGACGAGTAGCCTGTGCTGGAGCTTCAGCCGTTACGCTTGTAACCAAAGGAGGATTGCCAAACAGATCCATCAGATAGAAGTAGTACAACGCACGCATGAAACGTACTTCGGCAATTTTTGCGGAATACTCGTCAATTGAAGAAGGAGCATTCTCAAGGAAGAAGTTACACATGGTAATACCGAACATGCAGCGATAATAGATACCACGTAACAGAGGATGTGCATCACTCCATGTACCACGGTTGAATTCAGGAATACCACCATCGGTAAGCCAAGAGCAAAGAGCTTCATCAGAAGGCAATTCGTTGGCGTACCATACAACACGCATAAACACCGACATACCTTCATCGATATCACTTGGAAGGTCGCTGCTTCCGTGAGGGCCTGTCAGACCTGTCAAAGCCAAGTTGCCATAGATCTTATTCAGAATACCATCATAGTCAGCCTGGGTCGTTTGCTGTGGATTGGGGTTGTCAGGATGTAATGAACCGCCCAAGATACTAGAGTTGTTGTCACATGCTGTAAAGCAAAGTGTGGCAACACCCATAAAGGCCACAGCCATTATATTTTTAATACCTTTGATATTCATATTGATTTTCCTTTTAATTTATTTATATAAGGTAAGATTAGAAGTTCAGGTTCAAACCTAAGATAGTAGTGAATGGACGAGGATAGATGCTACTCTCGATACCATTTTGAATCTCTGGGTCAAGACCATCATACTTTGTAATAGTGAAGATGTTTTGTGCCGTAGCATAAACACGACCACTGATATTTCTGCCCAGAAGCTTCTGGAACGAGTAACCAACAGTAACATTGTCGAGCTTGAAGAACGAAGCGTTCTGTACCCAGCAGTCAGAAATAGGCTGTGCCTCAGATGCATCGGTCAATCCATAGTTAAGAGCCAATGTCGGAATGTTGTGCATGAAGTTCAGGTTAGAACCCAAGCCTGCAGAACTGATGTATGTGCCATTGATGTTGGCATTGAATACATGGTTGCCAAAGCTTGCACGTGAGTTGAAGCTGAAGTCCCAATTCTTATAGGTTACCTTTGAACCCAGACCCATGGTGACATCGGGATCGGCGTGATAGTAGAAATACTTGTCGTCGCTGTCGAGGACACCATTGCCGTTGCGGTCTACAAATGTGTGAGGAACAATCTTTCCATTCTGGTCGTAAACCTGACGATATACGTAGAACGAAGAAGAAGAATGATCAGTCTGATATGCCTGTCCGTTCTTCGACAGTCCAATATTACCATACTCAATCAGGTCGGAAGCCAGGTCATCAATATTGTTCTTGTTATAGGTGAAGTTGTATGTTACCTCCCAATTCAGATTCTTTGAAACGATAGGACGCAACGTTGCCATAAATTCAACACCCACGTTGTGGAGTTTACCGATATTACCTACCGTCTGAGCACCGAAGTTAGCACCTGCAGGAACGTATATGTTGTTAATAAGGTCGGTGGTCTTGCGATAGTACCAGTCTGCAGTAAGGCTTACGCGGCTGTCCAGGAATGAAATATCCAAACCGACATCGTAAGTAGTAGTCTTCTCCCAAGTGAGGTCGGTGTTGTAAACACCTGGACGTACGGTCTGACCGTTACCGAAGAGAGGATAATATGCGTGATTATAGTTAGCAGTGAATGCTGGAATGTAGTAGAAGTCGTAACCAATGTTCTGCTGACCGGTCTTACCATAAGTCAAACGCAGTTTCAGGTCGTTGATTGCCTCATTGTCACGCAGGAAAGGCTCTTCCTTAATACGCCAAGCCAAAGCAGCAGCGGGGAAGTAACCCCACTCGTGGCCCTTAGCAAAACGTGAAGAACCGTCGGCACGCATTGTGAAGGTGAGGAGGTAGCGATTCAGCAATGTGTAGTTTACACGGCCGATCCAAGAGCGTAAGCGGTTTTCTGATTCCCACTTGGTAATACCTGTAGGCTCATTATAGTTTGAACCAGCTCCAACAGATGCTGTCTCAGGAATAGTACCATGTCCCCAGTTGTCGCTTTCAGCATGATAGCGCTGCCACTCGTAACCAACCTGAACATCCAGATTGTGAACGTCTTTCTTCAGCTCTTTAGTGTACTGCAGGAAGATGTTGAAAATGTGGTTGTAGTTGTTATTCTTTTTCCAACCATCCCATCCATAGTAATAGCTAGAGGTGGTATATGGATTATTAGTGGTTTCCTCCTTGGCTTTTGTATAGTTACCAGCCAGATTTGCTAAGATATGGAGATCTTCAAAGCCATGAATAGCATAGTCTATACCAAAGTTGCCTTGGAATGTTGTAGCTCTTGAGGTAGTACCGTTGTTTTCAACGAGTGCAACAGGGTTAGCTGTAGCGTTGCCATCGAAAGCATATTCCCAGTTAGTGTCATTAGGGAAGCTTGCAGCTTTTGACCACTGGAAATAGCCGTTGAAGTACTTGTTGTACATGTTCTGGTTCAGCTTGATGGGCTTAGTAGGATCCATATATGCTGCTGCACCTACGGCACCATTATCCCAGCTACGCTGAGCATGCATGATCTTACCTGTAATGTTCAGGCGTAAGTGGTCGTTGAATAATACTGGTGCAAGGTTGAAGCTACCCGTATAACGACGGAAATAGGTTGACTTAACGATACCAGGCTGATTGGTAAAGCCAGCAGATACGCGATAAGGCATATTGGCTGTACCACCAGTCACTGTGATGTTATGGTCGGTAGAGATAGCAGCACGATAAATCTCGTTTTGCCAGTTGGTGTTTGCATACTGCTTTACACCGTTCTCATCGTAGTAACCCAGCAAAGCATATTCAGGGCTGTCCTCACCGAATCTTTCTTTTACGAAGTTCTGGAAACCAGGACCGTCAAATACGTCAAGTGTCTTTTTCTTAAATGAAATAGAGACGTTGCCATTGTATGAAACCTTAGCCTTCTGACCAGCTCTACCCTTCTTGGTAGTGATGATGATGACACCATTTGATGCGCGTGAACCATAGATGGCTGTTGCTGATGCATCTTTCAAGACAGTAAAGCTTTCGATGTCATTGGGGTTGATAGATGCCAATGGGTTCATACCAGAGATACCTGCGGGGTCGAGCTGCAGTCCATCTACTACATACAGAGGATCGTTAGATGCTGACAGTGACGAACCACCACGGATGCGGATCTTAGAACCGGCACCAGGAGCACCGCCTTCGCTGACGATGTTCAGACCTGCTACCTTACCGCTCAGCATGTCATCAGCACTTGTTTGCAGACCGTGGCTCAACTCATCGGGCTTAATAGCTGTAACAGCACCGGTCAAGTCGTTCTTCTTAGCGCGACCATAACCGATCACCACGATTTCATTAAGTAGGGCAGCATCGTCTTGCAAAGTAATTTCCAAATTGGGAGCTGCCTTGACGGTAGTGGTCTGATAGCCGACATACGTGATAACAATGTCAGCACCTTGATTAGCTGTCAGGTTGAAGTCACCATCGAAGTCTGTAATAGTAGCGGTCTGAGTGTTCGCTACACGTACGGTGGCACCGATGATAGGTTCACCCTGAGCATCCTTAACATGTCCTTTGACATTGATTTGTGCAAAGGCTCCAACCGATAGGAATAGTCCAAGCATGAGGACAAACATCCTAAACGGAATCTTAATGTTTACCTGCTTCATCATTTAATTTTTAAAGTTAGTATACTTGTTTGGTTCTCGAAATTCAAAGAATTTGATTTAAATCAAGTGCAAAGATAGGGATTCTTTTGATTCGTTCATACTTTTTTTCAAATAAATACGTTATTAGTATAATGCAAACGTTTGCATTTTGCTATTTTAATAAATAATAAGGTGGAAAAGTCACCGAAAGAAACTTTTTGATAACTTTGCATCCGTAATTGCTACAGACCTGATGAAAGAGAATGCACCATTGACAATGAAGGACATTGCCCGCGAGTTTGGTATCTCGGTGGCTACCGTGTCCAGAGCACTGAAAGATTCGCCGCGTATCTCAGCCGAGCGCAGGGCAGCCATTCAGCAGTATGCCCGTGAGCACAACTTCATTCCCAACGTCATTGCCGAGTCGTTGCGTTTTTCCCGTTTGCAACCCATGAAGGTGATTGGTGTCATCGTCCCCAGCTTCGTACACTACTATTTTGCCTCAGTGCTGAGCGGCATTGAGGAGGAGGCATCGGCCAGAGGTTATCGGTTGCTGGTGGCCACCAGTCAGGAGAGCTACGAGCGCGAGAAGCATATCTGCCAGTCGTTCTTTGAGAATAAGGTGTGCGGCATCATTGTGTCGCAGGCTAAGGACACGCTCAAATACGACCATTTCCAGCGACTGATGGATGCCGGTCTGCCCTTGGTGTTTTATGACCGCATCTGTACGGGTGTGAATGCCAGTCGTGTGGTGGTCGACGACTATATGGGTGCTTTCAATGCCGTGACGCATCTCATCGAGACCGGCTGCAAACGTATTGCCTTCTACGGATCGCCTTTCACGATGGAGATTTCGAAGAATCGTTTCAATGGCTACAAGGATGCGCTGCTGAAGCACGGGCTTGCTTACGACGAGACCCTGACGCGCATTTGTGATAACCGTGCCGACGCTGAAGCCATCACACCAGAACTGTTGAAGCGTGAGGACCGCCCAGATGGTTTCTTTGCCATCAACGACGATACGGCAATCGGTATTCTCTATACCGCCAAGCACATGAAATTCAAGGTGCCTAGGGATATTTCGATATGCGGTTTTACGAATGGTTACCGCTCCATCGCCTGCGACCCTATGCTGACCACTGTAGAGCAGCGTGGTGTCAAGGTGGGTGAGGAGGCTGCCGATATCCTTATCAGTCAGGTGGAAGGCCTAATACCTCGTGACAAAGCCGTACGTCGCATTGTCAGGACTCGCCTGATTATTCGTGGAACAACGAGATAGTTAAGAATTAAGAGTTAAGAATCAAGATAATATGAAACAGAAACCCAATTTATCCTTTTGGAACCTTTGGAACCTTAGTTTCGGGTTCTTTGGCGTACAAATAGCGTATGCCCTTCAGAGTGCAAACATCTCGAGAATCTTTGCCACGTTAGGTGCTGATCCTCACAACCTGAGTTATTTCTGGATACTGCCTCCGCTGATGGGTATCCTGGTGCAGCCTATTGTCGGAACGTTGAGTGATAAGACATGGACCCGCTTTGGACGCCGTATACCTTATTTATTTATAGGAGCCGCCGTTGCTGTCTTGGTGATGTGCCTGTTGCCTAATGCCGGTTCGTTGGGTTTGACGGTGAGTGCAGCCATGATGTTCGGACTAATAGCCTTGATGTTCCTCGATACCAGCATCAATATGGCGATGCAGCCCTTTAAGATGCTGGTGGGCGATATGGTCAATGAGGAGCAGAAGGCCAAGGCCTATAGCATCCAGTCGTTCCTCTGCAATGCCGGCTCCGTAGCCGGTTATCTGTTCCCCTTCATCTTCACCTTCATCGGCATCAGCAATGTGGCAGAGAAGGGTGTGGTGCCCGATTCAGTCATCTGGTCGTTCTATATCGGCGCTGCCATTCTGATTCTTTGCGTCATCTATACCACCTCGAAGGTTAAGGAGTGGAATCCTCAGGACTATGCCGAGTATAATCCCGTATCGGAAGAGAAAGAGGAGAGTGCAAACTGGCTCACTCTGCTGAAGAATGCACCCTCTACCTTTTGGAAGGTGGGCTTAGTGCAGTTCTTCTGCTGGGCTGCATTCCTCTATATGTGGAACTATACAACGGGTGCTATTGCCGAGACGGTGTGGAATACGACCGATCCTGCCAGCGAGCCGTTCCAGGCTGCAGGCAACTGGGTTGGCGTGCTCTTTGCTGTTCAGGCCGTTGGCTCTGTTGTCTGGGCTGCCGTTCTCCCTCAGTTTAAGAATACCAAGGTGGCCTATGCTGTCAGTCTGGTCATTGGTGCCGTAGGCTTTGCGATGGTACCGTTCCTCCACGACCAATATATGCAGTTCATTCCGTTCCTGCTGATCGGTTGTGCCTGGGCTGCTATGCTGGCCATGCCTTTTACCTTTGTCACCAATGCCCTTCAGGGCTACGGCCACATGGGTGCTTACCTGGGCTTGTTCAATGGCACTATTTGCATTCCGCAGATTGTTGCAGCCCTTTGTGGTGGTATCGTTCTGTCGTTGGTAGGCAGCCATCAGTCGTCGATGATGATTGTTTCTGGAGTCCTGTTGGTCGTTGGCGCCTGCTGTGTTACCGTCATCCGTAACAAGCGATAATGCAAACGTTTGCATCGTCAAACGATAGATTCCTTTCCCATTTGGCAACTACCGAATGGGGATTTTTCGTACTTTTGCTCGTAGAAACTATAAATACAGAATTCTATGAAGTTACTTTTCAACGTCGAATATCAGACCACTTTCGGTGAAGAGTTGGTACTGAACATCCTCTCAGAGGATGCTGCGAAGGTATCGCAACACAAGATGACGACCCTCGATGGTTCGCATTGGTTTGTTGAGTTGACAAAGGCCATGAAGCCTGGCACGTTTATCGACTATTACTACAGTCTGATGCGTGGCGATGCTGAGGCCCGTCATGAATGGCTTGTCGAGCCCCACCGTTTGGAGTTTGCTGCTCAGAAGGGCATGCGCTATACGGTGTACGACCACTGGATTGACATTCCTGAGGATGCCTATCTGTACAGTTCGGCCTTTACCGATTGCGTGATGGCTAACCAGCGCGAGCTGAGCATCACGACAGAGTATCAGCGCACCGTTCGTCTGAAGGTTCGTGCGCCGCAGCTCCGTATTGGTCAGCAGCTGGGCATCGTAGGTGCAGGCGATGCACTTGGCAATTGGGATGTCAACAAGGCCATCCCCATGTTCGAACACGAGTATCACGAGTGGGTTGTCAGCCTTGATGCAAATGCGCTGTCCGAGACCTTCGAGTTTAAGTTTGTACTGCTCGGCGTTGAAAAACCCGTATGGGAAGAAGGTGGCAACCGCACCGTATCGCTGACCAAGATAGCCGACAACGAAGTGGTGGTCTACGAACTCTCACAATCCTACTTCCCGCTCTATCCCTGGAAGGGTGCGGGTACTGTGATTCCCATCTTCTCGCTGCGCAGCGAGGGCTCGTTTGGTGTGGGTGACTTCGGCGATCTGAAGCTCATGATCGACTGGGCCAACAAGACCAACCAGCGTATCCTTCAGGTGTTGCCCATCAACGACACCAATATGACACGCACATGGCAGGACAGCTATCCGTATAATTCGATCAGCATCTATGCCCTGCATCCGCAATATACCGACTTCAGGCAGTTGCCTGACATCAAAGATGCAGACAAGAAGGCCCACTTCGAACAGCTGCGCCAGGAGTTGAATGCGCTGCCTCAGATTGATTACGAGCGTATGTTCACGGCCAAGCTGGAGTATCTGCAAGTGCTGTTCGAGCAAGAGTGGAAGCGCGTGAAGGCTACGAAGGCTTACAAGCAGTTCTATCAGGACAACGAAGAATGGTTGGTGCCTTACGCTCAGTTCTGTGTCAATCGCGACAAGTACGGCACCGCAGTCTTCTCCGAATGGCCCGATGAAGCCAAAAACCAAAAGCCCAAGGCCAATAGCCAGCAAGACTTCTGGTGTTACGTGCAGTTCAATCTTGACCAGCAGATGCATGCCGCCCACGAGTATGCCCGCATGCACCGCGTCATTCTGAAGGGCGATATCCCCATCGGTATCAGTCGCGACGGTGTTGAGGCTTGGGTTGAGCCTAAGTACTTCAATCTGAATGGGCAGGCCGGTGCGCCACCCGATCCGTTCTCTGCCGATGGTCAGAACTGGGGATTCCCCACGTATAACTGGGACGAGATGCTGAAGGATGGCTGTCAGTGGTGGGTACGCCGTTTCCGCAAGATGGCTCAGTTCTTCGATGCCTATCGTATCGACCACGTGCTTGGCTTCTTCCGTATCTGGGAGATTCCTGTGCCCGAGAAGTCTGGCTTGGAAGGTCAGTTCGCTCCCGCCCTTGGTTTGAGCCGCGAAGAGATAGAAGGCTATGGCATCTATGGTCACGACGATCTGTTCCTGGTCGACCACAAGCGCAGCGACCGCTGGCACCCACGTATTGCCGTGCAGTATCAGGAGCCTTACCAGAAGCTGGACGATGGCGAGAAGTATAACTTCAACCGCCTCTACAACGACTATTTCTATCGCCGCAACAACCAGTTCTGGTATCAGGAGGCTATGAAGAAGCTGCCTCGACTGACGCAGGCTACCCGTATGCTGTGCTGTGCCGAAGACCTCGGTATGGTGCCCGATTGCGTGCCCTGGGTGATGAACGAGTTGCGCATCCTCTCGCTCGAAATCCAGTCGATGCCTAAGGACGACAAGGTGCGCTTCGGCCATCTCAGCCGCAACCCTTATCGTTCCGTATGTACCATTTCTACGCACGACATGCCTACGCTGCGTCAGTGGTGGGACGAGGATGAAGAGCGCACGCAGGACTACTTCAACTCGATGCTCTATCGTGGTGGTGCCGCACCCCACCCATTACCCGGTTGGCTGGCTAAGGACATCGTGAGCCGTCATCTCACGTCGCCCTCTATGCTCTGCTTGCTGTCGTTGCAAGACTGGCTGTCTATCGACGAGCGTCTGCGCTTGCCCGATGCCAATGCCGAGCGTATCAACATTCCCGCCAATCCCCGCCACTACTGGCGTTATCGCATGCACCTCACCATCGAGCAGCTGTTGCACGAGGACGACTTCAACGAGACCATTAAGACATTAATTTCCCAGAGTGGACGTAAATAAACATCGTAACAAAATGAAACGCAAGAACTTATTACTAGCATTACTGTTGTTGCCGCTGATGGCAATGGCTACAGAAGTTAATTCGCCTAATGGCAATCTCGTGCTCAACTTCACGCTCGAGAAGGGCCGCCCCACGTATACCTTATCTTATAAGGGTAGGGAAGTGATACGCCCGTCGCACCTCGGACTGGAGCTGGCCAAGGATAAGCACGCATCGAAGGGCTTGAACGAGACCGATTTGATGGATGGCTTCGAGGTGGTGGAAATCAAACAGTCGACGTTCGACGAGACGTGGCAACCCGTTTGGGGTGAAAGCCGCGACATCCGCAACCACTACAACGAAATGGCTGTCAGCCTGCGTCAGCGATTGCCCGACACCACTGAGTATAGAGGCAACGGCAACGACGACGGTCTGGCTCTGATCAGTCACTGGCGCGACATCATCATCCGCTTCCGCGTCTACGACGATGGCATCGGCTTCCGCTATGAGTTTCCTCAGCAGGCCGATCTCAACTACTTCCTCATTAAAGAGGAACGCTCGGAGTTTGCAATGGCTGGCGATCATACCGCTTGGTGGCTGCCTGGCGATTACGATACCCAGGAGCAGGAGACTCAGGAAACCAAGCTCTCTGAAATCCGCGGTCGTATGAAGCAGGCTGTCAACTGGGGTAATTCCTCGGTGGCCGTATTCTCTGAGACCGGTGTGCAGACCTCGCTGCAGATGAAGAGTGCCGACGGGCTGTATATCAATATCCACGAGGCCGCTTGTCTCGACTATGCCACCATGCATCTCGAACTGGTCGACGCGCAGACCAAGGCGCTCAGCACTAAGCTCGGAGGCGGCAGCAATGCGTATACACCCGATCCCAAGCCCTCTCCGTGGCCCGTTCCCGCTCCCTTCACCTTCGTGAGCCATCTCACACCAGATGCTACCGGCTTGAAGGGTTGCATGCAGACACCTTGCGAGACACCTTGGCGCACCGTCATGGTGAGCGACGATGCCCGCGACATGCTCTCCAGCAATCTCATTCTCAATCTCAACGAGCCTTGTAAGCTGGAGGATACCTCATGGATTCACCCCACCAAGTACTGCGGTGTATGGTGGGAGATGATTGTCGGCAAGTCGTCGTGGAACTATACCGACGAGTTCCCCAGCATCAAACTGGCTGGCGATGCCTTCCCCAATTCACCATCAACAATCATCAATTATCAATTAGCGAAGCCTAACGGCCGTCATGCTGCCAACAACGAGAAGGTGAAGCGCTACATCGACTTTGCCGCCAAGAACGGGCTGCAGCAGGTGCTTGTCGAGGGTTGGAATGTCGGTTGGGAAGACTGGGCAAACATGTGGAAGCGCGACGTCTTCGATTTCCAGACACCCTATCCCGATTTCGACATTAAGATGCTCAACGACTATGCCCATTCCAAGGGCGTCAAGCTGCTGATGCACCACGAGACATCATCGTCGGCACAGAACTACGAGCGCCATATCAAGGACGCCTTCAAGCTGATGAACAAGTATGGCTACGACGCAGTGAAGACGGGCTATGTGGGTGACATCATCCCACGCGGCGACCACCATTATTCGCAGTCCATGAACAATCACTATCTCTACGTGGTCAAAGAGGCTGCCAAGCATCATATCATGGTCAATGCCCACGAGGCTACGCGTCCCACCGGACTCTGCCGCACCTATCCTAACCTGGTAGGCAACGAGTCGGCACGCGGTACTGAGTACGAGGCCTTCGGCGGCTCACGTCCCGACCATACCTGCATCCTGCCGTTCACTCGACTGCAGGGCGGTCCGATGGACTATACGCCAGGCATCTTCGAAACCAAGCTGTCTACGTGGAGCGACAATACATCGTGGGCACGCATCACCATCGCTGGCTCGCTGGCCCTCTATCTCACCATGTATTCACCCCTGCAGATGGCTGCCGACCTGCCCGAGCACTACGAGAAATACGACGACGCCTTCCAGTTTATCCGCGACGTAGCGTGCGACTGGGACCAGAGCATCTATCTTGAGGCCGAGCCCGCCGACTACATCACCGTAGCCCGCAAGGCCAAGGGCACCGACAACTGGTTCCTGGGCGGCAAGTGCGACGAGAACGGCCACAAGAGCACCATCAAGCTCGATTTCCTCGACAAGGGACGCAAGTACGACTGCACCATCTATGCCGACGCCAAGGATGCCCACTACGAGACCAATCCCAAGGCCTATGTCATCACGAAGCGGGTGGTCACGGCCAAGGACGTCTTGAAGCTCACCGAGGCCCCCGGAGGCGGTTTCGCCGTTTCGCTGATAGCAAAATAAACGCATTTTTTGATGATAAAAAGAAAGCGGACGCATCACATCGATGCGCCCGCCTTTTCTTTCACTTGATGGTGATCCATACGGCCTCACCGCGCTCTTTGGCCTCCACGATCTTCATCTTGAGTTCGTAGAGCCACTTGCGGGATTCGAGGACTTGGCCGACGAGCTGGTTGCGGCCAACGAGGATGCAGCCCTGAGTGTCCTTGGCGGTGTTGCCCGCGTGGATGCGGATGCCCTTGAAGAGGTGGTTGAAGTCGGGGCCACCAAGGAGGACGGGAAGCCACTGCTTGAACTTTGGCGAGTAGGTGATAACTACTGCGTAGCGACCTTCGGGGATGGCAAAGGGCTTTAGGCTCTGGGCTTTCTGAGGCGAACGAAGGACGGCTTCTTTCGAAACCTTTGTTTTCAGTTCGAGGGCTGTTGGTTCGAGGGTGTCGCAGAAGTACACTTCGCGCTCTCCTGCCAGATACTCGTCATCTACTCGTTCAATGATGGCAAGCCTACCTATCGTGTAGGTCTTGCGCTTTGCTATGCGTGTCAATACTAATTTCATAATAAATATCCTTAATGTCACAAATTCCAAATGTCACAATGTCACAGAGGGACGGTTCTTTTGTTACACCGTTTTTACCTTACCCCAATGCGTCTTGTCAATGCGGTCAATCCAACGGTCACGATACCAGCGTGAGATGATTTTGCGAAGGGCAGAATCGCCACAGAAATTGCGTTTCAGGGCACGGAGGTCATCCATCGTGAACACAGGTGCCAGTTGGTCGAACACGGAGTGGTTGGCGCCATAGCGCTGGCACTCGTCCTGAGCATCGACATACTGATTCTGCAATGCCTCGCCGAAGGTCTTGATTTGCTGACTCAGACAATACTCGGCCATCATCAGCGCAAAATCCAAACAAGCCTTTGACTCCTTTTTGGCACCCGACAACAGATGGAAGATTACACCGCAACGGAAACCAATGACGGCAGCACGTTTACGATAGGTGTCCTTCACGTGGTCGATGTCCTTGGCAGCCTCAACACGTTTCTCTTCGCACCACTGCTCGATGGCCTTGCGGAGTCGAGGGGTGTCAACGAGTCCTGAGAACGAACGCAGACGGCTGACAGCCTCTTGGATTCGAGCCTCGTCCTCTGCCGAACGCTTACCGAACTTGGGCATCTTCGAGAAGCTGGCGTCAGGCATCTCGGCCACGAGGATTCGAGAGCTGAGTCCGTTCTCGATGTTGTCCTGCTTGAAGCACTTCCGCATGGCTCCGTTGGTGCCCAGCATGGTCCAGTTGTAGGCCACCTTGACCACTCCCGACTCAGCCGCGTCCGAGTTGTAATCCTGACCCCATTCGCCATTGTCGAACGACAGGCGATAGATGTCATACTTCGACGACCAAGACCCGGCACCGTTGGTTTTTCGAAGCGTGTCAAGCTCCTCACCAAACGAATACAAGGTGTGTCCGGCAGAGTTCTTGAAACGTTTCAAAAGCGTTGAGCACGAGACGGTTACGGGAACCATCCTTATCAGCACATGGGGATCTTCAGGAGCCTTTTCGTTGGCTTTGCGCCCCTTCTTTCGCTCCTTCCATTCCTCTTCGCGCTTACGAGCCAAGGCATCCTCTTCGTCGAACTGACGCTTCCAAATGTCGATAGCATTCTTCACCACCGATTTGTTAGAAGCCTGTTCGCCACGAATGATTGACATCAGCCCGAGGCGGTGCTTGTTGCCGTCACAATATTCCACCTCAACCAGGTCAGCATAGGCCGCACAAATCGGCATCACACCACAGAGCACAGGCATGTGCATCGAGACGGGCACACCAACGAGACTCTCTTTGAGTCCGATAGGCAAGGCTTTGACATTCACCTTCACGCCAGTTTCAGCCTGAGCAGCCTCGGCATCCTCGATTTCATCAGAAGAAATGCCGATTTCGAGTGCATCGACAATCTGCTGCATCACCTTCGAAATGCCCTTGGGCGGCTCTTTGCAGGCCGAATCCACAACACTACGAAGTTCAACGTCAGAGAGTCCGAAACGTGGCATCACCTGCATCAACAAATCCTTTCGATTGTCGCAGATGGCTCGGAGATTGACCGCGAGTTTGTGAAGTTTCACGTTACGCTCGCCCTCGGCAGGCTCACCACCGTTGCGATGCCACCACTCGGCAATAATAGAGGTATAGGGAATACCCTTGAAAAGCCTCACCCCCTGCCCCTCTCCAAAGGGCGAGGGGAGTAATGTGTCTGGCTGCTGATTTTTATTTGCTGGTGTTTTGCCCTGAGTGTATTCACTCCCCTCGCCATTTGGAGAGGGGTCGGGGGTGAGGCTGAACAACTTCTCGCTGACATACTTCGTATGATCCTCGGGCACCATATAGATGCACCTCGAAACATCTTTTACGGCAGCATCGGGTGTAAATCCTGTAGCCTCTGCCATCAGCTGCTGAGCCGTTTCGGCATCCATCCCTTCTGGCAATTCCACCATAACATGCGTGCCTCGACGAACGCTCTCCTCAACTAATAGCACCAATAGTCCGCCGATAGTCATTTCACTCCCCTCGCCATTCGGAGAGGGGCTGGGGGTGAGGCTGTTTACAATTTCATCCGTGTGATCCTTCTCGTCAAAGTCCAACATCAGTCGGTTCAGCGGCCTTAATGCGTCGGCAATGGCACGGTGGTTGTCACGAAACTCAGCGCAATGCGGAGTCCATACCGGCAAACGATGCTTCAACTCATCGTCACCTTTCTCTATACGTGCGCACATCTGCGCGAGCCAGGGCTCTCGGCGAAGACGCTCCCAATCCTCTCGGGTGGCTGGGAAGCAAGGGGCTCCGTGCCCCTTGCCGATACATGTGAATTTCATGGTCATAATCATCATTTCGTTCATAATTCAGTCCTCCTTTCTTATCGATTAATAGTCCATAATGTGTTGGTTTTACGTGTCATCAGCCACGCCGCAATCTCCAAAGTCTCGTCGCGGAAGAGCTGCTTCACCAGCTCCAGCGGGTACTTCTTCGGGAACGAGAAGTCGATCTTCACACGACCGCGGTTGGTCTTCTCACGGGTGATCTTGACAGCCGCATGGGCCGTCTCGAAGATGGTCTCATACATAGGGCCTCGTGAACCTCGGTTCCATCGTTTAACCCGTGTGCGACCGTCGGCATCCACCTCGATGCCACCCTCGTAGCGAACTCGTTCGCCGCTGGTCACCTCCTTGTCTGATTCCCAGGGGCAAGGGTAGACGTTGATGTCACCGTTGGTCTGGAAGTTAATACTGCCGTCCATCTGGACGTTCTGAACTAATAGCTGCTTCTTAAAATTCTTTTGCATGATAAATCGAAGTGTTTGTGAGGAAGAAAGCTTCGAAACGCTGGCCAGCTTATCTCATGAGATTTCTCCAGCTCACTTACCTCGATTGTTGATAATTAGATAAGGTGAAAATGTTTAGAGTTCATCACTCCGAGATGATTCACCTTGCTCATCTCCATCTTGTCGCGCTGGGCACGAATCTGGTCACACGCCACAGCTCTTGACAATCTACTTTTTCTACTCATTGCAAATATTTTGTTTTACGTCGCCTCCTTCAGACGACTCTAAGGTGTTAATGAATGAATACTACTTTTGCTCGCCTCATCCCCAGAGGCATTCGGTTGTCGCAACATGTCAAAGAACGCTCGCAATTTCAAATTGCCGCTGCAAAGGTAGAGTTCGATTGGTTACACGAAGAATGTACCACAATACTTTTCCCTGAAAATCTTTATAAAAAAACAAAGAATGCTGATAATCAGCGAGTTACAAAAACAAAAAAGCAAGCTTTTCCTTTGACAGAAAAACCTGCTTATGGTTCAAAATGCGTTTTCGATTGAAAAAGTGCTGTTTTTTGTGTTTTTCGATTGGCTGAATCCATTTTTGGATTGAGCTACTGTTGCGCTACATACTCTTTAATCCAGTCCGTATAATATTCCTTCCGGCTGTCACCCATATATTTGGCCAATGTCTTTACTTCAGCCGTATTCTCATTAGTATTATAATAGGTACGCGCGACAGCTAGGGCTTTCTTGTTGATAACGCCAGCAGCAATGAGCGCACCAATAATACGTCCCTTTATCTGCAGTCGCTGGTCGGACGTGGCCCAATCCTCGGCAATCTTGTCACGATACTCAGACGCCATCAGGTCAGTTACCAACTTCTCACGCCAAGCCGTTGTATACTTATTCTTGTCGGCACTAACTTTGTCAAACCATTCTTCGCACAACAGCACCTGCAAATTTTTCGTAGGTGCGAAATAGTTCAAGCCAGCCTTGTCTGTCCTCTGACGATTGTGATCTGATGCAGGACTACCCTGAAGCCTCGGCTTGTCGTATTTCTCCATATCCTTCAGGAAATTGGCAACCTTCGGGTCGTTAGCCTTTACAAATTCGGCAATACGCTGGTCGAGGACGGCCACGCCAGCCTTCCATCCTAGAATTTTGAACACCTCTTCGAGGTCTTCAAGTTTGATGTTTATCGCCTGATTGTCTGCCACGCTTCTTACAACGACTCTACAAAACCTTGTGCCAACGATGATTCAGGTGTAAACTTGATTTTCACCACATGGTCGTAAAATTCCTCCCAATACTCACGCTCCTCTGTCAGACGCTTGCCCAGTTCTTCAAGTGTTGGTTCAATGTGATGGAAATACAAAATGTCTAATTCCATGAGTTGGGCGAAATACCCATCGCTGCATCCACCAACTTCAACAGCAATTTCTACAACATTATCTTTAGATTTGAAGCCAATGCCATACCGGCGCAGTTTTTTCTTCAGCGGCTCAGCCTCATCGGCAGAATTGTCCCAAGCTGCAAAGCTATATTCCCCTTCGCCTGCCTCTTTGGCCTTTTGATCGGCTCGTTGAATACAAAGAAGAAAGAATGTCTGTACATCAATACGCATGTCATCCTCCGAGCACAGTACTTCGCAGTCGGTCAGCTCCGCACGGTTCCAAACCACGCCTTTGGGCGAATTCTGGTACTGCACAATCGGATGACTATGCGTCTCCAATGTGTATTTGCCATCTTCGTCAATGCGACTCTCGCCAACAATGTATGTACTGATATGCTTGCCCACTTCGCCATTACAATAAATGTAGTCGAAGGGTGCCTCTAACTTCATGATTTGAGCTTCCATATGTACCTAAAATGATGTAAAAAACTTTTACACTATAATGCCGCCACCTTCTTCAGTTCGTTCTTGATGGCGCTATTGATAAAGTCATTGATGGTAGTGCCGGTAGAAGCCACAAACGCAGCCACGCGCGAATGAAGTTCAGATGACATACGCAGATTCAGCTTGCCGCTATATGGCTTTGCCGGCTCCACGCCATCGGCCAGGCAACCCTCAATATAGCTGTCCACACCATCCTCGAAATCCTTGCGCAGTTCATCGAGCGTCTGACCCTCATACGCTATCAGATCCTTACTCATGCCCTGCACCTTGCCAAACAGGCAGTTATCTTCCTTGCTATACTCCACGCTGCCCTTGTAGCCTTTATACTCCAGATAATCCATAATTCTTACCCTCCTTATTTTATTAACTTATGATTCTTCAAATGCTGATAAATGGTCTTCACCATCCACTCCTTCATAATGCTTCCCGGATGTGGTCGATGAATGTCTATATACGCTCCCGTCTGCTCATTCTTGAACCCATAATAAAAAAGTCTTTGGGTGCAAAAGTACTAAATTTAGTACTAATCACCAAACATTTTAGCAATATTTTTAGACTTTAACTTCGTTGAAGTCGCTCATGCTCGACCATTTAAGCAATCTTAATGGTTCTCGCTTAATCGTGACTTTGTGACTTTTGGAATTTGTGACATTAAGGAGGTTTCGATATTCATAGAGGGGAGTAGAGAGTATTAAGAATTATATAATATTATAATATTATATAATTTATAAGCATTGTCTGTGCATTGGGAATGTGCTTAATGTCACAAATTCCCAATGTCACAGTTTCCAATCGTATGGAGCGTGATGAGGACTTGGTAAAATCGTAAACAGCACATTTAGCAAGGCTAAACATTACGTTTGCGAGGCGGAAATATATCGTTTCTGAAAATTAACAGATTTTCACATATCAAGCGGCTCAATATTTGGAATCGCACGATATTTTTAGTACCTTTGCATTGTCAATCATGAGAGACAAAAAGGCGGGAAGCGGCCACCCGATGTAGCTGGTCGCACAAGAATCTAATACCATGAAAAACAAAAGATTATGAGCGTATTTTATCGTAAGTATCAAAACAAAAATCCCCAGAGCGTAGCCTATGGCAAGTGGTTCGCACGTGCCGTAACTATCGGCAAGACCATCAACGTCGACGAGCTGGCCAAGCACATGTCGGAGCACAACACTCCGTACTCCAAGGGAGCCATCAAGGGCGTGCTGACGGACATGATCGGTTGCATCCGCGAGCTGATGCTCGAAGGCAAGGCCGTGAAGCTCGACGGGCTGGCCATCTTCAGCGCTGGCATCAAAACCAAGAAGAAAGGTGCGCCAACGTCGGCTGACTTCTCTACCATTAAGCACATCGACAGCGTTTACATGCGCGCCCGTGCTACTGGAGAGTTCACCCGCAGCGAACTGACCAAGGCTGGCAACGTGACCGAGTTGCCCAAGAACTTCACCGACTACGAAGAGGAGAGTTCTAACGGCGGAGAAGGCACTGAGACTCCGACTCCGACCCCAGGATCCACCAACAACGGCGATGAACCAGGCGAAGGCGATTAAAGAGTGCGCCGAGAGGCGCTACTCTTTACATTAAACGTTAAACATTAAACATTAAAAAGATGAAAAAGGAGACGTGGAAAACGATTATTCAGGTAATCATCAGTATTTTGACGGCGGCTCTGACCGCTATGGGAACGACCTCATGCATTGGTCGCGGCCCTTTCTGACGGGCTGACAGCGAAGGGAAAGAAAGATGGACGGACACTTGAGTGCCCGCCCATTTTCTATTATTTTGTAAACCGGTTCTCCGGATTCTCTTCCATGTAGTATTTGGCGTAGGCCACGTAGTGTTCGGCGTTGTCGGTCTGTCCTGGCCGTGTAGGTTTGATGAATTTGGCTGGCACGCCGCCCCATATCTCGCCTGCTGGAATGCGGGTGTTTTGCAATACCAGCGCACCTGCTGCCACGATGGCTCCTTCGCCTATCTCACAGCCGTCGAGCAGGGTGGCTCCCATGCCGATGAGGGCGTGGTCGTGAATGGTGCAGGCGTGTACGGTGACGTTGTGGCCGATGGTGACGTAGTTGCCGATGTGTGTGGGGCCTGTCTCGTGGGTGACGTGTACACAACTGCCGTCCTGCACATTGCTGCAGTTGCCGATGGTGATGGGCGCTACGTCGCCTCTGACGACAGCATTAAACCAGATGGAGCATTCGTCGCCTAAGGTGACGTCGCCTACAATGGTGGCGTTCTCGCTGAAATAGCAGTCGCGGCCCCAGCGCGGGCTCATACCTTTATAACTCTTGATCAGTGCCATATGCTTTGTTGTTTTTATATTTCTTCTTCTTTGGGATAGATGGTCACGACGACGTATTCCGAGCGTGTGCCGATGCGGAACTTGCCGCCCCAGATGCCCATGCCGCTGCTGACGTAATAGGTGGTGTTGCCCCGTTCGTGATAGCCGAAGGCGCACTCGTAGATGCTCTCGGTGATCCACGAGATGGGCCATACCTGTCCGTGATGGGTGTGTCCGCTGAACTGGAAGTCGACGTGCTGTCGCTCAGCCTGTTCCAGATGGTAGGGCTGATGGTCCAAGAGGATGCAGTATTTGCTGAGGTCGGCCTTCTTCATGATGACACCCAGCGAATCGCGGTGTATGTTGGTGCGGTCGTCGCGTCCGATGATGCAGAGGTCGCCGACTACTTCGCACGAGTCTTGCAGCAGATGGATGCCGGCCTTCTGATAGAACTGCTTGGCTTCGGGCTCACCGCTATAGAACTCGTGGTTGCCCAGACAGGCATAGACAGGGGCGTAGATACGTTGGAACTCCTCGTGCATCTTCTGTTCGACGAGCGGACGCATGCTGCCATCGATGATGTCGCCGGCTATCAGCACCAGGTCGGGATGCTCTCTGTTAATCAGGTTTATCCATCGGGCCAGTTCGCTGCGGCGGTTGTGATAGCCTATGTGCATGTCGCTCAGCATGACTATCTTAACGGGTCGCTCCAGCCGCTTCTCGGTGGTCAGATGAATCTCCTCACGATACTTCTTCTGATAGTGCAGATAGCCATAGAGAAAGATGATGAACATGAAGCAGAATACACCGCCCGTAGTCAGCCAGTTGTTGTAGAAGTAGGTGCGCGGAATGAGCCGAAAGAGGCGGCCAAGGTCGAGCACCAGGAATGTCATGAACAGATAGAGCAGGATGAAGACGCTGGACGTGCCCACCTCGTAGACACACGTGGCAAGAGCCATCGGCATGCGGTCGGTAGAGCGGAAGATGCCTGCAAACATCAACAGAAACGATGCAACCATCAACAGGACGACGAGCAGTTTCCATGGCCACGACAGGGGTAACATACACCACACATGCCAACCAATATAACCCATTGCCAGCAGGGGCAACAGCGTAAAAATCATCATCCACATATATTTCATTTGTTTTAATTTGGGTGCAAAGATACATTTTTTTCGTCATTAATAATATGAAAAAGGTGCTATTTTTGTGTTTTTTGGCTTTTGCACTACTGACAGCCCATGCGCAGCCAGCCAATTATGAGTGGACATCACCCAGCCGTAACTCGTCGGAATCGATGCCGTGCGGCGGCGGTGATATCGGCATGAATGTATGGGTAGAGCAGGGCGATGTGCTGTTCTATCTGAGCCGTAGCGGTTCGTTCGACGAGAACAACACGCTGCTGAAGCAAGGCCGTTTCCGCATCAGCTTGTCGCCAGGACTCGACGAGCAGTCGTTCCGACAGATTCTGCATCTGAAGGAGAGCTATGTCGAGGTGACCGACGGACGCATATCTATCCAGATATGGGCCGACGTCAAGAAACCTGTAGTACACGTTGACATAGAAAGCAAGAAAGAGGCGCTGAACATCGTGACTACCTACGAAAACTGGCGCACACGCGACATTCTGATGACCAAGCGCGAAGCCTTTCAGAGCAGTTATAAGTTTGCGGCACCCAAAGGCCTGCAGACGTGCCACGACAGCATTAGCGTATCCAACTCGGCCATTACCTTCCTACATCGTAATGGCGAAGAGACCGTCTTCGATGCCACCGTCGAGCAACAGCAGATGCAGAGTGTGAAGGACAAACTGTACAATCCGCTGAAAAACCTGACCTTCGGCGGACGCATGAAGGGAGAGGGATTGGTCTTTGTCGACACCATCAGCGGCCATTATGCCAGCAGCGATTATAAGGGATGGATGTTTGCTACCGATAGACCGCGAAAGAAGTTGCAGGTGCAGATAACGCTGGCTACGACACAAGGCGATATTGTCAAATGGAACGACCAGCTTGCGAAGACGGAGCGGCAGGTGAAACACGACTACGACCGCAAGCAGACCAGCCGCTGGTGGCAGCAGTTCTGGCAGCGCAGCTATATCGAGGCGCTGGGTTCTTACGATGAGGGCTATCAGCCGCTGGTGCGCAACTATACGTTGTTCCGCTATATGCTGGGATGTAACAGTCGCGGTCAGTGGCCTACCAAGTTTAATGGCGGACTCTTTACCTTTGATCCAGAGTATGTCAACACGGCTGCCGAATACCAGTTGACTCCTGACTTCCGCAATTGGGGTGGTGGCGTGCATACCGCTCAGAATCAGCGACTTGTCTATTGGCCCATGCTGAAAAGCGGCGACTACGACCTGTTGCAACCTCAGCTGGAATTCTATCAGAATATCTATCAGAATGCCGAAGAGCGTTCACGGCTGTATTGGGGACACGAGGGTGCCTGTCTGACAGAACAGATAGAGAACTACGGACTGCCCTGCTATCCCGAGTACGGCACCAAGCGTCCAAAGGGGTTCGATCCCGGTATGGAGCGTAATGCTTGGCTGGAATACGAGTGGGACACCTGCCTGGAGTTTTGTATGATGGCACTCGAAGCCAGCCGCTATTCCACATTTGACGTAGCGCGCTATTTGCCGATGATTCGTTCGTGCCTGCGCTTCTTCGATGAGCACTATCAGTATCTGGCTAACCAACGGGGTGCCAAGCGGTTGGACGGCAACGGCAAGCTGGTGCTCTATCCAGGCTCGGGCGGTGAGACGTTCAAGGGTGCCTATAACTCCACGTCGACTATTGCCGCTCTTCGTACGGTAGCCACCGCCATAGGCGATACCACACTTCTGCGTCGCATACCAGACATCACCATCAAAGACAGCATGATAGCTCCTGCTTTGCACTACGAACGGGTACAGAATACGGAAACCACCCAACTCTATCCCGTCTTCCCGTGGCGCATGTACGGCGTGGGACGTCCCGACCTTGAGATAGCCCGCAATACCTACTTCAATGGCGAGTATGCCCAGAAGTTCCGTTCGCACGTAGGATGGAAGCAAGACCTGATATGGGCTGCATGCTTGGGACTGACCGACGAAGCCCGGAAACTGCTACAGCTCAAGATGGCAAACGGCCCGCATCGGTTCCCTGCCTTCTGGGGCCCTGGCTTCGATTGGACACCCGACCATAACTGGGGCGGCTCAGGCATGATTGGCATGCAGGAAATGCTGATGCAAGAGGTCGGCGACAAGATATACCTGTTTCCTGCGTGGCCTCGCGAATGGAGCGTGCGATTTAAGCTCCATGCCTCGCGTAACACAACGATTGAAGCGGAGCTCAGAGACGGAAAGGTGGAGAAACTAAAAGTGCTGCCTAAGGACAGACAGCACGATGTGGTTATTGCTTTTTCAGAGTGACGCCTGTCTGCATACCCTTCACATTCTTCATCAGCGAGGTGATGGTCTTGATGTTTGAGTTGGTAGACTTGGCACCAAAGGCCTTAAACATGTTGAGCAACTTGGTGGCATCGGTGACAAACTGCATGCGTGAACCGCTGATCTGAGTGGTGATGGCCACATTGCGGACACCCGTAACGGTGAGCTGCAACTTAGAATCCTTGATGCTCCACTTGCCCTTGTAGGTCTTCTTACCCAATGTCTCTGTGACCGTGCCGTCCTCATTGAACGTCATAGTGAAAGCACCAGGCTTGATGCCATATTTATTGAGCTGCTCCTGTATCTTGTTCTCAATCTTGTTAGAGGCAATCTTGGCACCAGCCTTTGTCAGCAGATTATCAGAGGTGAAGACGATGGCAGGCTCTTCGTAGACCCATGTGCCGATAATCTTGTCGGCTGTAGCCTGCTTGTTGGCTGAGAAGACAGAGGTCAGACCTTCTGCCATATCAGAGTTGGCACCGCCTAATACGGCATTGAGTACATCGTTCAAATCTTGGGCACTGCTCACGTTGGCAGTCAGCATAAAGGTGCAAAGCAGCACCAGGCGTGAAATTGTTTTCTTCATATCGTCGTTTATTCGTTTTTGACGGCGCAAAGGTACGAAGAAGTGTGTGAAAACCATATTTTTATTCACAGTTTTAACATTTTAGCTAAAAAAAGCGGCTGTTATTTGGCTGTGTCGCATAAATATAGTACTTTTGTCGCACTTTCAACCATCAAACAACGATATGGCCATCAGATATACGCATAAAGAAGAACTTTGGAACTCATGGAGCCACGCAGGTGGTATCGTGATGGGGGCCGTATTCGGTGTGGTATTTCTGTGGATGGCGTTCAGGGGTGATAATCCTTGGGCCAGATTGGGCGTATGCCTCTATCTGTTCGGCATGTTGGGGTCGTATATCGCATCTACCGTCTATCATGCACTACCCATGCGGTCAAAGTGGAAAGAGCGGTTGCGCCGTTGGGACCACGCTGCCATCTATTGGCATATTGCCGGTTCTTACTCACCATTGACACTGGTGGCTCTACGCACGCAGGGCTATTGGGGTTGGAGCCTGTTCTTGTTTGTGTGGGCTTGTGCCATTGCGGGCACCATTGTGAGTTTTGTGCGGCTGAAGGAGCATTCCAATCTGGAAACCTTCTGTTTCATCGGCATGGGACTTTCTGTGTTGGTGGCCTTCAAGCCCTTGATTGACTCCGTCTCGACAGCTGCTGTCATATGGATTATCGCCGAGGGTGTCTGCTATATTACGGGTGCCGTTTTCTATAGTTTCCATCAGAAGAGATATATGCACTCCGTGTTCCATTTCTTTGTGTTGGCGGGCAGCCTCTGTCACATCATTGCCGTATGGGATGTGCTGATGGAACAACTATAAAAATTGATAATTGATAGATAATTGATAATTAGTTTGGTAATTTGGCCGAAAATCATTAATTTTGCACGCAAAATTTTTAATAACGAAAAGAAATGGCTTATACACGTATGACTGCTGCAGAGGCTGCGGCACTGATTAAGAATGGCGAGCACATCGCTATGAGTGGCTTTACACCTGCTGGTGTGGCCAAGGCAACAACTAAGGAGTTAGCAAAGATTGCTGTGGCTGAGCACGAGGCTGGTCGCGAGTTCAAGGTAGCAATCTTCACGGGTGCCTCTACAGGACAGAGCACCGATGGTGACCTGGCAAATGCACAGGCTATCCTCTATCGTGCTCCTTACACCACCAATCCTGATTTCCGTAAGCATGTTAACATGGGTGAGATCCCATACAACGACCTGCATCTGAGCCATATGGCACAGGAGCTGCGCTATGGATTCTATGGTCCATTAGACTGGGCTATCCTCGAGGTTTGTGATATAGAAGAGGTTGGTAATGACTATCATGTATATCTGACTGCCGCTGGTGGTATCTCTCCAACAGCTGCTCGTCTGGCAAAACACGTTATCCTGGAGCTCAACTCATTCCACAATCCTAATGCAAAGTTCATCCATGATGTGTATGAGCCTCTCGATCCTCCTTATCGTAAGGCTATTCCCATTGAGCATGTAGGTGACCGTATTGGTCAGCCTTATGTAAGTATTCCTAAGGAGAAGGTGGTAGGTGTAGTAGAGTGTAATATCCCTGATGAGGCTCGTGCATTCAAGGACAGCGATCCTGTAACAGATAAGATCGGATTCCTGACAGCTGAGTTCCTCGTAGAGGAGATGCATAAGGGTCGTATTCCTAAGGAGTTCCTGCCTCTTCAGAGTGGTGTGGGCTCAACAGCCAATGCTATTCTTGGTGCTCTTGGACAGGATAAACACGTGCCCGACTTCAATATCTATACAGAGGTATTGCAGGACAGCGTGGTTGCAATGATGCTTAATGGTCGAGTTAAGGATGCTTCTGCTTGTTCTCTGACAGTATCTAACGAGTGCCTGATGCAGGTTTACGATAATATGGACTATTTCAAGAACCATCTGACACTGCGTCAGAGCGAGATTTCAAACTCTCCTGAGATAATCCGTCGATTAGGCGTTATCGCTATCAATACTGCTATCGAGGCCGATCTCTATGGTAATGTTAACTCAACTCATATCAGTGGTACGAAGATGATGAATGGTATCGGTGGTTCTGGTGACTTTATCCGTAATGCCTATTTGAGTATCTTCACTTGTCCTTCTGTGGCTAAGGGCGGTGTCATTTCTTCTATTGTTCCTTTCGTAAGTCATCAGGACAGCTCAGAGCACGATGTGAACATCATCGTAACAGAGCAGGGTATTGCCGACCTTCGTGGCAAGGGCCCGATCCAACGTGCTGAGACAATCATCGAGAACTGTGCACATCCTGACTACAAACAGCTGCTTTGGGACTACCTGAAGATTGCCAAGATGGGTCAGACACGTCATAACCTGCCTGCTGCCTTCGCTATGCACGATACGCTGGCTCGTAAGGGTGACATGAAGTTGACAGATTTCTCTGAATATATCAAGTAAGGAAGTCAGAATCAAAATATCGAAATAACGTAATATCGAAATAATGTATATTCTTGACGGTGCGATGGGCACCAAAATCCAGTCATTGGGACTGACGCCCGATAGTTTTCATCAAGGTCGTTTCTCCCAATGGCCGGTTTCACTTGTGGGTGACAATGATATCCTATGCCTGACGGCTCCCGATGTCATCCGCACCATCCATCGTCAATATATAGAAGCCGGTGCCGACATCATTACTACCAATACTTTCTCTGCCAACCGCATCAGCCAACAGGAATATGGTTGTGAGGAGGTCGCTCGGGAGATGGCATTGGCGGGTGCACGTATTGCCCGACAGGTAGCTGACGAACAACAGCGTACCATCAAGGTGGCAGGTTCTATGGGACCTACCTCCCGTTCTTTATCGTTGGCTTCGGATATGAGCGACCCAAGCAGTCGTTCTATTACGTTCGACGAGATGGCTGCAGCCTATGGTGAACAGGCTGAGGCGCTGATAGAAGGTGGGGCAGACATGTTGCTCTTGGAGACATGCTTCGATGCGTTGAACACCAAGGCCGCACTCTATGCTATCCAGTTGCTGAACGAGCGTTTGCATCGTGAGATACCCGTTATGGTTTCTGTGACCATCAACGATCGTAGCGGTCGCACGCTGACTGGTCAGACGCTGGAAGCATTCTATATCAGCATCTCCCACTATCCCAATCTCGCCAGCTTCGGACTGAACTGCTCTTTTGGTGTCACTGATCTGCGTCCTTTCGTTGAGCAGTTGTCTGCCCGTATTCCTGTCCCCCTGTCTCTCTATCCCAATGCGGGACTACCTAACGAGATGGGAGAATACGACGAGTTGCCTGCCTTTACAGCCAGTCATCTGCGCCAGATGGCAGAAGCAGGACTGCTGAACATTGCGGGAGGCTGTTGTGGTACTGACGAGGCACATATCCGTGCTATCAGTGAAGCTCTGCAAGGCTTGAAACCCAGGCAGGTACCTGAGCCGGACCAGCGTATGTGGCTGGCAGGCTTGGAGCCATTGCTGGTCGATAAGGAGACGCAGAACTTTACCAATGTCGGTGAACGTACCAATGTGGCAGGCTCTCGTAAGTTTGCCCGTCTGATAGCTGAAAAGAAATACGACGAGGCGTTAACCGTAGCACGTCATCAGATAGAAGGCGGTGCATCCATCATCGACATCAATATGGACGATGCGATGCTTGACAGTGCTCAGGAGATGCAGACCTTCTGCCGCTATATCTCAACCGACCCTGCCGTAGCCCGTTCTGTGCTGATGATCGACTCGTCGGATTGGAATACGGTATTGGCTGGTTTGAAGAATGCGCAAGGTAAGTGCATTGTCAATTCTATCAGTCTGAAGAATGGTGAGGACGATTTCCTACATAAGGCTCGCGAACTGCGTCGGCTGGGTGCTGCCGTAGTGGTGATGGCCTTCGATGAAGAGGGACAAGCTACGACCTATGAACGCAAGATTGCTATTGCAGAACGAGCTTATCAACTATTGACGGCTATCGGATTCCCTCCACAGGACATCATCTTCGATGTGAATATCTTGTCTGTGGGTACGGGATTGAAGGAACACCAAACCTATGCCGTCGACTTTATCCGTGCCGTAGCGTGGATCAAGCAACACCTGCCACAGTCAAAGACAAGTGGTGGTGTAAGCAATCTCTCCTTCAGTTTCCGTGGAAATAACAAGGTGCGCGAGGCTATGCACTCCGCATTTCTCTATCATGCCATCCGTGCCGGTCTCGATATGGCCATCGTTAATCCTTCTATGTTGCAGGTCTATGATGACATCGACCCCGCATTGCTCAAAGCTGTAGAGGATGTCATTCTAAATACGGATGATGAAGCAACGGAGCGCCTGATAGCATTGGCTGCCGATGTGCTTGCTACATCAGGTACTCCCGCAGGTTCTGTTCAAGAGACAGCAGATCTATGGCGCAACAAGACCATCGAAGAGCGTCTGACCTATGCGCTGAGCAAGGGTGACAACGAGCATTTGCCGGAAGATATGCCTGAGGCACTGCAGAAATACGGCACACCTATTCGGGTGATAGAAGGTCCTTTGATGCAGGCTATGGAACATATTGGCCAGCTGTTTGGCGAAGGCAAGATGTTTCTACCTCAAGTAGTGAAGTCGGCAAAGGTCATGAAGGATGCCGTAGCACTGCTCCAACCCTATATCGATGCCGAAAACGGGGAAGCCGAAGAACAGCGGCCTTGTGTGGTGATGGCTACTGCCAACGGCGATGTGCATGACATCGGCAAGAATATCGTCAGCATCGTTCTGGGCTGTAATGGTTTTAAAGTCGTAGACCTGGGTGTGATGGTACCTAACGAAACCATTCTGGAAGAGACGCTGAAGCGAAAGCCCTGTTTGGTAGGTATCAGTGGACTCATCACCCCATCCTTGAAAGAGATGGAGCAACTCTGTATGTTGTTCCAACGTGAGGGCTTGCAGGTTCCGGTTGTGGTGGGAGGAGCCACCACATCGGCAGTACATACAGCAGTCAAATTGGCACCTCTCTACGATGGTTGTGTGCTATATGGCGGCGATGCGTCGCAGACTTCGCTTCTGGCTAAGCACCTTCAGATAGATGCCGCTGGCACCATCTCACAGATTCAGGAGGAACAAAGACAATTGCGCGACGCTTATCAAGAACACCATACGGAGCTGACGCCTTACGAAGAAGCTAACCGCAGGGCCAAGCAATTTGGTGTTTCTGGATATTCTGGAAACTCTGGATTATCTGGATATTCCGGACAAGTTTCAGTGAACGACCTTCTGCCACTTATCGATTGGCGCATGTTCCTGTTGTTCTGGGGCTTCAAGGGCGAGACACTGCAACAACTGCTAGTCAATCCTGAAGCGGAACGAACGCTGCAAGAAGGCAAGCAATATTTGCAGAATGCTATCGAACAGCAGACCATCGAGGTGCAGGCATTGCTTCGCTTCGTAGATGCTACACGTCAGGGTAATGATATCGTGTTCGAAGGTTCCAAGAGCGGAAAGACTGTCGTACTTCCCATGCTGCGCAGTCAGAGTGCTACAGGACATTATCTGTGTCTTGCTGACTACTACGATGCCGAGCAACCCATGCCGATGGGACTCTTTACCGTTGTCGCCCATCCTGTACAGCCCATTGCTGATGAGGCAGAACGATTGATGAATCACGCCATCTGTGCCCGATTGGCTGAGGCTTGCGCGGAACATCTCTCATCTCTCACCTCTCACCTCTCACCTCTGCGTGTCGCCTTTGGCTATGCTACCTGCCCAGATCACTCGCTGAAACGTATCGTTTTCGATGAGCTGCAGGCTGAACAGCACTTGGGCGTTACCCTTACAGATCACTATTCTATACAGCCCAGCACGTCTGTTTGCGGTCTCTTTATCTGTCATCCAGGCGCCCGCTATTTCCCTGTTGGACGCATTGATGAGGCTCAGTTTAAGGACTATTGTCAGCGACGTGGCATCACTTTGTCGGAAGGTGAGCGGCTGCTCTCAAAATATATCACCCATTAATCCTATCCATAAGCATTATGAGTAAAGTAATTGATATTATTCATTCTTCACAACATCCCTTTGCCAGTTTCGAACTGGTGCCACCTCTCAAAGGCAGCGATGTGTCTCGTCTCTACGACAGCATCGATCCGCTGATGGAGTTTAATCCTCCGTTTATCAATGTCACCTGCCATCGTGATGAGGTGGAATATGTGCCCAACAGCGATGGCACTTATACGAAGATGACATTGGCTAAGCGTCCTGGAACGATTGCTATTGTTGCAGCTATCATGCGTCGCTATCCGCATCTGGAGATTGTCCCCCATGTTATTTGTGGTGGTGCATCGCGTTCGAAAGTGGAGAGTGAATTGCTTGACCTGCATTTCCTGGGTATTCAGAATGTGGTGGCACTGCGTGGCGATGCTATTCCCGGTCAACGTTTCTTCATTGCCGAACCTGATGGATTCAGTCATAGCTCAGAATTGGTGGAGATGATTCACCAGCTGAATCAAGGCAAGTATCTCGACCCAACGGTGAAGAACGGACTGTCTACCGACTTCTGTGTGGGTGTTGCTGCTTATCCTGAGAAACATTATGAGGCCGCTAATCTCGATACGGATATCCAGTATCTGAAACAAAAGGTGGAAGCTGGTGCCGACTATATTGTCACCCAGATGTTCTTCGACAATAATCAGTATTTCCGTTTTGTCGATCGTCTGCGCAAGGCTGGTATTACCGTACCCGTTATTCCTGGATTGAAGCCCATTTCCAATCAGCGACAGATTGACCTGCTGCCCCGTTCGTTCCATATCGATATCCCACAGGCACTCGTCAGCGAACTCCGTAAGACGAAGACACTTGAGGCTGCCTATCAGTTGGGTATTGAGTGGGCGATTGCTCAGAGTCGTGAATTACTGGCTCACGGTGCGCCTGCTATCCATTATTACACAATGGCCAAGACGGATAATGTCTGCCAGATTGTAAGGCAGTGTTTTTGATGTATTCAGTTAACAAATAAAATAAGAAAGGAAAAGAATCATGGATTCGAAATTGGTAATTTACAATACCTTGACGCGCCAGAAGGAGCGTTTTGAGGCACTTCACGCCCCCAATGTGGGTATGTATGTGTGTGGACCTACGGTATATGGCGATCCACATCTGGGACACGCTCGTCCCGCTATTACTTTCGATCTGGTGTTCCGTTACTTGAAGCACCTAGGATATAAAGTAAGGTACGTGCGCAACATTACAGATGTGGGCCATCTTGAGCACGATGCCGATGAGGGCGAAGATAAGATTGCAAAGAAGGCCCGTCTGGAACAGTTGGAACCAATGGAGATAGCACAGTACTACACCAACCGCTATCATACGGCTATGGATGCACTGAATGTGCTGCGCCCATCAATCGAGCCCCACGCTACTGGCCATATCATTGAGCAGCAGCAGTTGGTTCAGCAGATTCTGGACAACGGTTTTGCCTACGAGAGCAACGGTTCCATCTATTTTGACATCGAGGCTTACAACAAGCAGTTCAAATACGGAATTCTCTCTGGTCGTTCACTCGAGAACATCAAGGATGCCAGTCGTGAGCTGGATGGTGTAGGCGAGAAGCATAATCAGGCCGACTTTGCCCTTTGGAAGAAGGCTCAGCCCGAGCACATCATGCGTTGGCCCTCACCTTGGAGCGACGGTTTCCCCGGCTGGCACTGCGAGTGTACCGCTATGGGCCGCAAGTATCTGGGCGAGGAGTTCGATATACACGGAGGCGGTATGGACCTTGTGTTCCCACACCACGAGTGCGAGATTGCTCAGGCTCAGGCATCAATGGGGCATCCTGCCGTTAAGTACTGGATGCACAACAACATGATTACCATCAATGGACAGAAGATGGGCAAATCGCTGGGCAACTTCATCACACTGGAGCAGTTCTTCACCGGCAACCACGAGAAGCTGGAGAAGGCTTACTCGCCAATGACCATCCGCTTCTTCATACTCTCTGCCCACTACCGCGGAACTGTCGACTTCTCTAACGAGGCCCTGCAGGCTGCTGAGAAAGGATTTGAGAAACTGATGAACGCCATTGCCGATCTGGAGCGCGTACAAGTATCAGACAAGTGCGATGCCGAAACAGAGAAGGTTGTTAAGTCTCTGCACCAGAAGTGTTACGATGCCATGAACGATGACTTTGCTACGCCTCAGGTTATCAGCAACCTGTTCGAGGCCTGCACCGTCATCAACAAGCTTACTGACCACAAGGCAACCATTTGCGCCGAGTGTTTTAAGGAGCTCAAGGAGACTATGCACCTCTTCACCTTCGACATTCTGGGTTTGCAAACCTCAAACCTCAATTCTCAAACCTCAAAGGATCGCGAGGCAGCCTTTGGAAAGGTGATGGATATGGTTCTTGAACTGCGTGCTAAAGCCAAAGCCGACAAGGACTGGGCCACCAGCGACAAGATCCGTGACGAACTGGCAGCAGCTGGTTTCGAGGTGAAGGACACCAAGGATGGTGTTACTTGGAAGCTGAATAAGTAAGGTAGGCATCGTGCGTCATATAGATGGCTACCATATCCTGCCACAATTTCTGGTAAGGCATATAGACTAATCCTCCGTGGGGCTCTTTGGGGCCCCACGAGTTTTTTAGGATATAGTAGGGGCGGTTCTTCTTGTCGTGCGCCATTCCTACTATCGTCATTGCGTGTGCTTTGCTCTCCCAACAAACGGGGTGGCGCTGACGCAATGCGTGGTCCGTATGGGCTTTCAGCGTGTCCAGCGGCATATTCATCAGTCGGTTGTGTTCCCAATTATCCGGTATCATCACCTCAACCTTTTGATGGTAGGGAGAATCCGGTTGGCAGGTAAACGACAGATATTCATCGGGTGCACAGACGGAGTGAGCAAACTCCAGAGGCGTATAGCGTGCCCCCAGCATAAAGACCCATTGAGGTGTAGGCAAATCTTCGGTCGCATCGTCAGGCATCACATCATAGCCTACGATACCATCGCGCTGAATGATGTTTAGCAGCGTCTGACACATAGCCCGTTGTGTATTCGGACTACTACCGATTGCCTTTTGGTAAGCTTTCAGCTTGCGTCCTACATAGGTCGCTGAGAGATTGACGGAGTCGCCTCTTACCAGATGTTCTGTCTCGATGGTAGCCAGCATTGCGTAAGCCCAGCATAACTCGTTCTCACCCTGATTCTTGACGGGTGTCATAGGCAAGAGGATATCATCAACAAACTCCTTCTGCTCCGGCTTGCAGGCTGAGAGCAGAAGGGCTATGATGATAATGCTAATGACAGAAAAGCGTTGTTTCATTGACGATCCTTGCGAATCAGTTCCAGCAGACGGTCGACAGCTTCTTCCTCAGGAATGTTCTTCATCACACACTCCTTGGCTTTATAGAGCGATATCTTACCACGACCCGCACCGACATAGCCGTAGTCGGCATCAGCCATTTCGCCAGGACCGTTCACGATACACCCCATGATGCCAATCTTCAGACCTACCAGATCCTTGGTAGCAGCCTTGATGCGGGCTATCGTCTCCTGAAGATTATACAGGGTACGACCGCATCCGGGACAAGAGATGTATTCCGTCTTGGTGAATTTGATGCGGGCGGCCTGCAGGATGGCGTCGGCAAGGGACATGAGTTGTTCAAGGGTAAACCGTGAACAGCGAAGCTCTAGTTTAGTGGCTTTTCGGTCTATGAGCAGGGCTCCCACAGCCATAGCGGCTTTCAGCTGCAGGGTTTCCCAGTCTGGTGCATCAATATTCAGCGTGATGGTGTCATCCTTAATGGATGCTTCAGCCTCTTGGCGCAAAAGGGTGCACTCGGGGATGAGGTCTACCAGTTTTCGGGCTACGGGAATCTCGCATTCAGGTTCCTCTGAGAGCGATACGCGGATGGTGTCGCCAATACCCTCGGTCAGCAGGGCACCAATACCCACAGCCGACTTGATGCGACCATCTTCACCCTCGCCAGCCTCTGTCACACCCAAATGCAGCGGATAGTGCATATCCTCCTGGTCCATCGTCTTTACCAACAGGCGAACGGTAGTCACCATCACTACCGTATTCGATGCCTTGATAGAGATGATCACATCGTTGAACTGTTCACGACGGAAGATGCGCAGGAACTCCATACAGCTCTCTACGATACCCTCGGGTGTGTCTCCGTAACGACTCATGATACGATCGGAGAGCGAGCCGTGATTCACACCGATGCGTACGGCGGTATGATGTTCCTTGCATATATTAATAAAAGGTACGAGCTTCGTTTCTATCTTTTTCAGCTCCTCCTGATACTCCTCGTCGGTATACTCCAGATGCTTGAAGGTGCGTCCTGGGTCGACATAGTTGCCTGGATTGATGCGAACCTTCTCGCAATACTGTGCAGCCACATCGGCTGTGTGCGCCGTAAAATGCACGTCGGCTACAAGAGGCGTGTTGTAACCATCGGACTTCAGACGGGCCGAGATATTCTTCATGTTCTCAGCCTCGCGAGTGCCCTGCGTGGTGAAACGAACCAGTTCGCCGCCAGCATCGATGATGCGCTTGGCCTGCGCTACGCTTCCTTCGGTATCGTTGGTGTCGGTAGTCGCCATAGACTGGATGCGGATGGGATTATCGCCGCCGATAGTGATATTGCCCACATGGGTCACACTGCTAGTTCGTCTTGTAGTCATACTTCAATTCTGCTAAGTCCTTGTTTGCCTTCTCGATTTTCGCCTTCAGACTACCCTTATAGACAGCCAGACGCTGAGCAATAGACTCGTCGCTGAGTGCCAGCATCTCGACAGCCAGAATAGCAGCATTCTGTGCTGCATTCACGCCCACCGTAGCCACAGGAATGCCAGGAGGCATCTGTATGATGCTCAGCATGGCGTCAAGACCATCGAGCATACCCTTGATGGGAACACCGATGACGGGCAATGTGGTTGAAGCGGCAATGACGCCAGGCAGTGCTGCAGCCATACCCGCAGCAGCTATGATGACCTTCAGACCGCGCTCTTTGGCTCCGCATGCAAACTCCTCGACAGCCTCGGGTGTGCGATGGGCTGAGAGTGCATTCACCTCAAACGGCACCTGCAGTTCATTGAGCAACTGACAGGCTTTCTCCATAACGGGCAGATCGCTGGTGCTGCCCATGATAATGCTAACTAATGGTTTCATACAATTTTTTATTTTCAATATTTCGTTATTCCGGCATTCCGGTATTCCGTTATTACATGAAGAGAATGGCAACGGCGGCACATAAGAAACCTACCCAGAATCCGACGACCACCTGCAGCAGTGAGTGCTGGCGCAGAATCATGCGGCAAGTGCCCAGCAGACCAGCTATCAGGAATACGAGGCAAAGCCACCAGACGGGATTGAACCCCAGGTAGAGTGAGAACGAGAAGATAGCGCCGCCCACGCCACCGATAGCGGCTGTATGGGTGGATATCTTCCACCACACATTAATCAGTGCACATACTATCTGTACCACCAAGGCCGCTATCACGATGCTTCGCATGAAGTGAGGCATGTGTAGATGGTCCATGATGTAGATGCAGGTGAAATAGCAGAGGATGGAGAGCACATAGGGCACCATACGTCGCTCGCGATGTCCCAGCTCAATCAGCGTCCACCCCTGATAGCGACGATAGAGATGGATAAGAAGGGTGGGCAACAGGATGGTGAAGAGATAGACCATGAACAGCACTTGCAGCTTGTAGTTCCAGGGAAACATGTTGAGATAGCTGAACAGGAACAGGGCCGCCATACCGATAAACGGCAGGTAGAACGGTGTAAACAGCATGCTCACCAGTCGGGCACCCAAAATAAATTGCTTGTCTCTCTTCATTTTCTTAGTCTTGCTACGGGGATACCCATCTGTTCACGATATTTGGAAACAGTACGTCGGGCAATGGGAAATCCCTTTTCTCCTAACAGTTTCATGAGGGCATCGTCGCTCAGCGGCTTGTGCTTGTCCTCGTTGTCTATGATGTCGCGCAGGGCGGCTTTGATCTTACGTGTCGACAGCTCTTCGCCATCGGCTGTCTTGTATCCGTCGCTGAAGAAATAGCGCAGGGGGAACGTGCCCCAGCGCGTCTGTGCATATTTGCTGTTAGATACGCGCGACACCGTGCTGATGTCCAGCCCCGTCTTTTCAGCAATATCCTTCAGAATCATGGGTCGCAACGAACTCTCGTCGCCGTCTTCAAAGAATCGGTGCTGCCACTGGATGATGGCGCGCATCGTGATGGTCAGCGTATGACGGCGCATCTTGATGGCTTCGATGAAGCTCTGGGCGGCATCCACCTTTTTCTTCGTGTAGAGCAGTGCTTCCTTCATTTGGCGGCTCATCTGCTCTTTGTTGTTCTGATAATCCTTCAGTGTATCTGTGAACGACTGCGAGACGTGCAGTTCGGGCACATCGCCGTGATTGAGCGAGAAGGTGACGGTGCCGTCGTCTTGCGTGTCGATCAGAAAGTCGGGCGTGATTTGCTGCAGCGAGCGTCCCACCACTTCACCCATCGAGGCTCCTGGCTTCGGATTCAGGCGTCGCAGTTCGCGTATCAGCACTTCGGCCTGCAGGTCGTTCAGCCGCAGCTGGCGCTGTAGCGCGTCCCAGTGTTTCTTGGTGAACAGTTCAAAGTGCTGGCTGATAGTCTGTTGCATCAGTTGCTTAAGTTGTGAGTTGTCCCTGCGCTCTATCTGCAGCAGCAGGCATTCCTGCAGCGAACGGGCCCCGATGCCGGCAGGGTCCAGCAGCTGCAACTTTTGGAGCACCTGTTCCAGTTCCTGCTCCGTGACGTCCAGGTTATGATAGATGGCCAGCTCGTCGGCAATGCTGTCGAGCGACTTACGCAGCAGTCCGTCATCGTCCAGAGACCCGATGAGATATTCCATGATGTATTGCTCGCGTTCGGTCAGCGGCATCATGCTCATCTGGTCCTTCAGTTGGTCGTAGAACGATTCGCTGGAGGCATAGACAACGGGTTCTCGTTCCTCCTGATCGGAGTAGCCTCCCTGATAGACGGGCAGCTCCTCGTCGTCGCGGCCTATCGACTCTAGAGCGGCATCCAGTGCCGACTGGCGCTCCTCTTGTTCAAAATCTTCCGATGAATCCGAGTTATCTGAATAATCCGAGCTGTCAGAATAGTCCGTGTTTTCCTCCGCCGATGGCTCCAGCGCGGGGTTGTCGTCCATCTCGGTATTGATGCGTTCTATGAGTTGCGATATGGGCAGTTCAGTCAGCTGCGCCTGCAACAGTTGTTGCTGCGTAATGCTCTGCGTCAGCTTTTGCTGTTGCAGAAGACGCTGTTCCTGTGACTGTTCCTGTGCCATTTATTTAAAGTATGCTTTCAGTTGTGATGCGTAGGAGGCCAGCTGCTTCACATCGATATTGCCGTAGCGCTGCCATATCTGTCGGCAGGGCTGTTCCAGGGGCGATGTGGTGGTACGGCGGCGGTTCAGATAGGGGTCGCAGCACTGGAACACCTCCATTACTTCTACGATCAGTGTTGCGGGTATGGCCATCAGGCTGGCCAGCTGCCTTACTTCCGGTGTCTCCTTCACCATCGTGATAGGTGTCAGTCGGAAATACAGGTCGAGAATCATGACAAGCATGACGGGTTTCAGACGGCTGTCTTCAGCCAGCGGGCGGAAGTCGGTTTCAAAGGTCTCTTCCACCTCTACACCCTCAAAGAAGCTGCCTGCTGAGTTGAAGCCCATCATCTGGCGCAATTTGTCTACGGCTTGTGTCAGTCTGCGCGGGTTTCTGCCATACTCCTCCCAGATGCGCTCCACGCGGGGTATCTCCAGATTAGCGATGTCACACTCGCGGGCAAAGAGCTCCTGTGGGGCAATATGCAGTTCGAGACTCAGATTGACCAAATCGCGACTATACATCGCCTTCACACCTACCGGTTTGCGAAGGTACAGCTGCATGATGAGCAGCCAGTAGTCGTCTTGCCATAATTGCGTTTTTGCCATAATTCTCTTATTTTTGGTTCGTTTCCGTTCAACCCTCTTTGGCCTTGAAAGCTATCGCATACATGTGCATCTGCTTCACCATAGCCAGCAGACCGTTGGAGCGGGTGGGCGAGAGATGTTCCTTCAGACCTATCTCCTCGATGAAGTAGAGGTCGGCATCCAGTATCTCCTGCGGCGTGTGGTCGCTGAGCACGCGGATCAGCAGGGCTACGATGCCTTTCACGATCAGTGCGTCGCTCTCGGCGGTGAAGTGTATCTTGCCGTCCACGTAGTTGACCTGCAGCCATACACGGCTCTGACACCCGTCTATCAGGTTCTGCTCCGTCTTGTACTGCTCGTCCAGCGGTGCCTGTTCGTTGCCCAGGTCGATGAGCAGCTGGTATTTGTCCATCCAGTCGTCGAATCCGCCAAACTCTTCGATAATTTCGTCTTGTATCTCGTTAATCGTCATCTTTTCTTAACTCTTAATTATTTTGAACAACTTGTCCGATGGCCTTACCTTTTCCGGCACCTTGATGCTTACGCGGGTGCCCTGCTGGGCCGTCTCAATGCTGCTCGTGTCATCGTGAATCTCGTCTACCGTCACATACAGCGCACCGGTGGTAGGACCGGTTATCAGCATCTTGTCGCCAACGGAGAAGGTGTCGGCCTCTACCGTAAACTCAGCCACACCCAGTCGCGAGAAGTATTTCACACCCTTACCGATGTATTGCTTGCGCTCGGTGGCGTTCGAACCGTAGTTCTTGTTCCATTCGCCCAGCAGCTGTCCCTGATAGTAGCCGTCCCAGAATCCGCGGTTGAAGACCGTTGCTAGCCGTTCGTCCCAGCCGTCCTTCTTGTCCTCCGTAAACGTGCCGTCGAGCACGCTGCGGATGGCCTCCTTGTAGCATTGCACCACGGTGAGCACGTATTCCGGTCCGCGCGCTCTGCCCTCAATCTTAAACACCCGCACACCGGCCTTCATCATCTTGTCGATGAATCGGATGGTCTTCAGGTCCTTCGGGCTCATGATATACTTGTTGTCTATCTCCAACTCTGTGCCCGTCTCGCGGTCCGTTACGACGTACGAGCGGCGGCATATCTGCATGCAGGCCCCGCGGTTAGCCGAGCGTCCTGTGTTGTCGAGACTCATGTAGCACTTGCCGCTCACAGCCATGCAGAGCGCTCCGTGACAGAACATCTCGATGCGTACCAGCTCGCCGTTGGGTCCCGTGATGTGCTGCTCCTCTATCTGGCGGTAGATGTCGGCCACCTGCTCCATCTTCAGTTCGCGGGCCAGCACCACCACGTCGGCAAACTGCGCATAGAATCGCAGCGCCTCAATGTTCGATATGTTCAGCTGGGTCGACAAGTGCACCTCCATACCCTTCTGCCGGCAGTAGGTCATCACCGCTATGTCGCAGGCAATTACCGCCGATATCTTCGCCTCCACAGCCGCATCTATAATCTGATGCATCGTATCGATATCCTCGCCGTAGATAATGGTGTTCACCGTCAGATACGTCTTCACGCCAACGGCATTACACTGGGCCGCAATATCGCGCAGGTCGTCGATGCTGAAGTGGTTGGCAGAGTGCGAACGCATGTTCAGCTGCTCCACACCGAAGTACACCGAATCGGCGCCAGCCTTCAGTGCAGCAGCCAAGGAGTCGCGACTCCCCACAGGTGCCATTATCTCATAATTCTCTATCTTATCATTCATTTCGACTGCAAAGATAGCAAAAATGTTGCAGGCAAACAATAATTTGCAGAAAAAAAGTAAGATAGGTGCAACAATTTAGGTTCTTGACACTTTTTCTTCCTTTAAAACAAAAGTAGGTCTCGCTAAATGGCGGGACCTACTTTACTATTAGTTAATATACTATGCGAATTTAATGGTTCCCTGAATGGGTTCTGAAGCAGGGGCTTCGGACTTTTGTTGCAGGTCTTCGTCGCCCGCCTGCTGATAGATGCTGTCCAGAATGTCGCGCGTGCGCTTGTAGGTAGGTGTCGACTCGACAGCGGAGATGACGTCGTCGTTGTCCAGATCCTCAGGACGGAAGAGGTAGATATGCGGACGACGCTTGTAGCGCTTGTTGTTGCCGTCGGTGCCATAGAAACGGTTGCGGCGGTCTTCGCGGGCTGCTTCCTTCTCCTGCTTTTCAGCCAGACGGGTGGCCTCCTCCTGCGTGTTCAGACGCTGACGGTGGTTAGACATACCGTCGACATTGTCGATGCCGAAGCCAGTGGCCAGAATGGTGACCTTGACTTTCTTGCCCAGTTCGGGGTCGGTAGCCAGTCCCCACTTGATTTCGAAGTCGTTGCCGAACTTCGCCATGAAGTCGTTGACATCGTTCATCTCTTCCATCATGAGCGAGCCCGAGCCGTCCTTGTTGCCGGCAAACGAGATGCTGAGCAGTATCTTCTTGGAGTTGAACACGTCGTTCTCGTTGAGCAGCGGTGAGTTGAGGGCATCGTCGATAGCTTTCTTGACGCGTCCCTCGCCCTCGCCGTAGCCTGTCGACATGATAGCGACACCACCATCCTTCAGGACGGTCTTGACATCGTTGAAGTCGAGGTTGATGAGGCCGTGAACGGTGATAATCTCTGCGATGGACTTGGCGGCTATCGACAGCGTGTCGTCGGCCTTACCGAAGGCATCGAGCACGGTGAGCTCGGGATATATCTCGCGCAGGCGTTCGTTGTTGATGACGAGCAGGGCATCGACATGTTTCGACATCTCCTCGACACCATCCAGTGCCTGGTCGATCTTGCGGTCGCCCTCGAAACGGAAGGGAATGGTGACGATACCTACGGTCAGGATGCCCATCTCCTTAGAGACGCGCGCAATGACAGGCGCAGCACCGGTACCTGTACCACCACCCATACCGGCTGTGATAAAGGCCATACGGGTGCCGTCGTTCAGCATTTCCTTGATTTCATCGAGGCTCTCCTCAGCGGCAGCACGTGCCTTTTCGGGCTTGTTGCCGGCACCGAGTCCCTCCTTGCCCAGCTGTAGATGAACGGGTACGGGAGAATCGTTGAGTGCCTGGTTATCTGTGTTGCACAGCACGAAGGATACGTCGTGTATGCCCTCGCGATACATGTGGTTGACGGCATTGCCGCCACCGCCACCAACACCAATCACCTTGATGATGCTGTTTTCCTTGATGGGCTCGCCAAAGTCGAGCAATATGTTATTGTCTGCCATATTTCTTAATTCTTAACTCTTAATTCTTAATTATTCTTCTTCCTTTACAATATCGGTAGCTGTCTTCTTCAACCAGCGTCCAATCTTGTTCCAAGTGCTGTTCTCTTTACGGATGCGCTCCTGCTCGCGAGCCTCCTCTTCGGCTTTCTCACGAGCTATGCGTCCCTCCTCGTCCTTCTTACGCTGTGCTTCCTCTTCGGCACGACGGATTTCCTCAGCGGTACGGATAACACCGGCAGGAATCTCCGAAGCCTGGCGTGCACGGCGCTGCTCGGGCGTCTCGACGGGCTGTGGCTTCTGCTGTGCAAACAAGTCGCCATTGGGATCGATCTCGCCTCCTGCACAATTGATGTCGCCCTTGGCCAGAAGTCCGAGTACGGTATTCATCATGCCGTTGTGGCTGTTGATTTCGGGAATCTGCGACGTGATGGTCTGTGTGACGAACTTGGCGATGCGGATCTTGTCGACGTGGGTGTAGTTCTGGAATGCCTTCTCGATGTCCTTCATATTGGAACCGCCACCGGTGAGGATGATACCACCCAGCAACTTGTCGCAATACTCTTCGGGCACCTGGCACCAGACGTTGGCAATGATCTCTTCCAGTCGGCTCTCGACAATCTCGATGAACTTACGGCTCTCTACGTCGCGGTCGGCATCGATGGCATATTTCATGTTGTTGTCGATATCGCTGTTGTCGGTATAGGCCGTAGCGTATTTCAGCATCATCTTCTCGGCATCGCTCTCCTCCATCTGGAGTGAGGCAATATCCTTGATGATATTATTGGTGCCAAGAGGAATGACGGCCAGATGGCGCAGCACATTCTTCGAATAGACGCTGACGGTTGTCGTATCGGCACCCATATCGACCAATGCACAGCCCGAACGGCGCTCTGCCTCAGTGAGAACACTGTCGGCCAATGCCAGCGGAGCCAGGAACATTTCGGCAACACCGATGTTGGCATTCTCGAAACAGGTGTTCAGATTCTTGTAGAAGGTCTTGCGCTGCAGGATGTTCAGGAAATTGCCCTCAATGTGTGAGCAGGGAATGCCTACGGGGTCGAGCTGGTATTGCGAGTCGACCTTGTACTCCTGTACTGCAGCATCGAGAATCTCCTGATCGGGATATTTCATGTTGCGGTTGGCATCCATCAGTTCAATGACCATATCCTGGGTGACCTGAGTCTCGCCAGGAAACTCTTTGGTAATGACATTGCGAATAGAGCGTATGGACTGTCCGCCGACACCCACATAGACCTGCATGATGCTGGTCTTGAGTTGTTTCTCCAGACGGTTGACAATGGTTGTCAGTGTCTGAGCAGTCTTTTCAATGTTGTAAACAACACCCTTGCGGATGCACGAAGTGGCATCTTCCTTGACGCAGGCCAGCACCTGTATGCTGCCGTCAAGATTCTTCTTTCCCGCAATACCGGTCATCTTAGATGAGCCGAGTTCGATAGCTACAATAAAATCCTTTGGCATCTCTTACTTGTTATTTATTCTTTAATATCTTTTTGCTTTCTTACATATAATCTGGTTGTCAAATTCCACACTGATGTAGGAATACTTGTTCCAACCAGCCTTAGAGAGTCCGTAGCGATAGAATTTCTCCAGTCGCGACAGTTTTTTTTCCAGCCCTGTGGGCTGACCCAGATAGACGACGTGTTCGCCTATACGGGGAATGAGTTCGATGGAACCGTCGTGCAGCACATTCAGCTGCTCTACCTGATAGCGCCAGAGGTCGTCCTTGAGCAGCAGGCTTCCAATCGGACGCAGCACTTTCTTGGCATACGACTTGCTGATATGTCCTGTGGCTACTACCAGACTGCTGGCGTAGCGTGTGGGTGGCATGATGCCCCCGTGGTTGTCGACATAATAGTTTTCGCCATTGTCGGCGATGACGCGAATGACGGGAATGCGCTGAGTGAGCGTGATGTAGACACGTCCCGTCTGAGTCTTATAGCACTCGGCACTTTCTACCAGCGGATTTTGGCGCAGCGTCTCTTCTATGCGGCGCGTGTTGACATCGCTCATGCGGTCGCCCAACGGATAGATTTTGGCGTGCTGCAGCTGTGCCTTGACTTCGTTCGCATTGAGAAAGCCCTTCACCACAGCGTCTTTGATGTCGATTTTCACCTCATTACACACATCGCTGAGCTCGTCAGGACGGTTGAAAGCCGTGATGGCGAGAAGCAGATAGACAGCTAGAGCGGCATCTATCGCAATGATGGCAGTTTTCTTCCACTGGATGGTCATGCTATTCTCTCTTTCTTTTTTTATTTCAGTTTGTTATTCAGCAGACTGGCTATCTGAGGCACATAGTTGTCGAGGTCGCCGGCACCCAGGACGATGAGTACGTCGAACGTGCGCTGGCTGACAAACTTCAGAACGTCGTCCTTACGGATAATCTGCTTCTCGATACCCGGGCGCAGACGGTCGTAGATGAGCTGTGAGGTAACACCCTCGATGGGTTGCTCACGAGCAGGGTATATCTCGGTGAGGATGACCTCGTCGAGCAGGCTTAACGCATCGGCAAAATCAGGATAGAAATCGCGTGTGCGGGTATACAGGTGGGGCTGGAAGATAGCCGTAATCTTACGGTCCTTATACAGCTCACGAATGCTGCGTGCACTCTGATAGATCTCCTTGGGGTGGTGGGCATAGTCGCTGAGGAACACACACCTGTCGTTCTTGATCTTGAAATCGAAACGACGCTCCACACCATTGTAGGTCTTCATGCCGATGCGCAACTCGTCGGGTGTGCAGCCAGCCAGCTGTGCCATAGCCATAGCGGCTATACCGTTCTCGATATTGATGGGGACGGGCTGGCCTAGTTCGACATTGGGTATCGACTTGATGGGAGAGATGAAGTCGAAGGTGATCTCGCCATTGTTGATACGGATGTTCTCCGCATGGAAATCGCCCTCGTTCAGGGCATAGTCGAAACGCTTGACACCTGCAGGCAGGTTTTCCTGCATCTCCAGTCCGCGGTGAATAATGAGTGCACCCTCAGGCTGAATCAGCTCGGTATAGTGGCGGAAACTCTCCAGATAGGCCTCTTTCGTACCATAGATGTCGAGATGGTCGGGGTCGGTACTGGTAATCACCGTCATATAGGGTGACAGCCAATGGAACGAGCGGTCGAACTCGTCGGCCTCGATAACGACATATTCTGAATTGGAGAGGATGTAGTTGGTGCCATAGTTCTTGGAGATACCACCTAGGAACGCGTTGCAGTCCAGATGGCTCTGGTGCAGGATGTGGGCACACATGGTGCTGGTCGTCGTCTTGCCGTGAGTACCAGCGACGCACAGTCCCTTATGCTGCTGCGTCAGGGTGCCTAACACCTGGGCACGCTTCTGTATCTCGAAGCCCTTTTTACGAAAGAACTGCATTTCCTGATGGTCGGCAGGAATGGCGGGGGTATAGATAACCAGACAACTCTGGGGATTCTTGCAGGCGAAGGGAATCTCGTCGACATTCTCCTCGTAGTGTATGAGCATGCCTTCCTTCTCCAGTTGGCGAGTGAGTGTGCTGGGCGTCTTGTCGTAGCCACCCACCACCAGTCCTTTCTTGATAAAGTAGCGGGCGATGGCACTCATACCGATGCCTCCGGCTCCTACGAAATATACTGATTTAAGATCTTTCATTTCCATTGTTCTATCTTTCCTTTTTATTCTATTAATCTACAGCAGCCAACTTGATAACCTCCTTGGCAATGATTTCTGCCGACTGAGGAAGGGCCATCTTCAGGATGTTGGCATTCAAGCTCTGCAACTTGGCATCGTCCTTGATGGTATCCATTGCCAGAGGTATCAGGAGCTTCTTGGCTTCGGCATCCTTCACATAGAGGGCTGCATCCTTGGTGACTAGTGCCAGCGCATTCTTGGTCTGATGATCCTCGGCAACATTGGGGCTTGGAACCAGTATGACTGGCTTGCCCAACAGGCAGAACTCGCTGATGCTACCGGCACCGGCACGGCTGATAACCAGATCGGCAGCCTTGTAGGCGGCACCCATATCGGTGATGAAGTCGGTGACCTTCAGGTTGGGAATATCCTCACCCTTCAGTCGCTGCTGAATCTCCTGACTATAGTATTTGCCCGTCTGCCATACAAACTGGACATCGCTTTGCTTGATGAGGTCGAGATGCGAGAGTACGCTCTCATTGATGGTGCGTGCGCCCAGACTGCCGCCTACCAGCAGCAGCGTCTTCTTCGAAGGGTCGAAACCGAAGGAGCGGACGGCATCGTCGTGGCTGATAGTGGTCTCCAACAGTTGCTGACGCACGGGGTTACCGGTCAGCATGATCTTGTCGGCAGGGAAGAAGCGCTCCATACCTTCGTAGGCCACACAGATCTTTTCTGCCTGACGAGCTAGCTGCTTATTGGTGAGTCCGGCATAGCTGTTCTGTTCCTGCAGCAGGGTGGGGATGCCCAGACTGTTGGCAGCACCCAGGGCAGCACTGCTGGCATATCCGCCAACGCCTACAGCTACCTGAGGCTTGAAGTCGCGCAGTATCTTTTTAGCCAACCACTTGCTGCGGAGATAGTCGATAGCCACACCGATATTGGCAGGTTTCCACAAAGGACGGAAGAAGCCGCGAATAGGCAGGCCTTTAATCTCGTAGCCGGCAGCAGGCACACGCTGCATCTCCATGCGTCCCAGTGCACCGATAAACAGAATCTTGGCGTCGGGACGTAATGTCTTGATAGCATTGGCTATGGATACGGCAGGGAAGATATGTCCACCCGTACCTCCACCACTGATGATGACTCTTAACTCGTTACTCATAAGCGCTTTATATTGTTTCTCGTTTTGCTTTTGCCGTACGGCTCACACTGAGTATGGCACCGATATAGGCACAATTGATGATGGTGCTGGTACCACCCTTGGAGATGAGTGGCAGTGGCTGACCAGTTACGGGAGCCAGACCTACAGCCACCATCATGTTGAAGGTTGCCTGGATGACCAGCAGCAGTCCTAAGCCCATAGCCAGGAAGGCAGGGAAGTTATTCTCGCAACGGCTGGCGATGCGGGCACAACGATAGAGCAGGATGATGTATAGGAACACCACAAACATGGCTCCCACGAGTCCCAGCTCCTCAATGACGATGGCAAAGATGAAGTCGGAGAAAGCCTGGGACAGGAAGTCACGTTCCGTGCTCTGTCCAGGCCCCTTTCCTACGATATTGCTCGACACGATAGCAATATTGGCATGTGCCACCTGTGCATCCTTGTCGAGGTCGTATTCCTGTGGTGTAGGTTTGGGCTTACCGAACTTCAAAATACGGCTCTTCCATGTGTCAGCACGGTGGAACAGCTTCTCAACGGAGCTCTTTTTCTTCGGCTGGTCTATCTGTTCCGTCTTGGTCAACTTGCTGCTCTCTGGGTCGTCCTTGATTTCTGTGCCTACAAGCATCACCATAGATACTGCAAAGACAGCCATGAAGATAATGACGCCTGCAAGTTTGCCCAACTGCTTCACAGGAACCAGTCCGACGAACATCATCAGGAAGACCACAGCAAACAGCATGGCTGCCGTAGAAAGGTTCTCCAAACCGATTAGTATGCAAGCAGGAATGGTAATCCACAGGATCCACTTGAAGGCTTTCTTGTCGGCACCGTTCTCTCGCTGCATGGCAGCCAGTATTTGTGCTACAGCCAGCACAATGGTTCCTTTGGCTATCTCGGAAGGCTGGAAGGTGAAACCGAACAGGTTGATCCAACGGCCAGCATCGCCCACCTTGGTACCTGCCAGAAGTACCCAGAGGAGCGTAATCAGTGAGATGAACATGAGGAACGGCGTCAGCAGCTTGAAATATCGGCAGGGGATGTTGAGCGTGCCCAGGGCTACCACGACACCTACGATAATCGTAAAGGTGTGGTAGGCTATCGGACCTACGTAGTTCTGGCTCTTATACGTCAGTCCGCTGGAAGCCGAGAAGACCTCCACGATACTGATCATACAGAGGAAGAAGAACACCATCCAGATGCCCTTGTCACCCTTAAAGATATTGCCGATTTTCTTGTTCATATATTATAAGTTTCTTGCTAATTCCTTGAATTGTTCACCACGATCCTCCATGTTCTTAAACAGGTCGAAGCTGGCACAGCAAGGCGACAGTAATACTGTCATGCCGGGTTCAGCCAGTTCGTAGCAAGCCTGGATGCACTCTTTCATGGAGTGGGTGTCGCGGACGGGAATACCCAGTGCATCGAAGTTGTCGTGTAGCTTCTGGTTGTCGGCACCGAGATAGACCAGTCCTGCACACTTCTCCTTCACCAGCGGTTTGATGGGGTCGTAGTCGTTACCTTTGTCCTTACCGCCAATGATGAGAATGGTCTTGGTCTTCATCGACTCCAGAGCATACCAGCATGCATCGACGTTGGTGGCTTTCGAGTCGTTGATATATTGTACACCACGCACGGTGCATACCTTTTCCAGACGATGCTCAACACCAGGGAAGTCGCTCAGGCTCTTGCGGATCACCTCCTTCTTGATACCTGCCACATCGGTAGCGATACCGGCAGCCAGCGAGTTGTAGATATTATGCTTGCCAGTCAGACTCAGGGCCTCTTGCTCCATATTGAATGGCTCGGGCTGTTCAATCTTATACTGGCCTTCCTCAATATAACCGATGCTGCCTTTCTCCTTCAGTTCCGAGAACGGATACTGGATAGCTTTGATGTCGTACTTCTCCAGTTCCTTCTTGATGATGGGGTCGTCGTTCCAGTAGATGAAGGCATCCTGAGCTGTCTGGTTCTGGATGATGCGCATCTTGGCATCGACGTAGTTCTGCATCTTGAAGTCATACCGGTCCAGATGGTCGGGTGTGATGTTCAGCAAGATGGCGATGTTGGCACGGAAGTCGTACATGTTGTCAAGCTGGAATGATGACAGCTCGATGATGTAGTATTCATGTGGATCTTCAGCCACTTGCAGTGCCAGCGAATTACCGATGTTACCAGCCAGACCGGCATCGTAGCCTGCCTCTTTGAAGATATGATAGATGAGGCTGGTGGTGGTGGTCTTACCATTCGATCCCGTGATGCAGATCATCTTCGAGTCGGTATAGCGTCCAGCAAACTCTATCTCGCTGATAATGTGAATACCCTTTTCCTTGATCTTGACAATCATGGGGGCAGTATCGGGAATGCCGGGACTCTTGATAATCTCGTCGGCATCTAGAATCTTTGCCTCTGTGTGCTGACCTTCCTCCCATGCTATCTGGTGGTCGTCCATCAGCTTCTTATATTTATCGTTGATCTTCGACATGTCACTCACAAACACGTCGAAGCCTTGCTTCTTGGCTAGAACGGCAGCACCTGCACCGCTCTCGCCTGCTCCTAATATGGCTATCTTACTCATCTTATCTTTAGTGTTATAATTGTCAATGCTGCTAAAATAATTGAAACAATCCAGAAACGGATGGTGATCTTCGACTCGTGGAACGGACGATGGGGCCAACTTCTAAGGATATAGGTACTGGTAGGATCGAGTTGTGAATCCAACCGGCGGAAAGTATCATGAATAGGCGTAGAACGGAACACACGCACGCGCTTGCCCTTACGCTTTTGGATCTTGAACCACTGTGTCTGGATGATCACGCTGAGACTCTCGACAAAGAAGATGCCGCAGAGAATAATCAGCATGAGTTCCTTATGGATGATGACAGCGCACACACCGATAATGCCACCGATGGTCAGTGACCCCGTATCGCCCATGAAGACCTGAGCGGGGAAGGCGTTGTACCACAGGAAACCAATCATAGCCCCGATGAAGGCCGAGAGGAATACTACCAACTCCTGCGATCCAGGGATATACATGATGTCGAAATACGCCGCGAAGACGATGTGCGATGATATATAGGCAAAGATGAGCAGTGCCGCGCCGATGATGGCGGAATTGCCTGCACACATGCCGTCCATGCCGTCGTTCAGGTTGGCACCATTACTCACTGCCGTCACTACGAGGATAGTCATGAAGACGAAGATAATCCAGCCGGCAGCCACCTTATATTCGTCTAGGAACGACATCACATCGGAATAGTTCAGGTTGTGGTTCTTGAGGAACGGAATGGTGGTCTGCAGTGATTTCACAGGTTCTGTCTTATGTTTGATGACCACCTCCTGATTGTTCTGTTGAGGTTCCGATACGTTCTCGCGGACTACGGCATCGGGGCTGAGCCAGAGCGTCAGACCGACAATGAATCCGATGGATACCTGTCCGACAATCTTATAGAGCCCCTTCAGTCCTTCTTTGTTCTTACGGAAAATCTTGATGTAGTCATCCATGAAGCCCAGGAATCCGAGCCATGCGGTGGTAGCAATCATCAGTAGGAGATAGATGTTACGCATACGTCCCAGCAAGAGAACAGGGATGAGGATGGATACAATGATGATGATGCCACCCATCGTCGGCACACCCTTTTTCTCCACACCGAATGGGTCGATATTGGGATCGCGGGCTGTCTCGGCAATGCTGTGGCGCTTCATCCATTTGATGAAATACTCGCCAAACCACGCTGATATCAACAGCGACATGATGAGTGCCAGCAACGAACGGAACGATATGTAGGACCAGATGTGAGCACCTGGAATGTCGTATTGCTCTAAGAAACGAAACAGATAGTATAGCATAATGTCTTTTTTTTATTTCGGTATTCCGTTATTCCGATATTACGAGTTAAAGATCTCTCTCACCACCTCACGATCATCGAAGTGATGCTTGACACCCTTGATTTCCTGATAGTCCTCATGACCCTTACCGGCAATGAGGATGACGTCACCCTTCTGGGCCAGCATGGTGGCTGTCTTGATAGCCTCCTTGCGGTCAACGATACTGATGACCTTCTTCATCTGCTTGGCATCGAGACCTGCCAACATGTCGTTGATGATGTCCTGTGGCTCCTCAAAGCGGGGGTTATCGGATGTGATGATGACGCGGTCGCTTTGCTTGACAGCCTCCTGTGCCATCAGCGGACGCTTACCTTTGTCACGGTTACCACCGGCACCGCAGACAGTGATAACCTGTCCGCCCTTACCCTCCAGCACCTCATGAATGGCATTCAACACATTCTCCAGGGCATCGGGGGTGTGTGCATAGTCGACGATGGCGGTGACACCCTCCTGCGAACGGATAGGCTCCAATCGTCCTGCCACACTCTTCAGCGTGCTGAGGATGAGCAGGATATCTTCCGGCTTCTTGCCCAGCATGATGGCTGCACCATATACTGCCAACAGGTTGGAGACATTAAACTTGCCAATAAACTGAACGCCTACCTCGCGACCGTCAATCTCCAGATACATGCCTTCGAAGTGGCATTCTATGATGCGGGCACGGAAGTCGGCCATCGAACGGGTAGAGTAGGTCTTGACCTTGGCTTTGCAGTTCTGTACCATCACGCTGCCGTTCTTGTCGTCGGCATTGGTAATGGCAAATGCATCCTTTGGCAGTCCGTCGAAGAATGCCTTCTTGGCATCGCGATAGTTCTCGAACGTCTTATGATAGTCCAGATGGTCGCGTGTCAGATTGGTAAACAGGCCTCCGGCAAATGTCAGTCCGCCAATACGCTTCTGGGCGATGGCGTGGCTGGAACACTCCATGAAGGCATATTCGCAACCGGCTTCCACCATCTGAGCCAACAGCTTGTTCAACTCGATGGGGTCGGGCGTGGTATGGTCGGCAGGGATAGCCTCGCCTTCTATATAGTTGCAGACGGTAGAAAGCAGTCCGCACTTATGACCGAACTTGCGGAACATATTATATAATAAGGTGGCAATGGTTGTCTTACCATTGGTACCGGTGACACCTACCAGTTTCAGCTTCAGCGAAGGCTCACCGTAAAAGACCGTAGCGACAGGACCTACTGCAGCCTCTGTAGAGGCTACCTGCACATAGGTCACACCGTCCTGACATTCCTCTGGCAAATCCTCGCAGAGAATGGCCGTGGCTCCCAACTCCAGTGCCTTGGGAATAAAGCGGTGACCATCGGTCTGTGTGCCTTTGATGGCTACAAACAGATGTCCGTCCTCCACCTTGCGTGAATCGATATCCACACCGGTAATCTCTGCCTCACAATCACCCTTGATGGTAATTGGTGTCACGTGTTTCAGCAGTTCTTTCAGTTTCATATACCTTATATTATAATAGTTACCAATAGTTTAATGTTCAAGGGTCAGCACGCATTCAGCACCTTCTACGATGGCCTTTCCGGCAGGATAGCTCTGATGCTTCACCTTGCCCTTTCCTTGCATTCTGACCTTCAGACCGCGGCTCTCCAACGCGTAGACAGCATCCTTAGCACCCATACCTATGACATTGGGAGCCACATCGCTGGCGCCTTCTGCTGTGTTGGCCATCTTCTTGTTGATACCCAGGCGTTTCAGCACAAGGTTAGCATCCTTGGCGTTGCCATTCTTTACATCGGGAATCGTGACAGAGTGCTCGTCGTGGGCATCCTCCACACTCATCTTCAGATGGCGGGCCATCACTCCTTCGGCAATATGATGGAAGACAACACCACTCATACCACCACCAGAGGCTGGCAGACCCGACTTCTTGATACACACGATACACGTATAGCGGGGATTGTCGGCAGGGAAGTAGCCTGCAAACGACAGCCAATACTGTACGACGCCACTCTTATAGCCGGCCTTACCTTGAGAAACCTGGGCAGTACCCGTCTTTCCGGCCACCTTGAAAAGTTTAGAACCAGCCTTACGACCGAGACCCTGGCTGACCACATGCTCCAATATCGTCTGCATGGTCTTGATGGCCTTCGGCTTGGCAATACGTTCTTTGATGACCTGCGGCGGGAACTCCATGACGGTCTCACCGTTCTTCGTCACTTTCTTCACGAAGCGCGGACGCATCATCTTGCCGTTGTTGGCAATGGCGTTATAGAATGTCACCGTGTTGATAGGTGCAATCTGTGTCTCGTAGCCGATAGACATCCAGGGCAGCGTTGTGGCATACCAGTTGTCGTCGTAATGTCCGTTCTTCTTGCGCTTGGGCATACGGATAATAGGTGGACGATAACCCACAAGAGGTATCTTCAGGTCTTCGTTGATACCCACGCGGCTCAGTCCTTTCACGTAGCGTTCTGCCTCGTTGTGGTAGAACTTGTCGATGACGTGGCTCACACCGATATTCGAACTGACCTCCAATGTCCTGGCCATATTGATGTCGCCATAGCCTCCGCGACGCCAGTTGTGGTCCTTCATTTCACGTCCGTACATGGGCTGCACACCACAGCCTGTGTGGATGACGTAGCTGGTATCCGCCACTTCATCGTCCAATGCTACGAGGAAGGAGGCTGTCTTGAACACAGAACCAGGTTCGCAACGGTAACTGATGGCTGAGTTGACGGCTTCTATGTAGTCGCCGTTCTCGTTCTTCATCATGTTGACGATGGCTTTCACGTCGCCAGTCTCTACCTCCATGAGGATTGCCACACCCAGTTCACCGTTTACCTGCGGACTCTTCAGCATGTCGAGCAGTGAGCGCTCGGCCAGATCCTGCATGTTGACATCGATGGTTGTGACGATATCGCATCCGTCTTCAGGCAACCTGACGGGGATGTTCATGTATTTATTCAAGATCTTTCGTCTGCCTGTGATACCAGGGGTGCCTCGCAGGATGGAGTCGTAGCTGAGCTCCAGTCCGTAGTAGGCAGAGTCCTTGGCACCGTACAAGCCTCCAATGGTACGCAGAGCCAGTGAAGTAAACGGACGGCGGCGGGAGTTGAAGATTTCTTCGTGGAAACCACTCTTATAGCGTGGCATGTTGAAGAAAGGCAACTGCTGTACTTCCACGTAGGTGTTGTAGTTGATACGCCTGTTCCAGATAGGCCAGTGGCGTGCACCTATGCTTCCGTTCTTGTTGACCTTCTTACGGCCCGTTTCCAGCCATACCCTGAATTCGTGGGGCGTAATGCTTGGGAATATCTTGTTCAGACCGTTGCACACGCTGTCTACCTTGTCCAGCCACAATGAGTCGTTCTTCTCGAAGGCAGATGCCTGGAAGTCCATGTATATTTTGTATTCGGGTATCGAGGTAGCCATCAGCTGTCCGTCGCAACTCAGAATGTTGCCGCGATTAGGCTTCACGCTGACGGAGTCGCGCTTCAGGCGGTCCGCCACTTCCGTCCAGTACTGCTTCTTCATGGTCATGATGTAGAAAGCCTTGCCAATGACGGCAATTCCAATGAGCGTCAACACTATCGCAATGGCAGTGTAGCGGGGTAATACCTTGTCGTTGTCAAATTTGCTCATATCGTTTCTACTCTTCGGGTACTTCTATGATGTAGGGCGGCTGGTCTGCTTGGTGCAGCAGCGAGTCCTTGTTCTGCTTCAGAATGTCGAGCACATGGCTCTCCCTGCATTTCTCGGTCAGTGTGCTCGATGATGACAGGGCCTTGAATTTGGCATCCTTCAGTTGGTTTTCCAACTTGTCAATTCTAATCATATCCTGCTGGCACTGGTAACGGAAGGCGACATAGACGATGGTGAAGGCTACAATCATCACAAACAGCCAGATCTGCGAACGTACTCTCTGAGTGGTCAGCAGGTCACCACCGAGAATCGAGCGCAACGTCAGTTGCTGCGAGGGTTTAGGGTCTTCCTCGCTGGCTGTCTCTTTGATAATCTGGAGGGTTTCTTTCAGCTTCTCTTCCTCCGCTATCTTTTTCTCCTCTTCTGTTGCCATCTTCTGTTTCTTTATACTCGTATGATGTGTCTATTATCAAATCTTTTCGGCTATTCTCAACTTTGCGCTACGGCTTCGTGGGTTGCGCTGCTGCTCAGCCTCGTCGGGGGTGGTCGCCTTGTTAATCAGTCTGAAGGGCGACGTAATGCGTCCGTAGAAGTCTTGCTCCACACGGCCTTCGGCATTGCCGGCCTTCATCACGTTCTTTACGATGCGGTCTTCCAGAGAGTGATAGGTGATAACACTCAACCGTCCGCCCTCGCGGAGCCATTCGGTAGCACCTTTCAGCATGTCATGCAGGGCGTCCATCTCGTGGTTGACCTCTATGCGCAAGGCCTGATACAGGCGGGCCATATCTTTCTTCTCACGCTCCGAACGCATCAGGTCTCCTGTGGCTTCTGCCAGATGGGCAGTTGTTTCCAGGCGTTGCTGCTTGCGGTAGTCGCATACGGCCTTGGCTATCTTACGGGCGTTCTTCAGTTCTCCATACAGATAAAACACGTCTGCCAACTGCTCTTCGCTGTAGTCGTTCAGAATATCGGCTGCAGTCTGTCCGGCCCGTTTGTTCATGCGCATATCGAGTGGTGCGTCGAAGCGGAAGGAGAATCCACGTGTCTCGTCATCGAAGTGGTGACTTGAAACACCCAGATCTGCCAGGAGTCCGTCAATCTTCTCGATACCATAGTAGCGCATCCATTGGCTGATATATCTAAAGTTGCTGCGCACAAAGGTAAATCTATCATCGTCGACGATATTTTTTTCTGCGTCAGCATCTTGGTCGAAGCTGTACAGATGGCCTTTGCTGCCCAGTCGCGAGAGTATTTCCTTCGAGTGGCCGCCGCCGCCGAAAGTTACGTCTACGTAAATGCCGTCGGGCTGGATAGCCAGCCCGTCGACGCTCTCCTTCAGGAGAACTGGAATATGATATGTCTCAGCCGTCGTTATCATATATTATCGTCTCCCATTAGTTCTTGTAGAGCGGCTTCAAATTCCTCTGGCGCCATCTGCTGTTCTTCGGCTTTCTTATTGCTCCATATCTCAATGGTGTCGCCCATTCCTGTAAACTTGATGTCTTGGTCTATCTCTGCCATACGCAGGTAGCGTTTCGGGATGAGGAAGCGTCCGTTGCCATCAAGAGTGAGCAGTTCTACTTCCGACACAAACTGGCGGAACACCTGCTGTTGTTGCTTGTTCCAGCGGTTCAGCCGGCTGCGCATCAGATCCATCTGTTCGTTCCATACACTCTCGGGATAGAGTACCAGGCACGCCTGAAAGACGTCCTTGCGCATAACAAGTCGCTCCTCGCCACCTGCCTGTAATACCTTGCGGAAAACAGCAGGTAGGAAAGCGCGTCCCTTAGCGTCGACTTTGGCCTCTATGTTACCTAAAAAGCGCATGTGTACCTCTTATATTATTAACAGTTTACTGATACTTGGGTGCAAAGGTAATCAATTCTCCCCACAATTCCCCACAATTCCCCACATTTTTTATGTGAATAAATATTAAAAATCACTTTTTGCACATTTTTGCACTTTTCGTGCAGAAGTTATAAATAAATTCATTACCTTTGCAACTTGTTAGTAGCTATTAAGAGAGAATGGAGCGAATTACAGAGAAAACGATCGACATCGATAGTATTCTGAAGAGCAAAATGGGTCCCAAGGCTAAATGGGTTCCACGACCCTTTGTGTCATGGCTGAAGCGCATTGCTCATCAGGATCAGGTGAACAAGTTTCTATGGGAGTCGCGCGACAAGGTGGGTACACCTTGGCTCGAGGAATGTGTGCGATATTTGGATATGACGCTTGTGGTGAAAGGTAAGGAAAACCTGCCTGCTCCTGATGACGGTCGCCTCTATACCTTTGTTTCCAACCATCCTTTGGGGGGTGAAGATGGTGTTGCGCTTGGGGCCATCATCGGACGTTTCTACGACTCGCGTTTCCGCTACCTAGTCAACGACCTTCTGATGAATCTTCCTGGGTTGGCACCGCTCTGCATTCCTATCAATAAGACGGGCAAGCAGAGCCGTAATTTTCCGGCTATGGTGAAGGCTGGTTTCGAGAGCGATAACCACATGCTGATGTATCCAGCAGGCATTTGCTCCAGAAAGCGAAAAGGTGTTATTCGCGACATTCCCTGGTCGAAGACTTTTGTGACTAAAAGCGTTGAGTATCAGCGTGATATCGTTCCTATTCACTTTAGTGGTCACAACTCCAATTTCTTCTATCGCCTGGCTAATTTCAGCGATCGTTTTCTGCCTTTCAATCTGGCCATGCTCTTCCTCGTCGACGAGATGTATAAGAATGTAGGCAAGACGTTCGAAGTGAAGATCGGCAAGCCTATCCCCTGGCAGACTTTCGATAAGAGCAAGACACCGGCAGAGTGGGCACATTATGTGCAGGATCAAGTGTATTCACTTTAAAAATGTAGAAAAATAATAGACAGTCTAAATCAATAAATAAACTAGAAAACCAATAAGAATGGAACAGCCTATCATCTCACCCATCAGCAAAGAATTGCTCAAAAGCGAGCTGACCCCCGACAAGCAGCTTCGTATGACCAACAAGAGCAATAACCAGATTTTTATTATCACCGCTCATAATGCGCCCAATGTCATGAAGGAGATTGGCCGACTGCGCGAAGTGGCATTCCGTGAAGCAGGTGGAGGCACAGGTAAGGAGATGGATATCGACGAGTTTGATACCTGTGAGAATTGTTACAAGCAGCTCATAGTATGGAATCCTGATGAAGAGGAGATAATCGGGGGTTATCGTTATCTTTTGGGTGAAGACTGGCAGTATGATGCTCAGGGACAGCCTATCTTGGCTACCAGCCACATGTTCCATTTCTCAGAGAAGTTTATCAAGGAGTATGCTCCTCGGACCGTCGAACTGGGGCGTTCTTTTGTGGCATTGCCCTACCAGTCGTCGCGCATGGGTGCCAAGAGCCTTTTTGCTCTCGACAACCTCTGGGACGGTCTGGGTGCCCTGACGGTGATCAGACCAAATGTGAAGTATTATTTCGGCAAGATGACCATGTATCCTTCCTATATCCGTAAGGGCCGCGATATGATTCTTTATTTCCTGAAGAAACATTTCGACGACAAGGAGCGCCTGATTATTCCTACAAAGCCCTTGGAATTAGAGACCGATGTGAAGGAATTGGAAGCCCTCTTCTGTGGCAAGACCTTTAAGGACGACTATCTGGTGCTCAATCACGAGATTCGCAAGATGGGCTATAACATCCCACCGTTGGTCAATGCCTATATGGGCCTCTCGCCTACCATGAAGCTCTTCGGTACAGCCATCAACTACGGTTTTGGCGAAGTGGAGGAAACGGGTATCCTGATAGCTGTCGACGAGATTCTCGAGGACAAGCGCAAGCGTCATATCGACTCGTTTATCCGCGAGCACCGCGACGAACTGGAGCTCACCTCCGGTGCCAATAAGTTGATCTATAAGTACAAGGAATAATCTGTCCGGATAGGCTTGTGATAATCAGACATGAACCCTGTCTGTAAACTCGCTGTAGGTGATGAATTCATGACCTTCATCCTTTAGCATCTTTACCAGACGGTCCAGACGCTGCATCATCTGTTGTCCGCTATGGTTCTTGATGATGAATGGCATCTTGAATTCAGGATGATCCTTCAGTTCGAAGAACTCCCAGGGGTGGAAATAGGTGACAAAATGTCCGTCTTTCTTCAGCGTGCGGCGTACCATCCAGTGGTATAGGCTTTCAGGCAGGTTATGTAGTGACAGCCAGAATAGCGGGAATCGGACGATCGGGGTGACGGAGGCAGGAATCTGCAGCACACCGTCTTTCATAAATGGGGTGCGCGGATCGGTCAGATGCATATAGCGACCTGGAATGAAGGCAGGATTCAGCGACGAGTTATACCGATAGCCTGCCCGCTTGATTTCCGACTCTACAACGGGGAACATGCGAGGCTGACGGTAGCCATAGACGGTGCGTCCCGTGCAGCGTTCTACTATCTCCTTCGAACGTACGAAGTCGGTCTCCTTGGGTTGCCAGTGGTCTACACCGTGGCAGGCCACCTCGTGTCCCTCGTCCATGATGCGCTGCATCACCTCAGGAGCATTCTCAGCAAAGTTACCCGTGCAGAAGAACGTGGCACGCACACCGTTCTGCTTCATAACATCGAGTATCCTGTTGGTACCAACAATCGATACCTTCATGCCATCCTCCAACGTGAAATCTACGCCATGCTCGCGAGGTACGTCAAACTCCTCAGTGTCAAAACTTAACAATATCATATTCCTAATTATTATTTATACAGTATTCTGTTTATTTCTCAATAGTCTGTTGGCATAGTTCTGCTGCCGCCTTGTCGGGCAGACATGCCAAATGCCATGTGGGTACTGTCGATGCCAATGTGTTCTCTGTCTGATGCAGGCCCTCGGCTATCAGCGTGTCCCAGCGCATGCCGCTGATGCTGGGTACCAGAGCCGCATAGGCAGCCAGTCCCTTCAGCGGTTCTATCTGGTTGTAGGGTGCCTGACTCAGCAGCACGATGCCATCCAGCGGATAGCATACATTGCGGTAGCAGGGTGTTTTGCCGCTCCAGGGAGAACCATACACCACGGCTTGTCCCTCACCGTCGAGACGAACCACGGGGTTATCATCGTTCACGAGTTCAGTGCCGCCGATGTGTCTCACCCACAGCCCTGCATGCGTGCTCTTACCCGTGCCGCTCTTGCCCAGAAACATGTAGGCGCGCCCCTGGTGGCTTACCACGGCTGCATGAAAGAGCACCGTGCCCTTGTCGGCAGTAGCCAGAGCATAGAGCACCATCAGCGCATTGTCGATAGCCATCTTGCGCTGTGGACCAGCCTTGATGATAAGCTGCCCCTCACCATAGTTTTTGGCACACACCAGCCATCCTGCCGTCTGCTGCCACCATCGGAACTCAAACAGGGGCCTGCCGTCTTCAGTCCGTCCGCAGACAATTTCCTGCCCCTCTTCCTCTTGTCGCATTTCTTCGGCATAGACAGGTGCCTCGCCCTCTTCGATGTCCAGCACGAAAGCACGCTCTTGCGTCTCTTCCGTCCCATATGCTCCGACTATGTCGCAGCAAAACGGGGCATAATTCTCCATCATCCCGAAGTCGCTGCTTTCAGCCGTCACGCTAAAGCCGTGCCCTGCTACTTTGTAATATCTCGTCTCTCTCATCTCTGATGCATTCGATAGTGCGATTGCAAAGTTACAACTTTTTACCGAAACAAGTAACATGAGGAGGCAAAAAAAGGAGAGTTGCCCTTAAAAAA
>JAEEGH010001202.1_pt1 | contig 76795 bp, 63 predicted proteins | sample 9134181 | NCBI WGS metagenome assembly JAEEGH01 (sample SAMN16246544, study PRJNA631951) | gut metagenome | biome: gut microbiome; feature: rumen; material: DP-attached | host: Bos | place: Iran: Karaj | collected 2018-10 | reverse complement strand
GTCTTATCGAAAAGCTTAATGCAATGAACGCTTCAGGCGCTCTCAAAGAAGCAATTGACGCTTTCATGGCTACAAAGGACAGCACAAAGGAAAATGCTCCTGCAGCTGAAGCCCTTATTGCAGCTCTGGAAAAAGACGGTTCGGCAGAAGCAAAAGAAATCCTGGAAAAGAAAGCTTACCTCTCTAAGAAATCTGTATGGATCTTCGGTGGTGACGGATGGGCTTACGATATCGGTTTCGGCGGTCTCGACCACGTTCTTGCTTCAGGCGAAAACATCAACGTTATGGTATTCGATACAGAAATGTACTCAAATACAGGTGGACAGGCATCTAAGGCTTCAAACATCGGTGAAGTTTGTCAGTTCGCTGCTGCCGGTAAGGAAATGGGCAAAAAATCCCTTTCTGAAATCGCTATGAGCTACGGTTATGTATACGTTGGACAGATTGCCCTCGGTGCTAACCCTGCACAGGCCCTCAAGGTTATTCAGGAAGCAGAAGCTTACAACGGTCCTTCACTCATCATCGGCTACGCTCCATGTGAACTCCATGGCGTTAAGGGCGGTATGAACCACTGTCAGGACGAAATGAAGGCAGCCGTAAAAGCCGGCTACTGGAACCTCTTCAGCTTCAACCCTGCCCTCAAAGCAGAAGGCAAGAATCCGTTCACCCTCACTTCAAAAGAAGGTGACGGAACTTACCAGGCATTCCTTAACAACGAAACACGTTACAGTGCACTTACACGTAAGTTCCCTGAACGCGCTAAAGTTCTCTTCGACAGAAACGAAGAAGCTGCTAAAGCAAGATTCGTTCACCTGCAGAAACTTATTGAACTTTATAAATAGGTTTTGTGCTGACACTCTGGCGGGTGCAGCTTAAAGCACTATGACACGACACGCTTTTTTGCTTCGTAAAAATTGCGTGCGTGCCAAATTAGTTTCAAAAATGACAGGAGACCGGCTTTTGGCCGGTCTTCTGCATTTTAAACCACTGTTGGTGTGGGGTTTCTTTCGGCCTTGTGCGTTTTAAATCATATGTGAAAATGGATCTTTCGGCCTTGTTCGTTTTAAACCACTGGCGGATGGGGCCTGCCGGCTGGAGGGGCACCATGAGGGATTTGTCCTTTTTTTTAAAAAGGCCCTTTGTGCCCCTTGAGCATAAACCCTTTTCTTCCGATAATTAAACTGAAGTTTTTCAAAAAAAGAGAAGCCTGTCCGTGAAGTTTTTCACAGCCGCCGGACAGAAATCTCGAATTGGAGTAAAAAATGTTTGATAACATTCTCAATGCAATCGACGATGTTGTATGGGGTATTCCAACCATCGTTCTTATCCTGGTAACGGGTCTTATTCTTACAATTCGTGCCCGCGGTCTTCAGTTTACAAAACTTGGACGTGCTTTCAAATCTATCTTCAAGAAAAATGAAGGTCACGGTGAACTTTCAGGTTTTTCTGCGCTTTGTACTGCTCTTTCAGCAACTATCGGTACAGGTAACATTGTCGGTGTAGCAACTGCAATCGCTGCCGGCGGTCCCGGTGCCCTTTTCTGGATGTGGGTTGCCGCTATCCTTGGTACAGCTACAAAATTTGCTGAATGTATGCTTGCCATCAAATACCGCGAAGTGGCAGAAGACGGTCACGTTCTTGGCGGTCCTTTTTATACAATCGAAAAAGGTATGGGCAAAAACTGGAAATGGCTTGCAGTTCTTTTCGCAGTTTTTGGTGTTCTTGCCGGTTTACTCGGTATCGGTACAATGACTCAGATCAACGGTATTACTTCTGCCGTTAACATGGCTTTTGATCCTGACAACCAGAACATCGCATTTTCAATTGGCGAAAATTCTTATACATGGGCAACTGTAATCGGCGGTCTCGTAGTTACAATCTGTGCTGCCCTCGTAATTCTCGGCGGTCTTAAGCGCATTTCTAAGGTTGCAGAAAAAGTTGTTCCTGCAATGGCAATCATTTATGTATTCCTTGGACTTTCTGTTCTTATCATGAACGCAACTCACATTCCTGCTGCCTTTGTTCTTATCTTTAAATCTGCTTTTGGCTTTAAGGCTGTAGCCGGTGGTGCTGTGGGCTGGACTATTAAACAGATTACTGACTCAATGCAGAAGGGTATTGCCCGCGGTATTTTCTCTAATGAAGCTGGTCTCGGTTCTGCCCCGATTGCCGCTGCTCCGGTTCAGACAACAGAACCTGTTGAACAGGGACTTGTAAATATGACAGGTACTGTAATCGATACCCTTATCGTTTGTACAATGACTGGTCTTGCAATCGTAATCGCTCTCTGTAACCCGGCTTTTGAAAGCGCAGGCCTCAAAGGTGTTCAGCTTACTGCAGCAGCCCTTTCGTTCGATCTCGGCGGTGACGGTGTTTCCGTTCAGTTCCTTTTGATGCTCTGTCTTGCTTTCTTTGCTTTCACAACAATTCTCGGCTGGGACTATTATTCAGAAAAATGTCTTGAATATTTAGCAAACGGCCGCATGCATCTTGTATTTATCTTCCGCCTTGTTTACATCGCCGCAGTTGCAATCGGTCCATATTTTACCGTGAATGCTGTTTTCACAATCGCAGACATTACAAACGGACTTATGGCAATTCCAAACTGTATTTCACTTATCGTATTAAGCGGTGTAGTTGCAGCTGAAACAAAAAAATACTTTGAAAAGTATCCGACACTTCAGTAATAATTTGATTTAAAAAATAAGAACCGGTTCTGTTTGAAGACTTCATTCAGAGCCGGTTTTTTTATGCAGCAAGATCTGCTTTTGAATTAAAAAATAGTTTCAGTCTGTTCTGTCTGATTTTTAAATCCCGTGCTTGTTACAAGTCCTCGGGCTCTGCCCTGCGGTCTTTCCACAACGCCCGGGGCTAAGTTTTGCAGTAAAATTTAATTACATTAATTCATCGGACAGGTTGTCTTCGTTCATCCTGTAGTCTTTGTCTTCATCAATCATTGAAAGCATGATATCTGTAATTACCGGATCAAAGTGTGTACCCCGGCAGCGTTCAATTTCTTTTCTGACATCTTCCTGCGGCCTTATTTTTGAATACGAGCGTTTTGAAGTCATGGCGTCATAGGCATCGGCAATTGCAATTATTCTTGCTTCTTCCGGGATTTGTTTTCCTTTAATTCCGTCCGGGTAGCCTGTACCGTCAAAGTGTTCGTGGTGCCAGCGTGCTCCGATTGCAAGTCCAGGGAGAGCATTGATGTTTTTAAGGATGTTGTAGCCGGTTAAAGTATGCTCTTTTATGTCCTGGTATTCTTCGTCAGTAAGTTTGGAATCTTTGCGGATTATGCTTCCTGCAACACCGATTTTACCTATGTCATGAAGCAATCCCATGTAGTAAATATCCTGCTGGTCCTGTGCGTTTCTGCCCAGTCGTCTTGCAATTTCCTTTGAATACTTTGCAACACGGAAAGAGTGACCTCTTGTGTAATGATCTTTTGCATCGACAGTACCTGAAAGCGCAATCATAATCTGAAGGGTGAGCTGTTCAAGTTTATGGGTCTGTTTCTGAACTTCAAACTGAAGGTTTTTCTGAAGCAGGGAAAGTTCAATTGTCTGCTGTACGCGCTGAATCAGGATTCCAGGAACAAATGGTTTTCTTATAAAATCAACAGCACCTTCATGAAGGCAGCGGATTTCAGTTTCTGTATTGTCATCACCTGTCAGCATTATTACCGGAATAGAACTTGTTTCTGTGGAGCCCTTAAGGATTTTAAGGACTTCAAAACCGTCCATGCCTTTCATTGTAATATCAAGCAGTATAAGGTGAGGAATTTTTGTTTTGATGTAATTAAGGCATTCATCGCCGGAGCGGGCAATGCTGATATTAAAAGTGTTTTCGAGAATTCTTTTTGCCAGGGAGCACATCATGGCTGAATCATCAACAACGAGGATTTCTGGTTTAATATTAAGTGACTGGAAAATACCCGGCATACTTTTTTTACCTTTACTTTTATAATAACTTATTATTTTAAATTTGTCTTGATTTACCCTTAAAAATCTCCAGAATGTTAAAATTTTATTTTACAGTCTGTTATTTTTGCCGGATAAAAACATCACTTTTTAATCTATAGAAGAATATGATTTTTTCTGTTAAAATTTATTTATGGATTTTGAGGCGGATTACCTTACAAAACAAATTATTGCCTACATTGGAAATAAACGTAAACTCCTTTTTTTAATTTATAAGGCTCTTGAAGATTCAGGTGTAAACGCTGGTGACGGACTTAAATTTGCTGATTTATTCTGTGGCAGCGGTGTTGTAAGCCGTTTTGCCAAGTATCTTGGTTTTGAAGTTTATTGCAACGACTGGGAGCCTTATTCAAAGGTAATTGCCGAAGGCTACATAAAGACAGATAAAAAAGACATAAAAAAAATTTTTGGAAGTCAGGAAGAATTTAATTCACTCTTAAATAGTATTAATTCGTTAAAATCCCCTGCTGCTAAAGACCAGTATATTGCAAAGTATTATGCCCCGCATGACAAGGACATAGAAAAGGCAGATTACCGCGTTGAGCGTCTTTTTTATACACGGGAAAATGCACTTATAATCGATAAAATCCGTAATTACATTGAAGAAAATTATCCTGCAGATGACAAAAAAAAGACACAGGCGCGCAGTATTCTTATTGCCGGTCTTTTATATGAGGCTGCAACACATACAAACACCAGCGGAGTTTTTAAGGCTTTTCACAAAGAGTTCGGCGGACATGGAAAGGATGCGCTTAAGCGTATTTTGAGTCCTGTAAAATTAAATGAACCTGTATTAATTGACGGAAAATACCCTGTTCATATTTTTAATGAAGATGCCAACGGCCTTGTAAAAAAACTGCCGCCCATGGACCTTGTTTATCTTGATCCGCCTTATAATCAGCACCAGTACGGAAGTAATTATCACATGCTTAATACAATTGCCCGCTGGGATAAAATTCCTGAGCCGCTTGAACTTAACGAAAAGGGTGTCTTAAAAAACAAGGCCGGAATCCGTTCTGACTGGATAAATACCCGTTCCCCTTACTGCTATAAAGAATCTGCAGCTGCTGCTTTTAAGGATTTAATCGATAACATAAAATCACATTTTATTTTAATCAGTTACAGTTCGGATGGAATCATTTCTTTTGAGGACATGAAAAAAATTGCCCTTTCAAAAGGTTATGTTTCAATTGTTACAAGTTCCTATACAACTTACCGCGGCGGCAAGCAGAGCAATAAGCGCGTAAATGCAGACATTGAGTTTATTCTCGTAATAGATACATCCCGCCCGGCAGAAAAAGAATGTGAAGAAAAAATCGACAGAATTATTCTTGAAAAAAAGGTTTTAATGACTTTAAAGCGCCGTTTTAATTCTGTCAGTCTTGAAGAAAATTTTGAGTTTACAGAAAAAGACGGCCAGCAGTACGCAGTATTGAATATGGGAAAAAAGAAAGCAGAATTCCTTTGCCGCCATAAGTTTACCCTGGAACCTCCGGAAAATCTTGAAACGCTTTCAAATGATCAGCTTAAAACCGTGCTTGCAAGACTGGAGGCTTCCCTTTGCCTTACAAAGGAAGAAGAATTAGGAGAGCTTATTTCAATCTGTAAAAAAGGCTGTCAGGACGAAAAAAAATATGTCCGTATGATTCCTCCTACTCTGAAAAAGCTTGCTCAAAAGAAGTACAGGGAAACATTTTATTCAATGGTTTCGATTGTTGAAGTATTGAAGGAAATCCGTCCGGACCTTTATTCTTTTATTGAAGAAAAAATCAATATAATAAAAACTGTTGCGGAAATTCGATTTAATACCTGATTAGTGTTAAAATAATAGAGTATGTATACAAATCCGATTATTTTTTGCGATTATTCAGATCCAGATGTAATCAGAGTTGGTGATGATTATTTTCTGGTTGCCTCAAGTTTTAATTTTACGCCAGGACTTCCTATACTTATGTCAAAAAATCTGGTTGACTGGAAGCTTGTAAATTATGCCGCAGAAAATATTCCGGTTGCACGATATCAGTTTCCTCAGCATGCGCAGGGAATCTGGGCGCCTTCTTTTTCTTATCACAACGGATATTATTATATTATTGTCGGTATTCCTGATGAAGGAATTTTTGTTACTCAGGCAGAAAATATTCTTGGAAAATGGAGTCCGTTAAAAAAAGTCCTGTCAGCCAAAGGGTTTATAGATCCGTTTCTGTTCTGGGATGATGACGGGAAGGCTTATGTTTATCACGCTTATGCAAAAAGCCGCTGCGGATTTAACAGTAAAATCGGTATTCTTGATTTTGATGAAAAAACATTCCGTTGTACAGGAGAAGACCGTTTTATTTTTGACGGAACAGAAACACAGCCCACAATAGAGGGGCCAAAGGTTTATAAGAAGAACGGTTATTATTACATTTTTGCACCGGCAGGCGGCGTTACTGACGGCTGGCAGACAGTGCTGCGCTCTAAAAATCCAGAGGGGCCCTGGGAAGAAAGGGTTGTTCTTCATGAAGGAAAATCTGAAGTAAACGGTCCGCATCAGGGGGCTTTAGTAGAAACTACGTTTGGTGAAAGCTGGTTTATTCATTTTCAGGAACGCGGAATATTCGGCCGTATAACACATCTGGAACCTGTACAATGGCAGAATGACTGGCCTTTGATTGGCACTTCAGTTAAAAACGGTATTGTTCCAGGGGAGCCTGTAAAGCGCTGGAAATCGCCTAAAGCAAAGAAGGGCATTATTTCAGGTAAAACAGGTTTAAAAAGTGTCCGGGCTTTTGATGGTGTTTCCCTTGACTGGCAGTGGAGTGGTAATCACGATGAGTCATTTGCCCGCATTGCAGGGTTCCCTAATGAATCAATTGAAACATTCCGCCTTAATGTAATGAATGTTTCTTCTTATGCACAGCAGTCATTTCCTGTTCTCTGGAATTCTTCTAATATTCTTACTCAGAAAATCCGTTATGAAGCATTTTATTTCCGTGCTAATCTTGATTTAAGTGACCTTCCTGTCGGCTGTCGTGCAGGTTTAATTTACATGGGTGAAGAGTATGCTTCGGTTGCCATTGAACGTACCCGAAACGGTCTTGATCTGCTTTACATAAAATCCCGTAACGAAGATTTAACAGATTTAATCCGTCAGGAAAAAATTGAAAAGAGAATCAGCCTTCAGAAAGAAGCTGTAAATCAGCCTGTTCAGTTAAGGATGGATTTTATCCCTTTCAGTGTTTATTCTGCTGCAGTTCAGTTTACAGTAAAAACAGGATTTTTTATCCGGTCATTTAAATGGCAGAGCGAATATTTCAGCACAGAAAACGGACACTGGGTTGGCGGAAGATACGGACTTTACGCAGCAGGAAATAATAAGGGCAGTGTTCTTTTTTATAATGTAAAAGTCCGTCATTAGTGTTAGCAGTGACAGTAAAAGAGGACGAAAACACCTCCTCATCCTGCTGATAAGATCTTTAATCTTTTTCCACAGTTCTATAATCCCAGTTGTGTTTAGGGTACCGCCCCTTCATTTCTTTACAGATTTCTATCCAGGCCCCCTGCCAGAAGTTTTTAAGGTCATTTGTAATCTGCAGAGGGCGTCTGGCAGGAGAAAGAAGTTTTAAAAGAACAGGCACTCCAAGCACTGCCGGAGTCTCAAAACATCCGAAAATTTGCTGTATTATTACCTCGATAACAGGCTCTATATTAGATGAACGAACGTTAGTTAGTAAACTATCGGTAGTTAGTTTATCTCCTTTCAGGCGAATTTCGTACTTAATCTTAGTTTTTTTGCCGTTTGGAAGAATAATTGACGCTGGAACTTCTCTATCAATTACAGCTCCATCAAGATAATAATAGAGGGCATCGTAAAGCATTTTTGAATTAATGTAGCTTGAGTTGATAAAAGGTAAAAGCCAGGATTCAGTGTTTTCCTGGAGGTTTTCAAGTTTTTCAAAAAGTGTCTTATCTTTTTGCTGAGCGTAGAAAATTGTCCTTGTTAAAAAGTTTAATACCTGTTCATCCGGCTGTATAAAATCAAAGCCTTCAGTTTTAATTTTAGTGCACAAGGCTTTTCCATAGTCGCCGTCAGAAACAGGCAGTCTGATTTCTTTAAGAATTATTGAACCGCACGCTGTTATTTCAGTTTTTTTGAGGGAATTATTTTTATCGAAAGAGACCTGCTGATAAGTACTGCAGTGTTCATTTAACCAGTCAGAAATTTCATTTAAGCTGAGCGGTTCATAAGAAAAAATTTTTGCAGAAGAGTTTACTGCATTTACTTCAGGAGCAATTAAAAATTCAGGTGAGAGAGGATATGGTTTTTCAAGAAATCCTTTTCGTCCTGAAGAAAACTGGTAGGCTGTAAAATCCTTTTTCTTCTGATCCTGTTCAGATAAATCAAGTTTTTTTGCTAGTCTATCAGGAAAACCTGAAAGAAGAAGCTCTGCTTTTGAAAACTTTCCTTCATGTTTTATGCTGTACCTTGAAAGCCGGGATTCAAGGTTTTTAAGGAATTTTTCTTTGAGGGCTGGGGAGGAATCTTTGTATTCGCTGAATTTTAAGACAAAATCCAGGGCCTCTTTAACATGAGTTGTCTGTTTTCCGTAGAGGGCTGCACAGGCAAGGCGGACAGATATTCCGAGAGAAAGGGCGGCTTTTCCTTTTTCTGTAATCAGATTACGGCCGTCCGGGTTTTCTTTTATGAAACCAAAAATTTTTAGCTTATTAAGGCTTTCATTCCAGGCCGCTTTTGAAGGTGCGTCCAGCCATTTAAAAGCGTTTATATCCGTACTTCCCCACCCAGCACATTCAAGAACAACGGAAGATATATCTGTGCGGAGTATTTCAGGGATTATGTCCCTGACAAGCTGTTCATTTTTGTTCCAGAGACGGATACATTCACCGCTCATGATACGACCGGCCCGTCCGGTGCGCTGGTCTGCATTGAACTGGGTGATTCTTGAAGTGATAAGCTGATTCATTCCTGTTTCAAGATTAATTCTGTTAAAGCGTGTAAAACCACTGTCGATCACAGTTCTTACTCCCGGAACAGTGACAGAAGTTTCTGCAATTGAAGACGAAAGGATTATCCGCCTTTTATTATCAGCAGGAACCGGCGAAAGAACTTTTTTCTGTTCGCTTAGAGGAATTGAAGAATGGAGAATAAGAATTTCACAGGAATCTGAGAGGCTTTCTACAAGTTCCTTTTTTAAGAGGGTAAGTTCGTGTATACCAGGGAGGAAGACAAGAATTGAATCTGTTCGGTATTTTTCCGGGTTTTTGTTTATTGACGACCGTTCGTTAGGAATATTTATCTGCTCAAAATTCTCACGTAAAACGCTTAAAACAGCCTGTTTTGGCGTGTTTTTATCATTATATGATATTTCAACCGGGTAAAGTTTTCCTGGTATATTCATTACAGGTACAGGAGGAGTGGCCAGGGCAGAAGCAATTTTTTGTGCGTTTATTGTTGCAGACATGATTATTACATATAAATCATCCCTCAGCTGCATTGTCTCCTGGAGAAAGGCAAGCACCAGATCTGCATGTACAGAGCGTTCATGAAACTCATCTAGAATTATTACACTGACCCCCTCTAAAAGAGGATCATTCTGAAGCCGTCTTGTTAAAACAGCCTCTGTCATAACTTCAAGGCGTGTGGCTGAACTAGTCCTGCTTTCAAGGTGGAGGGTATAACCTGCGGTCTGGCCTGGTTCTTCTCCAAGGTTTTCTGCAATTCTTGAGGCAACTGCAACTGCAGCAAGACGGCGCGGCTGAAGCATTAAGATTTTTCCAGGGAAATAATCAAGAAGCGCCGGGGGTACTGCTGTTGATTTACCGGCGCCAGTCTGTGCAGTCAGGATTAAAAATCTTGAGGGAGATTCTTTTAGTGTCCTGCAGATTTCACTGAGATATGGTGTTACAGGAAGCGAAGCTGTATTATCAGTCATTAAATAGTCCTGCTGCCTTCAAAAGATTTTTTGTATAAGGATGCTCAGGTTTTTTCAGAAGTTCTTCTGCAGGTTTTTCTTCAACGATTTTGCCTTTGTACATAACGCCGATTCGGTCTGCCATATATCCTACAACATTAAGATTGTGGCTGATAAAAAGAGAAGTAAGATTAAGTGACTTCTGCATGGATTTTAACAGGTTTAAAATCTGGTTCTGAATTAAAACATCCAGAGAACTTACTGACTCGTCGAAAATTACGAACTGAGGATTGAGAATTACGGCTGAGGCAATAGACACCCTCTGCCTCTGGCCGCCAGAAAGCTCAGACGGATATTTTTCCAGAGCATCAACGGGAAGTCCTGTCAGGGTTCTGATTTCATTAACAAGACGGAGCCTTTCCTGTCTGTCTCTGCCTGTTTTATGGATTATGAGGGATTCTTCAATTATGTCTTTTACTTTTAATTTTGGATTGAGTGAAGAGTAAGGGTCCTGGAAAACAATCTGACAGCTGCGGCGGAAATCTTTTAATTCTTTTTTATTAAGGCAGAGTTTGAGTTTATCTGATGCAGAGGGCAGGTTTTGTGAAATTGATTTTTCTGAAATCAGAAGGGGTTTTCCGTTAAAAAAGATTTGTCCTGAGTCAGGTGTTGAAAGGGCACATAATAGAGAGCTTAAAGTAGTTTTTCCGCAGCCTGATTCTCCTACCAGACCGTAACATTCCCCGGAGTTAATCGAAAGACTTATACCGTCAACGGCTTTTATAAGAGAGTTTTTAGTCTGAAAATATTTTTTTAAATTTCTGCATTCAATTACCGGAACTGAGGAATCTGCTTTCATTTCTGCCACTCCTGTTCAAAATATGAAGGAAGTCTCTGTGAGCGCCTGGAAGGGTAAGGAATTGAGTTAATCAGGGCTTTCGTATACGGATGTTCTGGGGAAGTGAATATTTTTTCAACAGGTCCTTCTTCGACAATTTTTCCACGGTACATAATATAAACATAGGTGCAGATTTTTTTAACTATAGAAAAATCATGAGTAATTAAAAGAAGCGCTGTATTAAACTCTTTTTTTAAATCAAAAAGGATGTTAAGGATTTCTTTCTGGGTAGAAACGTCTAATGCTGTTGTTGGTTCGTCAGCAATTAAAAGCTCTGGATCAGTCATTAAGGCAGAAGCAATCATGATTCTCTGGCGCTGTCCGCCGGAAAGTTCATGAGGGTAACAGTTAAAAATTCTTTCTATGTCAGAAAAGCCGGCCAGTTCTGCCAGTTTTACGGCTTTCTTGTGTGCTTCTTCCTTTGATGCCCCCTTTACTGTCAGGGCTTCTTCAATCTGTTTCCCTGCTTTTATGAGGGGGTTGAGACAGGTAAGCGGTTCCTGAAAAATTATTGATTTATTTTTTCCGTTGAAAGAAATTTTTCCGTCTGTTACTGCGGCATTTTCCGGAAGGAGATTCATTATGCTCAAAGAGGTTATAGTTTTGCCTGAGCCTGATTCACCGACCAGAGCGGCAAATTCTCCTGGATGAACAGTCAGATTAAGGGAATCAACTGCTCTGAAGACCGGTTTCGGTTTTGTAAAAAGAGTTTTTTCTGAGAAAAAATCGACTGTAAGGTTTTCTATTTTTAGTAATTCTTTCATTTTATTTTCTGTTTACCTGTGAAATCCCTTCGCCGATAAGATTTAATCCAAGAACCAGAACTGTAAGAAAAATCAGGGGAATTAAAACTCCGTCCGGTTTAATAAAAATATAGTGCTGTGCTTCATTAAGCATTCGTCCAAAACTTGGGTGAGGGGGGCGTACACCAAGTCCCAGATAACTTAAGCCTGATTCACTTAATATTGCCATTGAAAAAGAAAGAGTTGCGGTAACAGTCAGCTCGCTCAGGATATTAGGCAGAATGTGTCTGTACATGATTCTAAAATCACCGGCCCCCTTTGCCCTGACTGCCTGAATAAAAAGAGCAGATTTGTATTTTATGTAAAGGGAACGAGTCATTCTTGTAAAACGGGGTACGCTCATAATGCACAGCGCAAGGACAGTAATTTTTATATCCGGCTCAAAAACAGCAATCAGGACAAGGGCTAAAAGAATTCCGGGGAATGCCATCTGTGTGCTTATCAGTTTCATGATTATTGTATCAGTAATGCCGCCGTACCAGCCTGAAAGAGAACCTAAAAGAACACCTGTTAGAAGACCAAAAACCATTACAACTGCACCAATCAGCATAGAAATACGGATTCCGGTCAGAATGCGTGAAAAAACATCGCGGCCAAGATTATCTGTTCCGAGAAGATGGACTGAAGAGAATCCCTGAAATTTTGCAGAGGCGTCTGTCAAAACAGGATCATAGGGGAGATAAATAATTCCTGAAAGCATGAGGAGTGTAATAAAGGAGAACATGCAGAATCCTGTAAAAAACGCTTTATTCTGAAAATACTTTTTCATGGTTTTGTAGACGGATTTGACCGGCTTTTTCTTGACCTCTCTTAAAAAATCAAATAAATTTTTCCTATGTTAAACGGAAAAACTGTAATTTTAGGCGTAAGCGGAAGCATTGCAGCTTATAAAAGCGCCTCGCTTGCAAGCCTGCTTGTAAAAAATCATGCGGATGTTCATGTAATCATGACAAAAAACGCACTTAATTTTATTACTCCTGTTACCTTTGAAACTCTTACCGGAAATAAATGTCTGACAGACACTTTTGACCGTAATTTTGAGTTCAAGGTTGAACATGTTTCTTTAGCCAGAGCGGCTGATATTTTTATGGTGGCTCCGGCAACAGCAAACGTGATTGCAAAATTTGCGCACGGTCTTGCAGATGACATGCTCACCACAACTTTTTTAGCCGCAGACTGTCCTAAAGTGATAGCTCCGGCAATGAATACTTTTATGTACGACAATCCCCTTACACAGGACAATATAGCCCTCTGTAAAAAATACGGAATGAATGTACTTGAAGCTGCAGAGGGGCGCCTTGCCTGCGGAGATACCGGCCGCGGTAAGATGGCTGAACCAGAACAGCTTTTTGACATAATCTGTCAGACTCTTGCCCTTGGATCAACTGCCGTATAGAGAATATCTGTAAGGAAGTTGAAGAATAGAGTCATTGCCGCCAGATACAGGGTTAAGCCCTGAAGCAGCGGAAAATCTCTTGAGGAAATGGAATTTGTAATTAGTTTTCCGATTCCTGGAAGAGAAAAAACATTTTCTATAATTATACTGCCGCCAAAAATGTCAGCAGAAATTAAGCCTAGTGTAGTGATTGAAGGGATGAGGGCGTTCCTGAGAACATGACGGGTTATTACCTGCCGTGTGTTTAAGCCCTTGCTTCTGGCTGTGCGGACGTAGTCTTTTTTTAATTCATTTTCAATGCTTGTTTTTATGTAGCGTCCTAAAACTGCACCTGAACCAAGGGAAATGGAGAGTGAAGGAAGAATAAGGCTTGCAGGTCCTGAAAAGCCTACTGACGGCAGCAGATTAAGTGTTACGCTGAAAATTAAAATTAAAATAAGGGCCGTACAGAAAGAAGGCATGGAAATCCAGATTTGATTAATTGTTGAAAGTGAAGACCAGAGTTTTTTCTTAGAAAAGGCAGAAAATAAAATGCCGGAGCCAGTTCCGATTACTGCTGTTAAGATAAGAGAAATAAAAGCAAGCGAGGCCGTAGTCCTGAAGGCGTTTGAAATAAGGTAATTTACGCTTTTGTTGTATTTATAGGAAGTTCCAAGATTGCCGGTAAAAACTCCCCCCAGCCAGGAAAGGTAGCGGAGGGGCAGAGGGCGGTCAGTTCCCAGCTGAGCTTCCAGTGCTTCAATCTGGGACTGCTGGGCATCCGGACCTAAAATTGCAAGGGCAGGATTACCCGGCAGGAGCTGAAAGGTAAGAAAAGTTACCAGTGAAACGAGAAGAAGTGTAGTAAAAAAATCGATAACTTTTCTTACGTAATAATTCATCAGTCTTTTGTAAAGTAAATTTTTGTCAGGTCGTAAAAGTAAACAGGATAAGGTGTATAGCCTGCTACATTTTTTGCTGTAACAACACAGCGGCCAGGGTCACAGATAAAGACTGCAGGGCAGTTTAATGCAAGTATTTCCTGACATTTTTTGTAGTATTCAATTCGTTTTGCCTGGTTTATTTCAGATTCTGCAAGATTGAAGGCTTCATCAAAAGCCGGGCTGTTCATGCGGGTAAAGTTGCGTTTGTAAGTAGAATAGTAGCGGCGGAGGACATCAGCCGGATCAATTTTTCCGGCAAAACCGATTACTGTAGCCTGATAGTCAAATTTTGTGTAAACCTTATCGAGCCAGGTTGTCCATTCTACAGGTATGATTTCGCAGGTAATGTTAAGCGGTTTAAGCATGTTTGCAATGAGCTGGGCTGTATCTACATGAGGCTGATAGTTTGCAGGAACAGTAATTTTAAGATTAAATCCGTCAGGATAATTTGAAAGGTGCATGAGTATTTTTGCTTTTTCAATATTGTAAGGATAAAGTCCTGAAAGCCTGTCGTTGTAGTATTCTTTTAAAATCGGGCTGAAATTTGAATAAAGTTCTGTTCCAAAGCCGTCAAAAACACCGTTAATAATTTCAGTTTTGTTTACTGCACAGGTAATTGCCTTGCGTACATTTAAGTCAGAAAGAGGTCCATAAGAATTGTTGAGGCCGAGAATCTGAACCATGTTCTGCGGGTGGCCGATTACATTAAAAGTTTCTTTGAGCTGTTTTGCATTTACTGCAGAAATCATCTGGGCTACGTCCAGCTGTCCTGAGTGCAGGGCTGAAAGTGCTGCATTTTCATCTGTCATAATGAAAATTTCAATGTTTTTGATTTTTCCGGCGCGTTCTTTATTGTAGTATTCTTCATTTTTTTCAAGGACAATTTTTTCATGAAGGGAATATGAAACAAATTTGTAAGGACCTGTTCCCACTGGAGCATTTTCGTTGTCTTCGTAATCATGAAGAAGAATCGGGCTTGTAGAAACAAGAAGAAGGAAGCTGTTAGAAGGCTTTTTTAAAACTACAGTAAATGTAAAATCGTCTGAAGCAGAAACGCTTTCGATGATATTCATTTTGTCGGAGAGGACTTTAAGTCCGTCGAGGCCGGCAAGGTTTTTGAAAGTGTATACACAGTCTGCTGAAGTAAAATCGGCTCCGTTATGGAATTTTACTCCCTGGCGTAGTTTAAAGGTATAAGTGCGGAAATCACTTGAAATTTCCCAGCTTTCAGCAAGTGCAGGATAGAGTGAACCGTTTTCATCGTATTTTACGAGGCCCTCAAAAATATTATTTGTTACGGCCTGAGTTTCGGCAGCGGCAGATTTCCATGGGAAAAAACTGTCCGGTTCTGAAACCATACTCATGCGGAGTGTGTCAGAAGATTTATTTCCGCATGATAAAAACAGCAGTCCAAAAAGGGCTGCAATTGTCATTTTTAATGTTTTTTTCATTTTAATTTTGCTCCTTGCCGCTGATGCGGCTTTGTTTTTATAAATAATTTCTGCGGCCGGCGCAGTATTGAGCCAGCCTGTTTTTATTGATTGATTTCTATTGCTTTTTTTACTCCAAGAAGAGTCAGTTCCGGGATGATTTCGTCAAAAACATTGCAGCTGTCGAAGATTTTTGAAAACCCGCCGGTTGCAATTACATATGGTTTTGAGTTCAGGAAAATTTCTTTTTTAAAGTTTGAGATGAGTTCTTTAATGGCACCTAAAGTACCAAAGTAAATTCCTGAGTGAATTGCTTCGATTGTGCCGCTTGAGCAGGCTTTTTCTGCTTTTTTTATTTCAACGTGCGGAAGTTTAGATGTACCGCCTGCAAGGGCTTCAACTGAGATTTTTAATCCCGGTAAAATTGAGCCGCCCAGGTATTCCCTGTCTTTTGTAACGGCGTGAACAGTTGTTGCTGTTCCTAAATCTACGATGATTAAATCAGTGTCAGGGTGTTCAGAAACGGCACCTATTGAATCAGCAATTAAGTCGGCTCCAATTTCTTTTGGATTTGCTGTTTTAAGTTTAAGGCCTGTTTTAATTCCTGCCTGAATAAACAGGGGTTCAATTCCAAAATACTTAATTACAGCATTTGCAAGTGAATAGTTTATAGGCGGAACAACTGAGCAGACACCGATTTGTGTAATTTGAGAAGGATCGATTTTGTTTTCGCGGAGAACTGTGCGCAGGAAAATACCGTTTTCATCTGAGGAAGAATTTTTATGTGTAGTCTGACGGAACTGCAGGATGAGCCTGTCGCCGTCAAAAACACCACCGGTTATGTTTGTATTTCCTACATCAAGTGTAAGAATCATAGTACCTGTCCTTAAGATCAAGTCTATTTGTGAAAACCAGAAGAAACAGTTTTAAGCGGATTCTAAAAGGTTTTCTGAATGAAAAATATAAAAACACGTCACTGCTGCCGACGGCAGTCAATGCGATAGTCATACAATATAACTTTATAAAAGAAATGAAAAGAGAGGAGACAGTTGAAAAGGGATGAGACAGCGGATGACAGCGGAATTTGATGACAGTTACGGTTAAGAATTGTATAATTTACAGATATGAAGATAGTAATTGTAGGTGCTGGATTTACAGGAATTCAGCTGGCAAAAAGACTTGTTAACGGCAAAAATGATGTTGTTCTAATTGATAATGATGATGAAGTAGTTCGTCATGCTTCAAACAGTCTTGACTGCGATGTAATTCAGGCAGAAGGTAATAATCTTGAAGTTCTTGAACAGGCAGGAATTAAGGATGCAGATGCTCTTGTCTGCGTTACGTCAAATGATGAAATCAATATGATTACCTGTTCGCTGGTTGATGCGGTTTATCCTGAAGTTGTAAAAATTGCCCGTGTCCGTAATTATGCCTATTATGTAGATACTGCTTCTGTAGAAAAAACTGACAATGAACGTCCGCTTTATGGAATTGATTATATGGTTCATCCGGACGTAGAAGCTGCTGAAGCGATTGTAAATGCGGCAAAACACGGGGCTATTACTGATGTAATGCCTTTTGGTGATGAATATGAACTTGTCCGTGTTTGCGTAGAAAAAGGCAGCCGTCTTGAAGGCCAGCAGCTGATGAATGTGCGTAAGATTACAGACCGCCCGGTTCTTATTGCCTATATTGAAAGTGACGGTGAAACAAGCCTTCCAAGCGGAGACACTGTAATTCATGCCAACGACTGTCTGGGAGCGCTTCTTTTGAAAGAAGACATACCTGAGTTTTTAACGCTCTGCGGTTCAAAACTTAAAAAGATTAAAAAGATTGCGATTATCGGTGTTGGCCGTGTCGGAACAATAGTTGCAGAAAAACTCATTAAAAGAAAATCAAATTTTATTACCCGCTTCTTTAAAAAAGAGGGGCTTCCGACCCAGGAGTTCTGTATTATTGACAGCGATGAAGACAGGGCTCATGCAGCAGAAGAAAAGTTTAAGGATGTCCGCGTGTTTTGTGCAGATGCCACTGAAGAAGGTTTTGTGGAAGAAGAGGGAATTGATAAATATGACCTTGTAATCTGTACAACACATAACCATGAATTAAACATAGTAATGGCTGCTTATTTTGAATCCCTAGGCATTCAGAACAGTATTGCGCTTGTAGGTAACAATGCTTTCGGTGAAATTGCACGTAAAATCGGAATTGAGGTTGCAGTACCTGTAAGGGATACGGTTGTTGATTCGATTATGAGTCACCTTAAAGGTAAGGCGGTTTCCGGAGTGCATACTGTAAATGACGGTTCACTCGAAATTCTTGAGGTAACTGTAGACGGAAAAAGTCCTGTTAATTCACATACAGTCCGTGATATTGCTGAAAACGGAAAATTCCTTATTCTGATGATGAAAAAATCAGGTTCAGAAGAGTATTTTATTCCTGTTGGAAGCACAATGATTGAAGAAGGCGATGAAATCGTAATGATAACAAATGCTGATGAAAACCAGCATGTTTTGGAAAAATTTGGAACTGAATTGTAATGCTGCAGACTGTATTTGTTTTTTCACGTTTATTTACGATTATTCTCGGAATTATAGGAACATCTTTTTTAATTCCTGCGGCAACAGCTGTATACTACGGTGAGTATCAGGCGCTGCAGCCATTTTTAATTCCAATGTTCTGTTCCTGGGCGCTTGGAATAATTTTTTATTTTGCAGGAAAAAAAGTTCCCGTAAAACTCGGGACAAGGGCTGTATTTGTTTTTGTAAGTTTTGCATGGATTGCAATCAGTATATTTGGAGCTGTTCCACTCTATGCGGGCGGCTGGATTAAAGGATTCGGCAACTGTGTTTTTGAAGCAGTAAGCGGATTCAGTACGACCGGCGCAACAGTGCTTGCTGAACTTGAAACTTTACCGCGTTCAGTGAATCTGTGGCGCATGCAGATGCACTGGCTCGGCGGCATGGGAATTATTGCGCTTACAACAGCGATTCTGCCGCTTTTAGGTGTAGGCGGTTTTCAGCTTGTGAAGGCAGAATCCACAGGCCCTGAAAAAGGAAAGATTACGCCAAAAATGGCAAATACCGCAAAGACACTGTGGCTTATATATTTTGGATTTACAGCGGTTGAAACAGTCTGCTTAATGCTTTGCGGCCTTGATTTTATAGATGCTCTTTCACACGCCTTTTCTACGCTTGGAACAGGCGGTTTCAGTTCAAAAAATGACAGTATAGGCGGTTTTAATAATCTTGGGGTAGAAATCGTCTGTACAGTGTTTATGTTCCTGGCAAGTGTCAATTTCAGCCTGTATTTTTATATTCTTGCAGGAAAGTTCCGGGAAGTAAAAAACAACAGCGAGTTTAAGGCTTATCTTTCAATTTTTGCCATAGTTCTTGTCTGCCTTACATTGAGTCTTGTGCGCTATTACGGCGGATTTGGAAAGGCTTTAAGATATGCAAGTTTTCAGGCAGCTTCCATTATGAGTACGACCGGTTTTGGAACTGCAGATTTTATGAAATGGCCTTCAGTGGCGCAGTTTTTTATATTCATGCTTTATTTTATAGGCGGCTGTTCAGGTTCAACTTCCGGCGGCTTTAAAGTTATCCGCTGGGTGATTTTAGGAAAACGGGCAAGAACAGAAATGCTCCGTATGCTTCATCCTCATGGAGTCTTCAGTGTCCGTGTAAACGGATCTGCAGGCCGTGAAGACCTTGTTTTGAATATTGCTTCATTTGTATTTGTTTATTGTGTTCTTACGATGGTTACAACTTTTGCGGGCTGTCTCGGCGGGCTGGAATTATTTCAGTCATTTACAGTTAGTCTGAGTATGCTTGGAAGTATTGGTCCTGCCTTTGGACCTTTTGCAGATTACGGCTGGATTAATGATTATTTGAAATGGTTCTATTGTTTTGTAATGATTGCAGGCCGTCTTGAACTTTATAATCTGATTATTTTATTTACAAAGGATTTCTGGAAGAAGTAGTTTTGTCTTATCAGACTGCAGTATGCGTCAGCGGGTGGAGCGGAGGCGAAGCCGTCCCCGAAGGGGATGAGCCGCGGCAGACGGCGAATAGCGGAACACGCGGCATAAAAAAAGGGGTGCACTTCTAAAGTGTTGTGAAGTGTACCCCTTTTTTTATGAGACGCCCTGAAGCGTCTGCATAAAAATTATTTTGCAATAAGTGTATTCATTGCTTTGATAAAGTCAGCCGGACTTGAAAGTTCAGCGCCGCTTGCAAGAAGAGCCTGGTCCAGAAGAACTTCACAGACATTTGAAATGTAAGCTTCATCCGTGCTGTCTGTAAGGGTCTGAACGATTTTGTGGTCTGCGTTGATTTCGAGAATCGGTTTAACGGCCGGAGCAATCTGTCCCATAGCCCTCATCATTCTTTCCATCTGGATTCCCGGGTCATTTTCGTCTACGACTACACATGACGGGCTTTCACTGAGGCGTTTTGAAAGAACGACATCCTTTACGCGGTCGCCCAGGGCCTTTTTGATTTTTTCCTGAACAGGCTTGAAAGCTTCTTCTTTTGCTTTAGCTGCTTCTTTGTCGATTCCAAGCTCGTCATCGCTTCCGGCACGGTTTACGCCTTTAAGGTCATATTCCTTGTACTTCATGAGGGAAGGAATTACAACATCATCGATGTCATCTGCCATGATTAATACTTCAAAGCCCCTGTTTTTGTAGGCTTCGAGGAGAGGGCTGGCGCGGAGATTTTTTTCGTTGTTGCCCGTAATATAATAGATTGCTTTCTGTTCAGGCTTCATGCGGGAAACGTAATCCTTAAAGCTTGTCCATTTGCCTTCGCCGTTTCCGCTGTCGTCTGTTGACTTAAAGCGTACGATTTCTGAAAGTTCGTCGCGGTTTGCGTAGTCCTGGTAGAGGCCTTCTTTTATCGGACGGTTAAAGTTTTCTACAAACTTGTTCCATTTTTCGATTGCTGTCTTTTCTTTGTCAGAAGGGTTTTCTGCTTTGCGCGCTTTGTCTGCTTCTTCGCCCATTTTTTTGAATTCTGAGAGAAGTTTTTTAACTGAAGCAGTTTTGATGTTGTCGAGAATTCTGTTCTGCTGCAGGATTTCGCGGCTAACGTTGAGAGGAAGGTCCTCTGAGTCGATGATACCGCGTACAAAGCGCAGGTAAGACGGCAGAAGTTCGCGGTCATCGTCGGTGATGAAAACGCGTTTTACGTAGAGTTTTACTCCGCTCTGATAATCTGACTGATACATGTCGAACGGAGCCTGTGACGGAACATAGAAAAGGGTTGTATATTCCTGAGTTCCTTCGGCGTGTGTGTGAACATAGTGAAGGGGGTCAGAAGAATCGTGGCTGATTGTTTTATAGAAGTTGTTGTAGTCTTCTTCTTTGAGTTCTGATTTAGATTTTTTCCAGAGGGCAGAAGCGCTGTTTACCTGATCAACTTTGTTTTCGCTTCCGGTGATGTTTCCTTTGTCGTCATATTTGTTCTGAGTGTAGTGAAGATAAATCGGGAAAGCGATGTGGTCAGAGTAGCGCTTGATGAGTTCTTCAATCTTCCAGCGTGAAGCGTAGTCTTTGCTGTCGTCGTTTAAAATCATTTCGATTGCAGAACCGTGTGTTTCTTCATTGTCAAAGCCGTATTTTTTTGCTGCTTCAGAAGACGGGTCAACTTCTTCGATTGTGTAGGAATTTGTGCCGTCAGAAGACCATTTGTAAAGGGTTTTTGTTCCGGCTTTGCGGGTGTAAACATTAATCTGTTTTGCAGCCATGAAAGCTGAGTAGAAACCAACACCGAACTGACCGATGAGGTTTGATTCGCCTGCATTTTTGTCTTCTGCAATTTTTTCGATGAAGGCTTTTGTGCCTGAACGAGCGATTGTACCGAGGTTATTGTTCAGGTCTTCTTCTGTCATTCCGATACCGGTGTCCTGAACAGTAAGGGTCTTTGCAGTGTCATTGAAAGAAATGTCGATTCTCGGTTCTGTTTTTAAGTTTTTGTATGAGTCGTCAGAAACAGTCAGATAGTTTAATTTGTCGATTGCATCTGATGCGTTTGAAACGATTTCGCGAAGGAAGATATCCTTGTTTGAATACATTGAGTGGATAATCAATTTGAGAAGCTGGTTTACTTCTGTCTGAAACTGATACTGAGCCATTTATTTTTCTCCTATTAAAATAAAATTTAATAAAAAAAATGACGTAAGTGAAGAAAAATCGCAGGTTTGAGAGTTGAATAGAAAACTCCAGGAAAGGAGTTTTTGTGGCATGGATGCCACGCAGAATCTAATTTTATTTAATTTCTTCCCAGATCTGCTGCGGCGTCAGGTGATTTTCTTTTAAAATATCTGACGGATCATAGCGGTCGATGAATTCTTTTTTAAGTCCGAAATTATAGACTTTGACAGACGAATTTCCGTAAAAAGAGGCTATCTTCTGACCGAAACCGCCGTCTAAGATGCCGTCTTCGAGCGTGATGATTTTTGTGTGGTCAGCTGCAAGGCTTGTCAGAAGTTCTTTGTCGAGGCCCGTAATGTAGCGTGGATTTATGAGGGTAGGGCGGATGCCTGTTTCTTTTTCGATTAAATCTGCTGTTTTTTCGCCGAGCTGGAAAAAATCTCCGAGAGCAAGAATTGCCGTTTTGCTTCCTTTTTGTGTTATTTTGTATTTATTAAGGTCAGAATAATCCGTGTCCTGAGGCAGTGTTGAATGAATTATTCCGTTACACGGCATACGTATTGCAACAGGATATTGAGTCTGTTCAATTGACCATTCAAGCATTGCAAAATATTCTTCAATATTTGTAGGGGCAAGGTAAACCAGTTCAGGGAGGTTTGACATAAGCGGAATGTCAAAAATGCCCAGATGAGTAATGTCACGCATTCCCCAGACACTTGCCGTGTTAACAAGCAGGGTTGCAGGATTTTTGTTGATGCACAGGTCCTGGTTTAACTGGTCGTAGGTGCGCTGAATGAAACTTGAATGCGTTCCGAAAACAGGTTTTGCTCCGCCTTTTGCCATGGCGCTTGCGAGGGCGATTGCGTGTTCTTCTGCAATGCCTGTATCAATGAACTGGCTGCCTGCTTTGAGGCGGTTTTCTTTATTGAAGCCGAAGTTTCCCGGGACAGCAGGGCAGATAAAGGCAACACGCGGATCTTTTTCCATTTTTTTGAGCAGGAACTGTGCTGTAAGGCTGTTTAAGTTGTCTGGATTCTGTGCAGGACGTTCACCTGTCTCTCTGTTGAAAGGATTTGTCCAGTGCCAGATTTCTTTATTTTCTTCTGCTGGTTTGTAACCTGCGCCTTTTAAAGTTTTAATGTGTACAACAACAGGGTGGTCAGTGTCTTTTACTTTTTTAAAGGTTTCGATTAAGGCTTCGATATTATTTCCCTGGCCGCAGTAGACATAATCAAGTCCCATTGCCCTGAAAAGATTATTTTCTGCTTTTCCGTCTGTTTCGCGCAGTTCACGGAGGTTTTTGTAAAGGCCGCCGTGGTTTTCTGCAATGGACATATCGTTGTCGTTTACAACAATTATAAAATTAGTAGTCATTTCGCCTGCAAAATCTAGGCCTTCGAGAGCTTCGCCGCCGCTTAAAGAGCCGTCACCGATTACAGCGATGACATTTTCTTTTCCGCCTGTTAAGTCCCGGGCTTTTGCAAGACCGGAAGCCAGGCTTACAGAGGTTGAAGTATGACCTACGTTAAAAAAGTCATGTTCGCTTTCTTCAGGATTTGTGTAGCCGCTTACTTCGCTGAAGCGTGATTCATCAAAAAAGCCGTATGCGCGTCCTGTAAGCATTTTATGCGGATAGCACTGGTGGCTTACATCGAAAACAATTTTATCTTCTGGAGAATTAAAAACGTAGTGAAGGGCAATTGTGGCCTCTACAATGCCGAAATTTGGGCCGAAGTGTCCGCCCTTTTTTGTAAGACGGTTAAAAAGGCCTTCGCGGATTTCGCCGGCGAGAGAGTTGAGCTGTTGAATTGAAAGATTTTTTAAGTCTGCAGGGGAGTTGATTGAATCGATTAACATTGAAGTCTCCTGTTTTAGAACCGCATTTACGGGTGTACTATGAGTGTATTATATAAATAAAATGAGTTTAAGGCATCTGTAAAAATGCAGAGTTTAGAAATTTTGTACTTTAAAGAACAGATAATAAAGCCGGCTTAGGGATGGGAGCAGCGCCGTAGGCGTCCGGCGGCAGAGCCGGCGGATGAAACTGCGTACAGCCCGGCCCGGAGCGATGAGATTGACGGTAAAGGCCGTCAATGGCAGCGCGCAGGGAAAGCCCCACAGATTAATCATAGAAGTCCGGTTTTTTTTATGCTAAAATGAAAATATGAATGTTTTGATTCTTCAGCCACCTGTTATGCAGCTGAATACGGCTTACCCGAGCGGAGCTTATCTTTCTGATTTTTTTAAGAAGGAAGGCTGCAGGACACGCTGGCTTGATTTAAATATTGAACTTTTTTATGAGATTTTTTCCAGGCCGGGGCTGGAGCGTTTATTTAAAAAGGCTCAGGAGCAGGCGGAAAGACTTGCGCAGAAGGCAGAAAAAGAAGGTGATGAAGCGGTCTGTTTTAATCTCAGGCGTTATGTAAGTGAAGCTCCGTTGTGGTGTGAGTGGATAGACAGAATCACTGCCGTTTTGAGGGGGCAGGGTTTTGAAAATGCGCACAGTTTTGTGTTTGGGGCACATGTTCCGCGCGGAAACAGAATGGAAAAGTTTTTAAGCACTCTGGATCATGATTTGACGACAGATGATGCGCGTGCCCTTGCAAGTTTTGCGCTGGCGGATCTTGCGGACTTTATTTCAGTTGTATTTGATGAAAATTTTTCACTTGTGCGGTATGCAGAAAGACTTACAGTCAGTGAATCCACTTTTGAACAGGTAGAAAAGGGCGCAGATTCTCCGGTGTTAAAAGAGTTTTATGAGCCGCTTTTAGAAAGGCTTGTATGCCCTGAGATAGAGAAAATGCTGGAAGGTGAGGCCGGAAGCGCTGAGAGGAAACTTCTTGTCTGTATCAGCATTCCGTTCCCGGGCGTGTTTGCCGCTGCTTTGAGTACCGGACGTTTTTTAAAGCAGAAATACGGGGAGCACATTTATGTAAGTTTTGGCGGAGGATTTGTGAATACAGAGCTCCGGGAGACTGAAGAAAGCGCTTTAATAAAATACTGTGATTCAATTTCTTATGACAGGGGTTATGCCTCTTATAAAAAACTGCTTGAACAGCTTGAATCGGGAATTGAAGAAAGGATTTATTCAGAGGGGATTTATAACGTCAGGAAGTTTTATGCTGCTGAAATTACTGCAGGCGCTGAGAGGGGGCGGGCTGAGGTCAGTGGCATAAAAATTATTGAACCGCTTTTACCTTCTCCAGAAGAACTTGATTATGAGAAAAAAATGACGGCAGCAGTTATTCCTGATTTTGCTGACATTGATTTTTCCCGTTATCCGCGCCTTATTGATGACACAAACCCGATGCACCGTCTCTGGTCGGACGGATCATGGCTTAAGGCTTACATGGCACACGGGTGCTACTGGCATAAGTGTGCATTTTGTGATGTAACGCTTGATTATGTAAAAAGTTATTGTCTTACTGATATAAAACAGCTTTACAAAAGACTTTATGAGCAGTGCAGGGAAAAGGGTGTTTATGGAATTCATTTTGTGGATGAAGCAATGCCGCCTGCCGCAATGATTGCTTTTGCCCGCGAAAATATTGCAAATGGTTCACCGATTACCTGGTGGGGTAATATCCGTTTTGAAAAAAGTTTTACCCGTGATGTTACGGATTTTCTGGCATTCGGCGGGCTGATTGGTGTAAGTGCCGGGCTTGAAAGCGCAACAGGGAACGGTCTTAATGCAATTCATAAGGGAACTGACCTTAAATCAATAACGACTGCCTGCTGTGCATTTAAGGAGTCGGGGATTCTTGTACATGCCTATATGATTTACGGTTACTGGTTTGAAAAGCCGGTGGATCTGATTAATTCAATGGAAACGCTCAGACAGTTTTATTCAAACGGACTTTTAGACAGCTGCTTCTGGCATAAGTTTGTTCTTACAAGACATTCGCGTATTTATGACGAATGGAAAAAAGGAATGCATTCTGAACTTAAAGTAATAGAAGAAAAAAATGTTCCCGTGTTTGCAAAGAACGGGCTGCATTTTGAAGGAGAAAAGGCGTCTGAAAAATACGGGCAGCCGCTTGATTATTCCTTAAACGAATGGATGCATGGCCGCGGACTTGAAAAGGCTGTTTACAAATGGTTTCCGTTTCAGGTTCCAAAACCGGATGTACCGCCGGACTTTATAGAACGATTTATTCAGAATTATGAAAGTGAGCGTGACAGACAGTTTGAAAAACCTCTTCCTGAGGATAAAAATAAAGTATTCTGGCTTGGCGGAAAGAAGGTTCCGGTTAATTCAAAGGGCGGAAAGAAAGTCCAGTGGTTTTATATGGGAGAGCTTTTTGAAGAAAAAGCTGATGCGCCGGAAACTGCTTTCCGCGGGCGGGGACTTTGCGTTTTACCGTAGATTCAGGTGGAAAGAGATTCCGATTTCTGAATTTGAGAAAGTGTAGGTCTTTTTGTTAAAGATGTCGGTGTTTTCGTAAAAGCCGTTTTTAAAACCCATAAATAAGGTCAGAGCAACCGGATGTGTGTCAAAAATGACCTCTCCGCCGTAATTAAAATAGAAGAACGATTTTTCTCCTGTCTGGTAAATCATAAGAGGGGCAAAAGAAACATAGTAGCTCTGGGTAATTGCACGGGTGATTTTTGTCCTGTATTCTGCACCGATTGAAAAAGCATGAAATTTAAAGGTGTCTGAACCTGAGTCGCTGTATTTTTCGGTATATGAATAGTTAAGGTAAGAATATCCGATATAGGGATAGATTATGCCCCTGTAATTAAGGATTGCAGGTAAAAGCCAGTGAGCATCTACTTCAATACAGCGCAGGGTTTCGCATAAAAGCTGGTTGTTGTGGTTAAAATCAGGGTTTTCAGTCCAGTAGATTTTTGTTTTTCCTGAAAAGCCCAGGTTCATCTGAGCTTTGAACATAGGAACTTTATTGTAGTAGGAATGGTATAAAATTCCGTAGAAAAAAAGCGCTTCATCTGTCTGGGAGCTGGAACTTCCTTCCTTTGACATCATCATGTTTTCAAGGTTTTGGAAGCCCATGGTTGTTTCAAAAGTCCAGTCAATGTCGTCAAAAGGGGAAACATGTTTAACCGCTTTTGAAAAAGCCGGGAACAAAGCAAGGCAGGAGAGAAAAATAAAAAATTTAGTTTTAACAGAAAAGTTTTTCGTTGTTATATTTTTGCAAGACCAGCTTTGCGTGCTTCGTCTGCTACAGCCTTTGCAACGGTTTTTGCAACGCGTTCGTCAAAGGCGCCTGGAATAATCATGTCAGGACCAAGTTCACTTTCTGAAACAAGTGAAGCAAGACCACGGCTGGCAGCAATTTTCATCTCTTCAGTGATTTTGCTTGCACGACAGTCGAGGGCTCCGCGAAAAAGTCCAGGGAAGGCCAGGATGTTGTTAATCTGATTAGGATAGTCAGAGCGTCCTGTGCCGATGATATAAGCTCCGGCAGCCTTTGCCTTTTCGTAAGTGATTTCAGGTTCAGGATTTGCCATTGCAAAAACGATGGATTTTGGAGCCATGGACTTAACCATTTCTTCAGAAACAAGATTAGGTGCAGAAACGCCTACAAAGATGTCAGCGCCTTTCATTGCTTCGGCCATTGTCATGCGGCGGTTGTCAGGGTTAGTGATTTCTGTAAGTTCTTTAGTTAAAAAGTCGTATTTATCGTAATCTTCTTTAATGATGATTCCGTTGATGTTAAAGCCGTAGATTTTTCCGATTCCAAGCTTATGAAGCATGCGGATAATTGAAGAGCCTGCAGCTCCTGTACCTGAAACTACGAGAGTACAGTCTTCAGCTTTTTTACCTGCAACTTTAAGCGCGTTGATGATGGCGGCTGTTACAACGATTGCTGTACCATGCTGGTCATCGTGGAAAACAGGAATGTCGAGTTCTTTAATGAGAGTACGCTCGATTTCAACACAGCGCGGGGCAGAAATGTCTTCGAGGTTGATTCCGCCGAAGGTTGGTGCAATCTGCTTACAGAAACGGATAATTTCCTGCGGGTCTTTTGTGTCAATGCAGAGAGGAATAGCGTCAACTCCGGCAAATTTTTTGAAGAGGACACATTTTCCTTCCATTACGGGAAGTCCTGCTGCAGGTCCGATGTCACCGAGACCTAAAACTGCAGTTCCGTCTGAAACAACGGCGATTGTGTTACCTTTCCAGGTGTATTTGTAAACATCATCAGGATTTTTGTGAATCTGACGGCATGGTTCAGCAACGCCCGGTGTATAGGCAACCGAAAGATCATCCCGTGTTTCAAGGCTCATTTTAAGTTCTGTAGAGATTTTGCCCTGCCATTCATTGTGTTTTTCCAAAGCTTTTTCGTAAATAGTACTCATGGCTTTAGTATAGCGAAAAAGAAATTATTGTGCGATAGGATAACGTAATGCAGAAAAAGTGGACAAATGATATTATTTCTTTTATGGATTATAACCGTCACCCACTTAAAATTTTCTTCGCTTATTACAGGCCGCACAGGTATCTTTTTCTGGCTGATATGGTTTGTGCCGTTACTATGGCTGCTATTGATGTGGCATTTCCTATGTTCTCGAGGTATGCACTTAACACACTGATTCCAGATTATGAACTGCGGACTTTTTTGATTCTTGTCCTTGCGCTGTTTGCGGGCTTTTGCATTCATAAGGGATGTAACTGGTTTGTAGCTTACTGGGGACATGTTTTCGGGAACCGCGTTGAGCAGGATATGAGACGGGATGTTTTTAACCATCTGGAAGAACTTCCGTTTAGCTTTTTTGATACGAACAGGACCGGCAAAATTATGTCCCGGGCCACTACAGACCTTTTTGAAATTACTGAACTTGCTCATCATGGGCCTGAAGATTTTACGATTGCAGTCCTTAATCTTCTTGGTGCTTTTATTATGATGCTTCATATCCGCTGGGAACTTGCCTTGATAGTTATGATTGCTCTTCCTGTTCTTGTTTGTATCGGAATTGTTTCCCGCAGGAATCTGTCGCGTGCTTCAGTTAAGGTAAAGGAGACTACGGCTGAGATTAACGCAGGGCTTGAATCCAGTATTTCAGGTATTCGTGTGACAAAAGGCTTTAATAATGAAGGTTTTGAGCGCGAACGTTTCGCAGAATATAATGCGCAGTACAGTGCGGCAAAGCAGATGCGTTTTAAATATATGGCGGCGTTCTTTTCTAATATTGAATTCTGCAACAATCTTCTGTCGCTTGTTGTACTCGCAGCCGGCGGGTGGTTTATCATGAAGGGAAAGATGACTCTGCCTGATTTAGTTGCAGCCAATCTTTTCGTAGCGGGCTTTGTTGCTCCAGTCAAAAAGCTCAATAATTTTGTCGAGCAGTTTATAACGGGAATGGCAGGCTTTAACCGTTTTCTTGAAATTATGCGGACCCCGGGTGAAACCGCTGATGCAAATGATGCAATTGAGATTCTTTCTGCCCGGGGAAACATCACTTTTAAAAACGTTTCGTTTTCATACACAAAGGGAAGAAGAGTATTGTCTGATATAAATCTTGATATACGTGCAGGAGAAAAATTTGCACTTGTGGGAGCAAGCGGCGGAGGAAAATCTACTCTCTGTAATTTAATTCCAAGATTTTATGAAATCAGCGGAGGAGAAATCTGTCTTGACGGAATAGACATAAGGCGGATTAAAAAGACTTCACTGCGTTCTCAGATTGGAATAGTTCAGCAGGATGTCTTTCTTTTTGCAGGAACTATAAAAGAAAATATTGCCTACGGAAAGCCTGATGCAACTGATGAGGAAATTGAACAGGCAGCAAGGCGGGCTGAAATTCATGAAGATATAATGAAAATGCCGGAAGGATATGATTCGGTTGTAGGTGAACGCGGAATTAAACTTAGCGGCGGCCAGAAGCAGCGTGTATCAATTGCAAGATGTTTCCTTAAAAATCCTCCGATTCTCATTCTGGATGAGGCAACTTCTGCCCTCGATACTGCAACCGAAATAAAAATCCAGCATTCTTTTGATGAACTTGCTAAAGGGCGAACGACGCTTGTAATTGCTCACCGGCTGTCTACAATTAAAAATGCAGATAAAATAGCCGTTGTCACTGAAAATGGAATTGCCGAGCAGGGTACTCACGATGAGCTCATGGCGAAACACGGTGAATATTACAGACTGAGAACAGTTCAGGCCGAATAGAAAAATAGAAAAAGAAATGGCGGTGGAGAAAAACAGGTCAGATGGACAGTAATTTTTATAAAACAACTCCCTTATCTCAGATGACCGGCGAACAGTGGGAAGCAGTCTGTGACGGCTGCGGCCAGTGCTGTTTCCGGAAATTCATTACCGGGCGCGGGAAAAAAACAAAAGTTCATTTTACAAGGATAGCCTGTGACCTTCTTGACCTTAAAACTTTCCGCTGCACTGATTATGAAAACCGTTTTATCAGACAAAAAGAATGTACTCGCCTTACAAAAAAGAACGTAGGCCTGTGCGAATGGCTGCCTCAAACCTGCGCTTACCGTCTTTTACACAGCGGTCAGGAACTTCCCCAGTGGCATCCGCTTGTTATGCAGAAGTCCGGAGTTTCCCGCCCGGTCATAAAAAATCCTGTTCACGAAAGTGATGTGGGAGACAGGGACTGGCAGGAATTTGAAATAGAATTAGATTAAAGCCAGTGGTGTTCACATTGTCATAAAAAATCTTCGTTTCATGGTGTCATGCACCAAACAGTTCTATTGCCTCCTTTGGGGTAAGGGCTTTGACTTTAGAGCCCGCAAAATCACTTTTGTTACGGGTGATTATAAAGTCGGCGCCCGATGCCACGGCACATTCATCCTGAACGCAGTCTTCAAAATCAGAAAACTCCTCCCGGCTGATGGCAGAGAGGAGTTTTGGCTTGTCGATGGATTCGAGCTCAAAATAATCAAACAGGGAATTTATAAAATAACGCCTCTGTTCCTTTGTGTATTGTTTTCGCATTATATACCAGAGATTCGTTATAGAGTGGGCAGAAATAATACCTGTCACATTTTTTGAGACACAGTAATCAAAGATATCTTTTGAGTCTTTATAAAAGGGTTCTCTTTTTAAAGAAACATCAAGAAGAATATTTGTATCAATTAATAAAACCATATTTTTCCTCGATTCGTCTTTGGATTGCCTTTTTATAGAATGGATCATCATCAAATTCTTCTTCATAAGGTGGAATTTCCTGGAGAATACTGTTAATTGTTTCAAGTGCTTCTCTACGCTTATCTTCTTCAGTTTTTCTTTCAACAAGCTTAAATCTCTGCCCCTTACTAAAATGCGCTTCCGTATTATCAGCAAGACGCAGGGTGTTGCCGTCATAATAGACATCCCAGGACTTTTCATTGGTGGAGAGAGTTAAATCTTCCGGTTCGGCTACACGCAGACTGTTTTTATTTTCATTAATGCTGTATAAATCCCGGTTGTTGCTTACAGCGCCAGGGTCGGTGGTGACAATCAGCTGTTCCGGGCTGGAAGGTATTTTGCCTTCGTAAAAGTAAGAGGGGGCTACTTTGTAGATTTCTGCAAGTTTTGTTACAGTCTGCTCAGAAGGAAGTACAGTGCCCTTTTCGTACTTGGAGTAAGACTGGCGGGAAACACCGATGAGGGCTGCAACCTGGTCCTGTGAGTAGTTATTGAGCTGTCTGAGGAATTTTAAGATTTCTTTCATGAATTTAATAATATGATGAATTTACAAATTGTCAAGTGAATTTTTAGACTAAATTTACATTATGTAAACTTGTGAAGAGAAAAAAGAAATCAATTGATTAAGAGTGCCTGCTCTTTTTCTTACTTTCGCAAATTTACCCCCTCTCCCATGCTTCCATTAGTGCTTTGTCCTAGGTTTTTAACTCAACGTTCTTGCGGCGGGCAAGTTCGAGGTAGGCGGCATAGTAGTAAGTTAAGTCTGTATCGAGGGCGGTTGACAGGATCCGGGTGCGGGTTTCCGATTAACTCTGTTACAATTTATTCTTATAATTTTCGCCTTTTTTATTATATTTTTATCTTTTTTTATTTATTTTTTATTTTTTATTAAAAATTTGCTTTTTATATTCTAAAAAATGCTCATACTGTGATATAATATAAAAACTATGAATCAAGGAATTGCTAAAAGACGTGCCTTTTTAACGCACAGAAAAAATCAGGGAAACAGAGTAACCATCGGCTTTACAGGTATTGCTGATTTCCGTTCATTTATCGGTCAGGAATATATTGCCGGTATGATGAAGGCCGCCGCTGATTACGACCTTAACTTTATCAATTTTGCAGGTGCCATCAAGTATTCTCTTTTTGATGACATCGATTTTATTTCTCACTATCTTAAAAACTTCCGCTTTATGAAAGCGCCTTTAGTTGACGGTCTTGTAACCTGGGCTTCTTCCCTCTGCTCATTTCTTGATAACAAAACTGTAATCAACACTTTTAACGCCCTTAAGCCGCTTCCTATGGTTGATATCGGCTATCTGGATATTGAAGGAATCCCCTGCATCCGCATTGATAACTCTTCTTCAATTGCTACAATCATGGATCACCTGGTAAATAAACACGGCTATAAAAGATTTGTTTTTATCGGTTCGAGGATTTCTGAACCGCATATCCGCCGCCTGGAAGCCTATCAGGTTGAACTTAAACGCTACGGATTACAGGAACTTCCTAATTCAACCTATATGACTAAAACCATGGATTCAATTGATATCGCCATGGCTGTAAACCAGCTCTGTTCTGCCTACAATTTAAAAGATCACGCAGAAATCGACTGTATCATCACGACTTCCGACATCATTGCAGAAATTGTAATCGAAGAACTGGATAAACGGGGAATCAATGTTCCAAAAGATGTTGCAATTACCGGCTTTAACAACCAGTACAACGGAATTACTGCCCGCTCACCGGTTACAACAATGGATCTTGAGTATTTCCGACGCGGCTATGCTGCAGTTGAACTTTTAATTGACCGCATCATCAATCCTGAAATTCAGTTTGAAACCCGCCTTGTTCCAACTTCCCTTCTGGTACGTCAGTCGTGCGGCTGTTTTGAAGAAAATATCGTGGATGCAGGAACTACCATCAACACTCATATTACAAATCAGATTGGTCCTAATTCCTCTGAAGAAGAAGTCCGCAACTACATTTCTTCACAGGCACGCTCGATTTTCCCGCAGCAGACAGAAACAGAAATCACCGAACTTGTTGATGCCATTTTTAACGATATTTACGAACAGAATCAGCCGAGTTCAATGCTCAGATGGTTTCAGCGTCATCTCCAGAATATCAGAAAAGATTCTACCCTCATAAACAGTGAACTCCAGCAGAATATTACAAACCTGCGAAAGGTGATTTTGCCGATGGTACGCGATGATGAAAAACAGTTCACACATATCGAAAACGTTTTCCACCAGCTGCGTTCCCTTGTTTCTGTTTTCATTGAATATGATACCCTTTCTACCCGTGAAAACTCGTATTTAATGAACAATATTTCCCAGATTGCAATGAATTTTGCCAGTGCGACAACCGGAAAACAGATTCAGGATGTACTTCGCTATCAGCTTTCTGAAATGGAAATTCCGGGAATCATTCTCTGTCTTTCTGACAATATGACCATGGACTTAAGTTCTTCAAATATTGAACTTATTCTTCCGGAGCCGCCTGCTGATATTAAAGAAAAGCTTCCCTTTAAGATTTACGATCCTACCTGTATTCCTAAAACTTTCTTCCCGCAGGGCAGGCGTTTCTCTTTAATGCTTGAAATTCTCTACCATGCTGACAGATACTTCGGTTACGCTTTCCTTGAAACAGGAACTCAGAATATTTCCGTTTACGATACTGTCCGCATGCTTTTAAGCAACGCGCTTCATGCCGTTTACATGAAGGAAGGCCGTACAAAAGAACATTCAATGCTGCTCTCAGGCGAACAGCTTGTAGGCATTTTACATCTGCCGTCAGATACAACTCAGGAAAATAAAAACGGAATCACTGTACGCCAGATTACAAATTATCTTGTCGAGCACTTAAACGAAATGACAAACCTGGACAAAATGGCTGATGAACTCATGGTAAGTAAATCACATCTTGTCCGCCGTGCAAAAGAACTTACAGGCTTTACAATTCAGACACTTCACGAAAAACTCAAGATTGAACAGGCAAAAAACCTTCTGCAGGTTGATTCAATCAAGCTGTCTGAAATTGCAAGCAGACTTGGCTTCCAGAACCAGAACTATTTCAGTTCGGTATTCAAAAAAAATACCGGCATGAGTCCAAGAGCCTGGTCACACCGGTACAGATAAACAGTTATCCGGTGCACTTGCCGGATAATGTTATGGGCCTGTATAAAAAGTATATGTCATTGCCGTGCACGACACGGCAATTTTTTTCTAGAATCCGATCTTAAGTGCAGCGTAAGCACCGGCACCTGTCAAATCAAAGCTCTTAACAAAGTCTCCTCCGCGGAACATAACGCCTGCATCTACTTCAACTACGCGGGCATTAATCATAAAGCCGAGAGTATGCTTATAAATCAAGTTTTCAAACGCTGTTCCAAATCTTAAGCCTATTACTTTTAAGAAGGTAAAATCTGCCAGAAGGCTGTACTCACCGTAAATCTGATAATCTGCGGTAAACGGATTTCTGACGGCAAGATTAAGTTTTGGACGGAATACATTCCAGTTTCCGAACGGCCGCCATGCTCCTTCAACACCAAATACCATAGGCCTGTTTACGCTGATTCCTGAACGCGAATAAACAAACTCATCATGACCGTAATCTTTTGTATTTGAATTAGTTTCATCAAGAACACCAAGCAGATTATTCTGTTCAAATACACCCCAGTATCTTGTGCTTGCTTTATAACTTAAATGGCCTGGAACTACAGGAAATCTTGTAAATACTCCCATCTCAAAGGTTTTTGTAATCTGATGTTCGATTTCAAAGCCGAAATCAAAACCAAGGTTACTTACCATCTGACCAAGCACATCCTGAATATAACCAGCATTAATTTCCTGATCACTCATATTTTCAAGACTGACAACAGAGTAAATGTTTACAGGAACATCTGCTTCTGCACGGATAAGACCGGCATCAGTTGATTTATAGGTGATTTTTGCATTTGTCTGTGCAACATGAACAAGAGGAGCAAAAACAGAAGGTGTAAAGCGCACTCCAAAACCTTTAATATCTGTCTTAAAAGAAATACCTGCATCGGCAAAAATGTCACCATACATTGCAAGTTCAATATTTTTGCTTGAATTAGCACTGAAACCTTTTCCAAGCATATCGAACAGATCTTTTGAAATGTTACCGTAACCGCTTCCTTCAAGTCCCCAGAAAAGCTGAAGACGGAAGTTTTTACCTGCATTAACGGCAAGATAATTCTTTTCTTTTCCGGCAAAATCAAACTCAAGACCTGAATCATTAAGGTCTTCAGCCATTTTTGTAAGGTCAAGAACCAGTTTTTTTGTAAGGACATCGCCTGCAGCAAAATAGTTGTTTGAAGCTCCGGCTTCAACTTCCATTCCAAGTTCAAAATAACGGTTTGAAGAAGCAAGTTCAGCAAAACTTAAAGAGACAGTCAGTAATATTAATACGAAAGAAATAAAACGCTTAGTCATTTTTGTCTCCCCAGATAACATATTCATTATCTGTCTGAGCTGACAGAACTGCTTTGGCAGAGATGGAAGCATCCCGTGGAACAGTTATGTCTTTAGCTTTAATATCAAGAACAATCTGAGGAATAAATTTGTAATTTGCAAAAATGCTCTTGATATCCCCGCGTGTAAAATTCAAGGAAGCCTTGTCTTTCTTCCAGCTGTAGATATGATTTGTACTGTCTCTGATGGTTATTGCCTTTGTAGGTTTGTCATTTACAGAATCCCAGCCAAGATATTTATCACCTGCTTCATTTACAGCAATAAAATATGCGCTCATATCAAGACCGATGTTATTCTGCAGAAGATATTCGAGTTTAATGTTCTTAACAAGGTCGGCATATTCTTCAAAGTCAGATTCTTCATCTGCACTTTCGCGTCCGAGTAAATCATCTTCCATTTCTACACCGAACGATTCAAATACATTTTCAATATGAATGTCATCTGTAATTTGAAGCTTAAGGCCAAGAATCATTGCAATACTGATTTTAATCGAAGTTGAATTTCCTGAATTCTTTAACCCTTCTATGTCATCTTTTGTAATGGTAATTGTCTCTGCTCCATCAGAGCCTGCCATGGCAAGAGAATAGTCAAAGACAAGACTTTCAGGTTTTACATTGAGAATATTTACAAGTGCAGATCCTGCCAGTTCTGCAGAATACTGAACTCCTGCAATTTTTTTGTTAACCGGGTCTGCAGTATCCTCTATATAATAATTTTCATCTGCGATTTCAGCAAAAGTTTTCAGGTTAGTAACAAAATCAAGGTCACTTTCAGGCAGAATTGCGCTGCTTTGTGTTCCTGTTTCATCCGTATAAGTTGCAGTAAGTGAACCGTGGAAGCCCTGGAAATCATTTAATCCCTCAAGTTCAGGACGAGTAATAAAGAGATAACCGCTTATTGAATCATTCTTGAACTGAGTCTTATCAAGAATTTCAGAAATCAGCGTATTGTCATCAATATCACCGCTTAAGAAAGAACTTAAATTCATTCCTGTATCGATTGTTCCGTCGAAACTCTGGGCTCCTGTATTAAGTACGACTTTATCCCAGTCAAATACAAGACCAATGTTAAAATCAAACGAATACTCATGATCAAGTACAAATGAAGAAAGCGTAACAAGATTCGAATCCAGCGCATCTGTTGAAGCAAGATCCATGTCGATTGAAAAATCAACCACATCGCCGTCTGTAATGTTTTTTCCCAGCATTTCTTCGCCGTAATCTTTTACCATTGAAACGTCATAAGGTGAGGCCTCTGAAAAATCAATAGTATTCATTTCAAGCGGTGAACCCGGAAGAATTCCAAAAAAGGCTGAAGTTAAAGTTCCGTCAAGTTTCATGTTGCTTGAAGGAAGGTCTGTATCAATTGTTCCTTCAAGACCAATTTTCTTGAAGAAAATCTTTTTGATGTATTTTGTTACAGAATCGCTTAAGGCTTCAGACATTGATTTACTCAGTTCGCTTGTATCGAGAAGTTTGTCGAGATAAATCTTTGCATCAGAAAGTGCATTGATTTCTGCCCCGCCTTCAAAAATAATGTCATCGTCATCACTTAAAACAAGGGTTGCATGATTTACAGAAAAACTGACCTGTCCGCTGATTGTAGTTCCTGAGTCAGGTTCAAAGGTCTTTCCGTTGAGGCTGCAGACTCTGTAGATAGTGTGGGAAGAACTCTTGTTTGAAAAATCCTCTTTATCAATTGATAAATCGCCTGTCATTGAAATCTGAGGATTAATTGTAATGCCGCTCCAGCCAGACGGAATATCAACATAGTAGAACATTTGACCGTCTGCAATTACGGCAGATTTTACTTTGTCAGAAAGCGATGAAGTATCTATGCTGGTGTTTATATTAAAATAATATGGAGAAAGAAGTTCATCGTTAATTGAAACATTCTTAATTTTCTTGATTTTTGTTGAGTCGGAAATTGAGAGTTTGCCAGAACAGAGACAAATTGCCTGAGGATCTTCCGGCTCCCCATAACCTGTCGCACTAATTTTAAGCTGCAGGTTCTGTTTTAAGGTCTTTCCGTCCATCGGTATTTCAAGAGGAAAATATTTGTTGCTGGAATTTCTGATAACAGTATAAGAGTCGCCGCTGTTACTGATTTCATTTCCGGAAGCATCACAAAGAATTACTTTCATCCGGATTTCTATACCTTCATTACCCCCTGAAGGACTGTCTTTAATAGTTAATACAAGAGCGCCAGTTTCAAATTCAATTGCATCAAAATCAGGACTTGTAAAACATACATCAAGCGGCGGTAATGTTTGATTGCTTGAGCGGGGAAGTGTCAAAACAGAAAGCGTTATTGCCGCCTGGTCAGTAATAACCTTATTAAAATCAATCTGATTTCCAAGATTCTGCTTCTGTGTTACTTCAGGCTTATCAACTTTTATTTTCTGAGAAAAAGAATTAGAGCCTGTCAGATCAAGTTCATCAAGCTGTGAAAGGTAGGACGAAATATCCAGAGGAACTTCTGCCAGCGGATAATTGAAAAGAAATTTCTGTACGGCAGAGTCATTTGTATCATAATAATCATAAACTTCAATTGAAGTAGAATCTCCGCCTGAAGAAGAGTTTTCTTTTATTTTTTCAACTATATCTGAAACAGTAAGATGATCCTTTAATTTTGCAGTTGCATCACCAAGAGGCAGTTCATAAGTTCCCTGTGCCTTAATTGCAACTGAATCAGGTATTTCCATATTTTTTATGTCATTTATAAGTGAACAGGAAATAACCGTTCCAGTCAGGAAAAGTGCAGAGACAGCGGATATTTTTTTTAAAAGAGCAGTTTTTTTCATTGGCTTCTCCCCAAATACAGCGCAGTAAAAACCACGCGGACGGCGATAAACTCCGTGTCAGAGAGCCTTTATAAAGCAGTGGACAGCAGAGCCTTTGCCGGAAGTAATTACAAAAATCATAAAACTAAGACCGGCTCACTTTTTTAAATTCTAATCCGTCCGAACAATATTATCGTACAGCTTAAAGGAATTTACCACAAAAATGAGTTAAATTCCTGTTATTATTATCGGCCTTTATATGGAAGAAAGGCACCTTATAATGGTACTTTTTCATAAAAAAGGAGCGTCCTGCACTGTCAAAAGAATGACAATTAGTCCCGGACGCTCCGATTAACTGAGCTTAATCTGCCTTATTTCTGACTGTTAAAGAATGCGGCAAACGGATTATAAGTTTCTCCGCTGTCAGAACTGCTGTAACGTCCGGCGCCTGCATTATCACGGCGCGGGCGGTCATTTGATGAAGAATGAACGGTTTCTCCGTCACGGCGTTTTACGATTACAACTTTTCTTTTTCCGTCTCCTGCAGGAGCAGCATCACGGGAAGGCTTTTTTCCTTCGTTTGTCTGGCCTAAGCGTGTATGGGCATCGCTTTTGAGGGAAAGGGAAATCCTCATTCTGTCCTTATCGAGTGCGATGATTGTAAATTCTTTTACATCACCAACTTTTACTACTTCCATAGGGTCGCTTACAAAGCTGTCGCTGAGTTCTGAAACATGAATGAGGGCTGTTTCATGAAGACCGATATCAACAAAGGCCCCGAAATCAACAACATTCTTGATTTTTCCTGTTACCTTCATGCCTGCAGTAAGATCTTCAAATTTTACAACACCTTTCTGCATAATCGGAGCAGGATAACCGTCACGAGGGTCACGGTTAGGCTTACCAAGTTCATCAATAATATCGTTGAGGGTTGTTTCGCCTACAGAATATTTTTCGCAGAGGGCTTTTTTTACATCAGCAGGAACTGCTTTTTTCTGCTGAACATAAGAAAGAACTTCGCGTGCTACATCGTAGTTTTCAGGATGAACCCAGGTATTATCGAGAGGGTCAGCGCTTTCTGCAATCTTTAAGAAGCCTGCACACTGTTCAAATGCCTTGGGACCAAGCCCGGGAACATTTTTAAGTTCTTCGCGGCTCTTGATTTTTCCGTTGGCGTCGCGGTAGGCAACGATTTTTTTTGCAGTAGAAAGATTGATTCCCGAAACATACTTTAAAAGCATGTAAGAAGCAGTATTTAAGTTAACGCCTACGTTATTAACAACTGAACCTACAACTTCATCAAGCTGTTCTGCAAGTTTTTTCTGGTTTACATCGTGCTGGTAAAGACCTACACCGATTGCTTTAGGATCAATTTTTACAAGTTCTGCGAGAGGATCCTGAAGACGGCGTCCCATAGAAATTGCACCGCGGACCATTACATCGAGGTCAGGGAATTCTTCTGTAGCTACAGGAGATGCTGAATAGACTGAAGCACCAGATTCATCAACTACAGTGTATTTTACATCGGCATCAGAATAATTGTCAGAAAGGACCTGAGAAACGATTGCCTGAACTTCCTGTGAGCCTGTTCCGTTTCCTACAGCAATTACCTGAATGTCGTATTTATCGATGGCATCGTTAATCTGATCGTAAGCATCCTTTGGATTCTGTTCCTGGAAGATTTTAAAGAAGCCCAGGTATTTTCCAGTTTCATCAAGGGCTGCACATTTTGTTCCGTTGCGGTAACCAGGGTCAACGCCAAGAACGCGGCTGCCTTTAATTGGCTGGGTCATAAGAAGATTCTTTAAGTTTTCAGAGAAAAGTTCGATTCCGTGATTGTCTGCTTCGTCTGTTTCGTTGCTGCGGATTTCGCGTACAACAGCAGGAGAAAGAAGGCGTACAAGTCCGTCTTCAATTGCGTCACGGTGATATTTATTGCTGATTTTCACTTTTTTTTGTAAGAGGGCAACAGCGTCATCAACCGGAACATCAATGTTAACCGAAAGTGCGCCTTCACGTTCTGCGCGGTTGATGGCAAGAATACGGTGAGGTTTAACCTGATTCAACGGCTCTGAGTAATCCCAGTACATTTTGTAAACGGAAGTTTTTTCAGCAGTTGCGGCGTCCTGACCTTCAGGAACAATACCCTTTGTTTCAATTGAACCTGAAGCCATGTAAAGATCAGAAACTGCGGCACGGTTTTCTGTATTCTGTGAAGTACGTTCTGCAATAATGTCTTCAGCGCCTGTAATTGCGTCCATGAAAGTTTCAACATTGAGTGCAGGATCTTCGTTATCTGTTTTTACATACTTTTCGGCTTCTTTTTCTACGGCTGCATCATCATTTTCGCCTTCCATAAAATCAGCCAGAGGCTCAAGACCTTTTTCAATGGCAATCATTCCGCGGGTCTTCTTCTTTTTCTTGAAGGGAGCCCACAGATCTTCAAGTTCTGTGAGTGTTTTTGCACCCATAACGGCATTGTAGAGACTTTCAGTAAGCTTTCCCTGGGCAAAAATACCCCGTACAATTTCTAAACGGCGTTCTTCCAGGTTTTTGTATGATTTGAATTTATGATCGCATTCAAGGACTTCAACTTCGTTAAGGTTGTCAGTCTTATCCTTGCGGTAGCGCGAAATGAAGGCAACAGTACAGTCTTCATTAATTAAGCTGATTACAGCGCTTACCTGACTTACGCGGATATTAAGTTCTTCCGCAATTCTTTTCATAATTTCCACTTCGTTAACAACGAGTGCGTCGATATTTTCCTGAGTAAATTCCATAGTGGATTAATAGTACAAAAAAGCGGGCGGTCGGGCAATAAAAAATAAGGATTTTTTTTCGTTCGGGCGTCTCCCCTGACGGGGCCGGGCCCTGCGCACTTCCACTTCCGTTCCATCCGGCTCTGCGTGCCGGACGCCTCCGGCGGTGCTCCGGTCCCTGACGCGTGCGTTAAAGACAGAAGGGGCCCGCGTAAGCGGGGTGCCCTGCACCGGAGGCGCTTTGACGCCGCAGCCCCGGATGGCCTGACCCGCCGCCACGGCGGGGAACGCCCCTTCCTTAAAAATAATAAAATTTGCCAGTTTGGTTTTCTCGTCTTAAAATAAATCTGAAGAATTATTTCTTTAACCTCTTATATTAAAAAAGGAGAATATCTGTCAATGAAAAAAGTCCTTGTTTGTAAGGAAAAAGACGAGCGCGAAACACGCGTTGCGCTGATTCCTGATGACGTAAAAAAACTAATTTCAATGGGCTTTGAAATTAAAGTCGTTTCAGGGGCGGGATTAAAATCCGGCTTTTCTGACGAAGCCTATAAAACAGCCGGAGCTGCAATTCTTGCAAAAGAAGAAGACGGCTATGCTGATTCAGAAATTATCGTGCGGATTATGAAGCCGCAATCCATTGAGGGCATAAAAGAAGGCACCCTGCACTTAAGCTACCTTGACCCCTTCAACGAAAAGGAACTGCTCAACAAATTTGCTTCTCAGGGCCTTCAGGCAGTTTCCCTGGAAATGATTCCCCGTACAACCCTGGCACAGAAAATGGACGTTCAGTCGAGCCAGACTTCCCTTGCAGGTTATGTTGCGGTTTTGAATGCTGCCGCTAAGCTCCCGAAAATCCTTCCGATGATGGTTACTCCGGCTGGTACAATCAACCCGGCCCGCGTTTTCATCATTGGTGTCGGCGTTGCAGGTCTTCAGGCAATTGCTACTGCAAAACGTCTGGGTGCCCGAGTTGATGCATTCGATACCCGTCCGGTTGTTGAAGAGCAGGTTAAATCTCTTGGTGCTTCATTCGTAAAGATTGACCTGGGTGAGATGGGACAGACTGCCCAGGGCTATGCAAAAGAGCTTACTCCTGAGCAGATTGCAAAACAGAAGGAAGTCCAGGCCAAGGTCTGCGAAAAGGCAAATATCGTAATCACGACTGCAAAGGTCTTCGGACGCAAGGCTCCCCGTCTTATCGAAAAGAACGTTCTTGACCGCATGATGCCAGGCTCAATTGTTGTGGATATGGCCTGCTCTACAGGCGGAAATGTCGAAGGTTCTAAACTTTTCGAAAACGTTGTAACTGAAAACGGTGTTACAATAATGTCCGGCGATCTTCTTGAAAGACAGGTTCCCTATGATGCTTCAAAGATGTTCTCCGGCAACATTACGGCTTTCCTTACCCACGCAGGTTTCTACGACAAGGAAGCAAAAGAATTCAAAGTAAACCTTGAAGACGAAATCATGAAGGGCTGCCTGCTCACTCAGGGCGGACAGATTATTCATGAACGCTTTAAGAACTAAATATGTTGAGGAACGCCCTGAATTTCAGGAGTTTATATAAAAAAATAGTTCTGAACTGAAATGAATGAATGGAGATTTTATGGATATAATGCTTATTTTCGTATTTGTAATCGCTGCTTTTCTTGGATTGGAGCTGATTGCAAAGGTTCCTTCACAGCTGCACACGCCGTTGATGTCTGGAACTAACGCTATTTCTGGTATTACTGTTGTAGGTGCCATTTCTATCACTGCGGCTGCGGTTAAAATCGGTGGAAAGGCCGGTGCCGTTCTTGGATTCCTCGCGATTGTTTTTGCGACCATCAACGTAATCGGCGGTTACATGGTCACCGACCGAATGCTTGGTATGTTCAAGAAAAAGGATAAGGGGGCAAAATAAATGGATAAGCTTTCAACTCACGAAATTATCGTAACTATTGCTTACATGATTTCATGTATCTTCTTTATCCGTGGCATCAAACTGCTGGGAAAAGCTGATACTGCCCGCCGGGGAAATCTTTTTTCTTCCATTGGTATGCTGATTGCCATTGTTACCGTCCTTGCTGAAAAAGACGTTCTTTCTGCTTTTTCAAGCCCTAAAATGGCAGAGGTTTTCGGTGCAACAGGTACGGCTGCTTTAATCCTTGGAAATGCTTACATCTGGATTGCGGCAGCAGTTCTTATCGGTACTGTAATCGGTGCTGTCTGGTCTAAAAAAGTTCAGATGACAGGAATGCCTGAGCTTGTTGCTTTGTTTAACGGTTTCGGAGGTCTTTCTTCACTTCTCGTTGCTTTGACCCAGTACATCGCTGCGGAAAAAGGTGACTACTTTACGGCAGTTTCCCTGGGACTCACAATTGCAATCGGTGCCGTAGCATTTACAGGTTCTCTCGTTGCCTGGGGCAAACTGAGCGGAAAAATGACTTTTAAAGGCTGGGTAATTCCTGCTAAGAACGCTGTAAACGGTGTTCTCTGTGTACTCGGTCTTGCTGCAATCATCGCTTACTCATTCTTTACAAAAGATAATCCGTTCGGCTTTGCTGAAATCGAAAAATTCGGAATCATCGCTTCTACGGTAATCTTCCTCCTTTTGGGATTCACAATGGTAATTCCAATCGGCGGTGGTGATATGCCTGTAATTATCTCGTTCCTGAACGCCCTTTCCGGTCTGGCAGCTGCATTTGCGGGCTTTGCAATCAACAACACTGTACTGGTCGTTTCTGGCTGTCTCGTCGGTGCTTCTGGTTTGATTTTGACATTGATTATGTGTAAGGCTATGAACCGCACATTCGCTTCACTTCTTTTCAAGAGCTTCGGCGGTCAGAAGAAGAAGGGAGCTGCAGGCCCAGCAAAAGAGCCAAAGGCAATGTCTGTCGAGGATGCTTACATGATTCTCGAAGCTGCAAAGAATGTCGTATTCGTTCCAGGATACGGTATGGCAGTTGCTCAGGCTCAGCACGCAGTAAAAGAGCTCTGCGACAAACTTGAGGCAAACGGTGCTGAAGTCAACTTCGCAATCCACCCGGTTGCAGGCCGTATGCCGGGACACATGAACGTTCTTCTTGCTGAGGCAAATGTTCCTTACGAACAGCTCAAGACTGCTGACGAAATGAACCCGCAGATGAGTAATGTCGACGTTGCAATCGTTATCGGTGCAAACGACGTTGTAAACCCGGATGCCATCAACGATGAAAGCTCTCCGCTTTACGGTATGCCGATTGTAAACGCTCACGAAGCACGCACAGTATTCGTATTGAAGCGCGGTAAGGGTACAGGCTTCTCTGGCGTAGAGAACCCGCTCTTCACGAACGACAATACTGTCATGATTTACGGTGATGCCAAGGCGACGGTTAGTGCGCTTGTTAGTGAGTTTAATGATCAGTAAAACGGGTGCTCCCTGCTTCGCAGGTCGGCTGTTCCGCCCTTCCGCTGGCGCTTCATTCGCCGCAACTTACGGTTGCTTACCGAGTTTTCGTAGAAAACTCGGTAAGGTCGGCTTGCCGACCGACGAACGCTGGCGCGGGGCTCCATAGCCTAGCACTTGTGCATGAACGACAGCCTTCCTCATATGCTAATATAGCATTTAAAGTTGTACGCTCTCTTTTACAGCCTGTCAAAATCAATCACTAAAATTCTGCTTTCTGCGTCTACCTTGTATTTTTTCCCATTGACCGTCCATTCTCCGGCGGGAAGATTTGTCAGGATGATTCTGGTGTTTTTCTGAAACGCTGGCAGGTTCAGGGTGTAATCTTCTTTATTGTTTTTGCTGTTGAGCGGGCGGTAGAATCCGGCTGCCACTTTTTCGCACACGGCAAAATCAATTTTTTCCGTGCGGATAAGGGCAGAAGATGACTGCTGCCCTTCGTCTGCGTATATTTCCATTACGTTTAGAAGTGTCTGCCTCTCTTTTGCTGACTGTCCCTTGTCTTTCGTAGTGATTTCTACGCGTCCCCAGCCACTTTCGCTTTTTTGGGTTACGGCCTTTTCACTTCCTTCTGAGTAATTTCTGCCTGCTATTTCCCATTCGTGCCCTTGACCGCCGGTTTTTACAATTTCTGGATTTTGCGGAAGAAGAACTGTGTTTATAAGTCCTGTCTTTTCTTCCATGTTTTTTATGTGGACCGTGTTTTCTTTAACTTCCGGCTCTTTAAGTGAGTTTAAGAGAAATACTGCTTTTCCCTCTGTATCTGCCTGGTCATAAACAAAAAATACCAGCGGCTTTTTAATGTCTCCTGTGAAAAAAGCGAGCATTGAGCGGTGGACAAACCCGTTTCCTTCATATGCATTTGAAATGTCCCCTGACAGAAAAACTATTCCGCCGTCATCGTAATGAGCCGTTACTTCTGCCCTTTGATATTTTTTTTCTGTAAAAAGCTGTTCAAAAGTTTTTGCTTCAGGGAGGACTCTTTGAAGTCCGTAGCCTTCATAAGTATTTTTATCTGTCTGAATTAAAAGCGTATTTTTTGAAATTGAAGCATGGTAGAATTTCTGAGTATGGTCTGAACGGTAGCCGCCTCCGGAAACATAAAAGCCTGCTGTGGAAGCAAGAAGTCCGTTACAGTAAATCTCAAAGCTTCCTGCGTCCTGGTGCTCATGATTTGCCTGTGTGAGTTCACCTATTTTTAAATGAACGCCGGCGGCAGGGACAGAAGAATTTGTTTCTCCGTCCTTTTTAAGCGTGGAGTAAGCAAAATATTCTCCAAGCGGAGAAGGACAGTAATAAACGGGCTCAAGTTTTCTGTAATCTTCAGACACAACATTAACATCATTTAAAATTAAAAACTGAACCGGGGTTAAAAGTTCGTCGTTTTCACCGTTTTCGTTGTATTTGAACTTTTTAAAATCTCCCAGATTTTCCCGGGCAAAAAACTTAATATATGAATCTTTTGAAAGCGCGGTCTGTAAAAATGCGTTTGTTCCATAGCGGAAACTGTTATAATTCATTTTTTCAATCGAATGGTCATCTCCGATATGCCAGCACATTCCGTCAGGGCGTATTGTATAGATAAAATACCGGCTCCAGAGAGAAAGTTTTCCGTCAAACGGATCTGCTTCTCCCATTGCTGTAATCATTACCGCCGCCCATAAATCAAAAATTGAGCGGTAGGGTCCGTAGCCAGAGCCCTGAAAGTTAGGTGTGCGTGATTCATAAAAATAATTTCGCGCCGGAACAAATTCTTTATAAAAGCGGGATGCACTCATTTCCCATAAATCTTTGTGCTCGTCATACATTGCAATTGCACACGAAAGATAAGCCCTGAGAAGCTGGCATTCAGCAGAATGTCCTGTTACTGCCTTGCCTTTTTCAGGCGGAAAACCAATCTGAAGCCGTTTTGCAAAAGAAACAGCACGCGAATAAAGTTCATCTTTCTGTTTTTTTGAAAGCGCATCATAGCACCAGTCATAAATCTCTGCGGCGGTCAGCATCATCTGGCCGTAAGCACGGTAGTCATCGTAAATGCCTTTAAGGTTAATTGACTGACAGCAGTTAATGAAAGTCCTGTAAGCCCAGTCCGCGTACTTTTTGTCGTCTGTGACCGCATACTTAAAGGCAGATGCTTCTATGGCTGCAACAAGTCTTCCCGACCAGAAGAAAGTCTTTTTTTTAGGCTGCTCAAACCGTACGTCCCGGTCAAAATATTCAAATAATAAAAGCTCCGTTTCTTTTATGGCAGCTTCATTTTCCGGGTGAGAAAGATTTTTTTTGATTTCAACAAGTTTTTTTTCAGTGAATAAAAGGCGCGGGTGCATTCCCTTTGGCGGAGTGACGGGAATATTCTGAGAAAAGCAGGGGGATAAAAAAATAAAAACAGAGGCAGAAAGAAGGATTTTTAAAAACTTTTTATTAACCACTTACTGAGACACTCCTTTATACACTTTTTATTTTTTGACAGTTATTCTTTCGCCGTCATAGTATCCGCTTACTCTGTCATCAGCACTACCGGTAAAGCAGTTTCCGCCTGAGAATATCCGTTGATTTTACGAAGATAAAAAAGAATCTCTTTCATAGTCATGATTATAAAATACGTTTACATATTTTCAAGTTTAAACAAGCGTTTAAAGTTACAAAATGTAATGTCCGGCAGAACCGGTCCTGAAAAATCCAAAAAATAATATTTTATTTAACCACCTTGATTTCTTCTCCCGGAGCCTATATCCTACGACTAAATTAACGGAGGATTTTTCAGATGAAAAAAATCGCAGCTCTTTTATCAGTACTTCTGGTTTGTTTTAGCGCATTTGCTAAACCAAAGAACAAAACCCTTGTTGTTTATTTTTCACAGACAGGCAACACAGATTCTGTTTCAAAGTTTATTGCAAACGAAACAGGTGCAGACCTCTTCAAGGTTGAACTTACTCAACCGTACACAGCAGAAGAATTAAACTGGCGTGATGAAAACAGCCGTATCAGCGTAGAACTTAAATCCGGTACACTCCCAGATAATAGTGTAGTAAAGGAAGTTCCTAACCTGAAGGACTACGATACAGTTTTTATCGGTTATCCAATCTGGCGCGGAACACCGTCTTTCGGAATCCAGACATGGGTTAAAGGAAAAGACTTCGGCAAAAAGACCATCATTCCTTTCTGTACTTCTGGTTCTTCACCAATCGGTGATACACCAAAAAAGCTTCAGTCTATCAGCAAAAACGGAAACTGGCTTTACGGTAAACGTTTCGGCAAGACAGCTACACAGAAAGAAGTTTCTGACTGGCTTAAAAACATAAAATATTAATAATTAATCATTAAACGACAAACCGGCTTTCAATGAAGTGTAATTCACCTCACAAAGCCGGTTTTTTTTGTGGACTTTTGCCTTAAGCTGCATTATCAGACTGCAGCCTTACCTGGCCACAATTCTGTCGCCTTCGTAGCTGCCGCTGGCTTTTCCGTCCGGGCTGCCGGTCGTGCAGTTTTTTACGTAGCAGGGGGCGCCGTAACTGCCGAAGGCGTAGTCTTCATGACGGTATGTGCTTTTTCCGCTGATCAGTATGTCTGCGTGATTGTCTTCTCCGTGGCAGTCTGCAAGATACAATGAGCCGTACTGGTTATTCCTGTCAAAGCCCACTCCGCTGTTGCCCCTGTTTCCACGGGCAGTACAGCCCTTAAGATACTGGGCATGGGGATGTTTTTCCGGGCAATTGACTTTCTGACCCTTAAATGTACCGTTTCTGTCTCCGCCGCCCACTTTAAATCCGTTTCCGTTGCTGCATTCAGCCCAGTCTTTTCCCGTAGCCTGGCAGAGACCGTTATATTCTGCCCGGCAGTTTATCCAGGTGGTGCTGCCACGGATTCTGTAACAGTCCCAGCCGTCGTCTGAGTTCCAGCGGGCTGTACAGTTTTCAAAATAATTAAAGTCTCCCGCGCCCCCTTTTACAGCAAAACCGTCTGCATTTTCTCCTAAATTCCACGGATCAAAATTATTGTGGCTGTAGCAGTCAAAAAATTTATTGTCGTGAGGACCTTCTTCCTTATAGTCTTCCGCGCAGTCAACTCCATCGATTCTGATGCCTGCAACTTCAAAACCGGAGTCTCCGCAGAATCTGGCTTCGCAGTTTTTTACAATATTAAAATTTCCGCCCTGACTTATAAGAAGCCCGTTGTCACTGGCTTTTTCGATTATGAGGTTTTCAAAGATGTTGTATTCACCGGTCACATAAAAGCCCCTTCCTTTGTTGAGGCGTGAATCAAGTTCATTGTCGCAGTAGGAAAGAAAGTGACTTTCTCCCTTAAGAAAATTTGCACGGACTTTTTCTACTGCACTGTCAATTTCGTTCTGTGAAATCCCGGAAAGAGTTTCTGAAAAATCCAGCACAGCCACATTTACTCCTTTTATTGTGATTCCGGAGCGTCTTATATAGGTTGTAGTCAGAAAAAATGTTCCTTCAGAGCCGTCAAGAATTATGGTATCTCCTGATTTAAGGCTGTCGATTTTTGACTGAAAGTTCTGTGAATTAACATCCTTTGCAGTAAAAGTATATGTCCGGCCTGTCCTGAGGTAGCTGGAAGGGCTGTAAGAGCCTGTGGAGGATTTTCCGTCATAATCTGTCAGGCCGTAAAAACTTTTTACAGGAGAAGTTTTTTCTGACTGGCAGCCATTAAAAATGAAACAGCAGCTTAAAAAAAAGACTGTCCCTTTTACTAATGATTTGTAATTTCCGAAAACCTTCATAAAGTTACACCTCCATAAAACAGAGTAACACGGCTTTTGTCTGTCTGCAAATAATGCTACGCCCCGCCGTGGAGTCCCCCAGTCGACCGCAGGAGTGTACGACGAGGACGATGAGCGTGAGCAAAGGGCGGAAGGGCGGATAAGGCGCAGGAAATTGTTAACTTGCCCTAACGGAATGTAATCTGCTACAATTTTTGCGAGGTACTTTATGGAAAACAGTCTTATTGCAGTTTTTTTGACTGTGCTTGGAACGAATTTTGCGGCTGAATTTGGGGACAAAACCCAGCTTTTACTGGTGGGGATGACTTCTAAATACAAAATGCGCGATATTATTTCGGGAACTGTTGCGGCTGTTTTTGTACTTAACGGAATTGCGGTTTTTACCGGCGGGGTCCTGAATGAAATTTTAAAGCAATGGCTCTGGGCGGTTAAGTTTGCTGCGGCTGCTGCTTTTGTTTATTTTGCCGTTACAAGCCTTATTGCGGAGGATGAAGAGGAAGAAGAGGCCGGAGAAAGTAAAATCTCCTTTGCGCCGCTTGCTGTCTTCTGTACTTTTTTTATTGCAGAACTGGGAGACAAAACCCAGCTGACTGCGGTGACTTTTGGTGCAAATTACGGTTTAAGCCTGTCTGTTTTAATCTGGACTGCATGTACAATCGGACTTCTTGCGGCGGATTTAATCGGCCTTCTGCTTGGACAGATAATTCAGAAATCCATTTCAAAGCGGAAGATGAATCTTGTGTCTTTTGTCCTTTTTGCATGCTTCGGTATAATCACCTTAATTCAGGGGATTTTGCTTTTAAGGCAGAAATTCGGCGAATAGGATTATATGGCGGCACAAAAAAAAGGAGGTTTATAAAAACCTCCCTTTTTTTGCCGGGTTTTACGCCCTGCTTCGCGCCTTCGGACGCTCCCGCTCATCGTCCTCGCCGCCTTTGCGCCTGCGGTCGACTCCGGGGCTCCAGACCCTTGCCGGTCTATCTTGTAAGTTTTCTGTATACCGTTTTGTGCGGTACGTCGTCATCAATTCCCAGGACTTCTTTTTTCCATTCAACATATTCTGACCAGTTGCCTTCAAAGAAGTTGATGTCTGAATTGTTTTCGAAGGCAAGAATGTGGGTACAGATACGGTCAAGGAAATAGCGGTCGTGGCTTACGACCAGTACAACGCCTGCAAAGCCGTTGATTGCTTCTTCCAGTGAACGGGTTGTGGTAATGTCCAGGTCGTTTGTAGGTTCGTCCAGAAGAAGAACGTTTCCTGCTTCCTTGAACATCATTCCCATGTTCAGGCGGTTTTTTTCACCGCCGGAAAGTACGCTGATTTTTTTGTTCTGTTCGGCTGAGTTGAAGTTGAACCATGAGCAGTAGGCGTGGGCATTGATTTCCCGGACAGCACCGTTTACAGGGCGGCCTTTATCGTCAACTGCACCCAGTCGTACAATGTCACTTCCCCCGGAGAGCATTTCGTAAATCGTTTTGTTCGGATCGAGTTTGCTTCTCATCTGGTCAACGTAAACTAATTTTACTGTTTCACCGATTTTGATGCTTCCCGAATCAGGAAGTTCTTTTCCCATTTTTCCGTCCGGGAGCTCAATTTCCTGACCTGCGGCACTGGCAATCATCTTAAAGAGGGTAGTTTTTCCGGCACCGTTAGGACCGACAATGCCTACAACTGCACCGGCCGGAATGTGGAAATCAAGGTTTTCAAAAAGAAGCCTGTCGCCGAAGGATTTTGTAAGTTTTTCAGCATCGATTACAACGTTTCCTAAGCGTGGACCTGCCGGAATTGAAATCTGGCTGTCTTTAAGCTGAACACGTTTTGACTCTTCAGCAAGAAGGGCTTCGTATTTTGTAATGTGTTCCTTGTGTTTTGCCTGGCGGCCTTTTGCCCCAGCGTGAATCCATTCAAGTTCTTCCTGCATTTCGCGGCGGCGTACGCTTGCCTGTTTTTCTTCAAGGGCAAGGCGCTTTTCTTTTGCTTCAAGCCACTGGGTGTAGTTTCCCTTGAAAGGATAACCTTCACCTCTGTCCATTTCAAGAATCCAGCCGGCAACATTGTCCAGGAAGTATCTGTCGTGGGTAATTGCGATAATTGTGCCCGGATAATGCTGAAGATGGCGTTCAAGCCAGGCAACAGTTTCTGCGTCCAGGTGGTTGGTAGGTTCGTCCAGAAGAAGAATGTCCGGTTTCTGTAAAAGCAGGCGGCATAAAGCAACGCGGCGGCGTTCACCACCGGAAAGTACGTCTACGATCTGGTCGCCTGGAGGGCAGCGCAGGGCATCCATTGCAAGTTCAAGATTTGCATCCAGGTTCCAGGCGTCAGCGGCGTCGAGTTTTTCCTGGATTTCTGCCTGTCTTGCGCAGAGCTTATCGAAATCTGCATCAGGATCGCCGAAGGCTTCGTTTACTTTATCAAATTCAGCAAGAAGGTCTGTAATTGGTTTTACACCTTCTTTTACAACTTCAAGAACAGTTTTTCCTGGTTCAAGGTAAGGTTCCTGTTCGAGATAGCCCATGGAATATCCCGGTAAAAGCTGGGTTTCACCGGTGTAGTCTTTATCGATTCCGGCAAAAATTTTAAAGAGTGAAGATTTACCGGCACCGTTTTCACCGATAACACCGATTTTTGCACCGTAGTAATAAGAAATTGAAATGTCTTTTAATACTACTTTTGTACCATAAGCCCGGGAAACACGGTCCATGGTATAAATGATTTTTTTGTCGTCAAATGTCTTAGCCATGGCTAGAGTATAGCAGACTTGGAAAGAAGATTATAGAGTGGAGAGAGACGCGGCGTGAAAATATTAATCTGAATGAATTACCGTTCTATCTGTTTTTAATCGCGTTAATTTTAAATAAAAAAACCGGCCTTCGTCTGAAAGCCGGTCATATTTTTATGGTTAAATTAAATTACCATGTTTTTTCGATTTCAGGTTCACAGATGTTGATTTCTGTGTCTGCATCGAAGAACTTACAGCGTTCCATTCTTGGAACAAAGTTTACTGTATCGCCGAGCTGTGGATTTACAGTCGGATGACATTTTGCAACAACTTTTGTGTTCTGAATCTGTACAAAGATGTGTGTTTCAGCACCAAGTGGTTCCTTGTTTGTTACTTTTACAGCGATGTTGCTGTCTGAAGCAGGTGCATCCTGGTAAAGAAGGTCTTCCGGACGTACGCCGAACCATACTTCTTTTCCAACATATGCCTTAAGGTGTTTCTGCTGGTCAGCTGTCGGAGTCATTGTGAATGTACCTTCGTCAGCGATTACTTTTCCGCCCTTTTCAACGATTTTAACTTTGAAGAAGTTCATTGGAGGAGTTCCGATGAAGCCAGCAACGAATTTGTTGATAGGATGGTTGTAAAGGTAAAGAGGAGCACCAATCTGCTGGATGCGTTTTTCAGACATTACAACGATTTTTGTACCCATTGTCATGGCTTCGATCTGGTCGTGAGTTACGTAGATCATTGTAGCCTGGAGGCGGTTGTGAAGTCCTGAGATTTCAGCACGCATCTGAACGCGGAGTTTAGCGTCAAGGTTAGAAAGAGGTTCATCGAAAAGGAATACTTTTGGAGAACGAACGATTGCACGTCCTACAGCAACACGCTGTCTCTGACCACCTGAAAGTGCCTTAGGTTTGCGGTCAAGGTATGAATCAAGGTCGAGGATCTTTGAAGCTTCGCGAACGCGGCGGTCGATTTCTTCCTTGTCAGTCTTACGGATTTTAAGACCATAAGCCATGTTGTCATAAACAGTCATATGCGGATAAAGAGCATAATCCTGGAATACCATGGCGATATTGCGGTCCTTTGGTGGAACATCGTTCATGAGTTCACCGTCAATGTAAAGTTCACCGCCAGTGATATCTTCAAGACCGGCAATCATGCGGAGAGTTGTTGATTTACCGCAGCCAGACGGACCTACGAATACACAGAATTCGCGGTCTTCAATTGTTACGTTTGATCTTTCTACAGCCAGAACATTTCCGTCGTAGATTTTTGTAATACCTTTAAGTTCAATCTTAGCCATTTAATCCTCTTGTCAGTTTTTTAAACTGATACAAAAATACTTATATCATTGTAACATGTAAAAACACTCAAAATCAAGAACGAACGCATTAAAAAAACAGGCATTTTTTTGATGCGCAGAATATAAATGCGTCCGCGTCCGGGAGTTATTTACAGACCCGTTCCTTCGTCGATTCCCATCATTATATTCATGCACTGAACGGCGGCACCGCTGGCACCTTTTCCGAGGTTGTCGAAGCGGCTTGTGATTACCAGTCGTTCATCGTTTCCGCAGACAAAAATCTGCATGTTGTTTGTGCCTGCAAGTGTATTTGCAGGAATAAAGGCTTCAGTGAGTACACCTTCACCTAAAAAATCAGCTGCCTTTACGAACCGGCTTGAGTTATAGTGTTCTTTGTAAACTTCTGTCAGCTCCTGTCCTGTAAGTTTTTTGTCCATAAGGCGGGTATGAAGACCGACAGTAACAGTCATTCCCTGAAAGTAGTCGCAGACATAAGGGTTAAAAACTGGTTTGTAGTTAAGGCCTGAAACCTTCTGCATTTCAGGAAGGTGTTTGTGTTCCTGAGTCAAAGCATAAAGACGCGGTGAAGCAAGTTCAGGATTGCGGTCAGGAGCTTCATATTGAGCAATGGCTTTTTTTCCTGCGCCCGAATAGCCTGAAACGGCGTGGCATACAACCGGGTAATCGGGCGAAATGATTTTATTTTTAATGAGCGGATATATTATTGAAGCAAAACCAGAAGCATAGCAGCCGGGACCTGCAACACGGTTAGATTTTTCGATTCTGGCGCGGTGTTCAGCAGAAAGTTCAGGAAAGCCGTAGGCCCAGTCTGGATTAGTTCTGTGGGCAGTTGAAGCGTCAATGATGCGTACTTTCGGGTTTGTGCACAAAGAAACGGCTTCGATTGAAGCAGCATCCGGAAGGCAGAGGAAAGTAAAGTCAGAGGCATTAATCATTTTTGCTCGTTCTGCCGGGTCCTTTCGTTTTTCATCGTCGATTAAAAGAATCTCAATGTCGCTGCGCTTTTCGAAGCGTTCATAAATCTTAAGGCCGGTCGTGCCTTCTTTTCCGTCAATAAAAACTTTGTAAGCCATTTTTTCTCCTGATAATCCGGGCGTCTCCCGCTGGCGCGGGCCGGGCTTTCCGCCCTTTCGCCTGCGCTCCATCGTCCTCGTCGCTTTAGCTCCTGCGGTCGACTGCGGGGCTCCAGGCCCTGACGCGTACGGGCTTTATTATAGAAAGTTTTAGTGTTTTGTGCGAGAGAATGTTTGATCTATTTTTGATTGTGAGCTAAGATCCTATCGTAATGAAAGTAGAAAAGAAACTGGCAAAACCTTTTATTAAATGGGTTGGTGGGAAAAGCCAGTTATTAGAAGAAATTAAAGAAAAGTATCCTCAGAAAATAGAAAAATACTGTGAACCATTTGTCGGTGGTGGAGCTGTTCTTTTCGACATTTTAAGTTCACAGCATCCGGAAACAGTTCTAATCAATGATATTAATAAAGAATTAATCAATACATATTCACAGATTAAGAACAATTGTGATGGCATGATCAATCAACTTTCCGAAATACAGGCTGTTTACAAATCACATTCTTTGGAAGAAAACAAGGCATATTTTTATGAAAAACGTCAGCGTTATAATGAACTTAAAGTGAATGGAAATGATGCAGAAAACCTTGAAAAAGCTGCTCTTTTCATTTTCTTAAATAAAACCTGCTTTAATGGTCTTTACCGTGTAAACTCTAAAGGTTTATTTAACGTTCCATTTAATAATGCAAAGAATCCACTCTTGTGCGATGAAGAAAACCTTCGTGTTTGTTCTGAAGTTTTACAAAATGTTGAAATGAGAGTTGGTGATTATAAAGAATGTGAAGATTTTATAGATTCTAATACCTTTGTTTATATAGACCCTCCTTATCGTCCTTTGACACAGACTGCAGCTTTCACATCTTATTCAGAAAACGGCTTTACAGACAAAGAGCAAATCGAACTGGGTAATTTTATAACAGAGATATCAGCAAAAGGTGCCTTTGTAGTTGCCAGCAATTCAGATCCAAAGAACTCAGATATAAATGATGATTTCTTTGATAATTTATATTCAAAGTTCAAAATTGAACGTGTTTCTGCTTCTCGCATGATAAACTCAAATGCAAAGAAACGTGGTGTAATTAATGAACTTCTGATTTCAAATATTGCAAGCGTATTCTAGAGGTTTATATGATAAAAAGAGATTTTCACACCTGGCTATCCAAATTTCAATATAGTATAGCCGACTTTAGTTATTACATAGATTTCAATAAAGTCTACAATAACGTAGATTCAATTAAAGTTGAATTGAATATATTGAACTCGTTAATAGGTTCTAAAAACATCGAATCTGATTTTGAAAATTTGGTTTCAAAGTATCCAGAAACATTAAAATGCATTCCGATTTTGCTTGCAGTACGAGAATACGAAATTTTTGCTGGCGAAAATGGAAATGTCAAACTATACACTTTTAATAAACAAATTAATACGATTGAAGATTATAAACTTTTCATGAGAAAGACAGGTCTTTTTGACCTTCTTTCAAATCACATAATCAACAATTTATATGATTATGTAACAGGTGTTGAAACTGGTCTTGATTCAAATGGCCGCAAGAACCGTGGCGGTCATCAGATGGAAGATTTGGTCGAAAGTTATATTCAGAAAGCTGGATTTAAGCGTGATGTAAACTACTTCAAAGAAATGTATGTTTCGGAAGTTTCGAAAAAATGGAATATAGATTTATCAGCAGTTTCAAATCAAGGAAAGATGGAAAAACGCTGGGACTTCGTTGTAAAAACAGATTCTTGTATTTATCTCATTGAAACAAATTTTTACGGAAGCGGTGGTTCAAAACTTAATGAAACAGCCCGCAGTTATAAAACAATTGCTACAGAAATGAAAAACGTAAAAGGTGCAAAGTTTGTTTGGTTTACAGATGGAGCTGGCTGGAAATCTGCAGCAAGAAACCTTGAAGAAACATTTGATGTGCTTGATGATATTTACAGCATTAATGATATGCAGAATGGAATAATGAAGGAGCTTTTTAATTAAAAATGGCAGACAGTAATTCATGGAAAGCAATATTTGATTATAATAATATTCTTTCACATAATTTTAATGAAGAACCTTATATACTTGAGGCAAAAGATATAAAAAAAGCTTGCCAGAATTTTACAGAAACATCACAAAAAGAAGTTCGTATTCTTTGTAAGCAAGATTCTAGGGAAGCTAGACCAGCTGTATTTGAACAAAACAATTTATTTATTTTACCGAAAAAAAATGGGTCATATTATATAGTTAAAGGTGAAGGATACGTTGATATTCCTGATATTACTACACCAATAAAGGATTATGTTAGTAAATTAGATTTTGATTTATTAAGTTCTCGTGTTGGCGATTCGGAAATGCAATATCTGGATTTTGCTTATGCAAATTCCTTAATAAGAACTTTTATGGACGATCCATCTTTGGTATTAACAATTCGCGGTAGAAAATATACACCAAGTTTTTCTTTTACTGTAAATGGATTTAATTTAGATGTAGAAAGTGTACAAACTGAAGTTGATGCTGGCTATGAAGGAAGAGAATCAATAGTACTTGTCGAAGCTAAAAATTCAGAAACCTCAAATACTATTATTCGTCAATTATATTATCCATATAGACAATGGCATGAAAATACTGGAAAAAAGGTATTTCCTCTTTTCTTTGAAAAAAGAATAATTAATGGTGAACAGATTTATTATATTTGGCAATATGAGTTTACAAATCCTTCGGATTATAACAGTATTCATCTTGTAAAATCGGGAAGATATAGAATCGTGAAAAATGAGCATTAAACCATACTATCGCTCTGAAAATAAAGATTTTACTCTAGCAAAAGGCAACTGCCTGGAACTTCTTCCTAACATTAATCATCAGTTCAATATGATTTTTGCCGACCCGCCTTATTTTCTTTCTAATGGAGGAATATCAGTTCAGAGTGGTAAACAAGTCAGTGTAAATAAAGGCGATTGGGATAAATCACAGGGCTTCGAAAAAGATAATGAGTTTAATCGCCGATGGCTAAGTCTTTGTCGTGAAAAACTCACAGAAGATGGCACTATCTGGATTTCAGGAACATACCATAATATTTTTTCAGTTGCACAAATGCTTAATGAATTGGGATTTCGTATTCTAAATTGCATAACCTGGGCAAAGACAAATCCGCCGCCTAATCTTTCATGTAAGTTTTTTACTCATTCAACCGAGTTTATTTTATGGGCTAGAAAAAATAAGAAAGTAACTCATTATTACAATTACGAGCTCATGAAAGAAATAAACGGTGGTACCCAAATGAGAGACTTATGGTCTCTTCCTGCAATTGCAAAATGGGAAAAGTCTTGCGGAAAACATCCAACTCAAAAACCGCTTCCTCTTCTTGCCAGAATCATTCTGGCCTCTACAAAAGAAAATGATTGGATTCTAGACCCGTTTACAGGCAGTAGTACAACAGGAATTGCTGCAAGTTTATTGAATCGCCGCTTCTTAGGCTTAGACCAGGAAGAATCTTTTCTAGAACTTTCTAAAAATCGTAGAGAAGAAATTAATAATCCTGTAATCAGATATGAGTATCGTGAAAAAATCATGAAGTATTCTGACAGACCTTTATCTGCCATTTTAGAAGTACATGAAGATATTCCTTTTTATGGTGTGGATTTACCTATAATCCAATAACTTATCCCACTCAATATTAAAATCATTATTTCTGCCGATACATAAAATATGAAGAAATCAGCAAAAACTTTATTTATGGCTGCTTTTTTTTGTGCGGCCGGTTTTATTTATTCTCAGGGGACTCCGGTTTCGCTTAAATACAGCGGGAACGGCGGATATTCTCTTGTTGAGAGGACAAATCTCCGCCGTTATATGAACGGAAAATATGTGGGGCTTACAAGCCGTGAAGTCCGCTCCTTTATTGCTCCAGGTCTTCCGCCGTCTAAAAAATTTAAGGCAAAAGGCTCTCTTTATGAACACGATCAGTGGTATGACGGAAGTTTTTATGTAATGGAAGAAACCCTGCGCAATAATCAGGCTGCAGGTGCTCCGATTCATGACAGCATCCAGTCTATGTTCCATATCTCTCCGACGGGTCAGCTGACCATGTATAAAGATAACGGTTATCCTTCTTTCAGAAGTTTTCCTGCTTATACAACTGAACTGATACACCCTGGAGACAGCTGGAAAGCACAGGCAGAACGGAGTGTTGATCCGCTTAATAAAGGAAAATTTACAAAAATACCGATGCTCGTAGGCTATACTTTTTCCGGTGAGGAAGAATACCGCGGACAGTCAGTTTACAGAATCAAGGCTCTCTGGCAGACAAATTACGGTCCTTCTGTTTATGATCCGGCAGGTGATTCTTCTTTAGTAAAGGCTGCAGGCGGTCATAAGGCTGACATTATTGTATTAAAGGCAACCGGGGTTCCTGTTCTGGTAATTGATAATGTCGATGAAACTTTTTTCTGGGTGGACGGAACCCAGGTAAATTTTAAGGGAACCATAACTTTATTTACTGAGTTTCCGCCGGCTCTTGATACAGAGAAACTTATGCTTGCATTAAATCGCGTGGCTTCTGTTAAAGGTGCAGCCGGAGAGAGAGCGGCCGGAGAAAGCGCAGGTGGAATTGAAGCTGGAAGTGCAGAAAGCAGCGGTACAGCAGATCCGGCTGTAACAATTGCTGACGGCGGACAGGGAAGGCCATCAGAAAGGACCGCTGCACCTGAAACTACTTCGAATAAATCCTTAAAGAATAATATTCTTGCGGAAGAGACTCCTGCCGGAATTCGTTTGAGTATCCGTGACATAAAATTTGCCCCTGACAGCGCAGAAGTTCTTGCAAGCGAGAATGAACGACTGGATCAGATTGCGGAAGTATTAAAAACGGTTCCGGATTCTCAGTTTCTGGTAGAAGGTCATACGGCCAGCGTGGGTCGCCCTCAGGGAGAGCAGACTTTATCTGAACAGCGTGCCCATAGAATTGCAGAGGAATTAAGCAGACGCGGTGTAAAGGCAGGAGCATTTATCTGCCGCGGTTGGGGCGGAAACAGACCTGTAGCCTCAAATGACACGGATGAAGGTCGCGCACAGAACCGCCGTGTAGAAATAACGATTCTAAAATAGCCTCTTTTTCAGTGATTAACATATTTTTAAATGGAAATTTAGTATTTCTGAATTAAAATTGAAATATGGCAACACTGAAGCGTTATATTTCATTAATTTCCTTCAATAAAAAGGAATATGAAGAATTAAAATCTTCTATCCGCATAAGTAACTATCAGGTATTAAGGTCTCTTTTATTTATCTCAGCCTTTCTTTTCCTGCTGCTTTTTGTTGCTTCATTTTTCTTAAAAACACCAATTGCACAGAAAAATCAGGTTATTTATCTGATATTTTTAAATATTTATCTTGTTCTGTATTTTTTGACGGGCATAATTGCCAAAAAATTTCCTGTAATGGTAATGCCGTTTGTTTACTGCTTTGTCATTACCTGCCAGGCTTTTGGAATAATAATCGGTATATTCAAACAGAGTGAACTTCCTGCAACTACTTTCATGGTTCTGCAGTTTGTAATGCCGATTCTGTTTGTTGACCGTCCGTGGCGAATGACTCTTTTATATGTTATCTGTGCCGTTGTCTTCATTGATTTTGATTATTGCGTAAAACCTGTAGAAATATTTTATCTTGACGTTACAAATCTTACTGCTTTTTTCCTGCTTGCAAATATCTGTTCCCGCTATTTTATCAATCTTAAGATTAAAGGGCAGAAGATGGTAAAAACTGCAGAAAATGAGCGTGATACAGATTCAGTAACCGGTGTCCTTACAAAAGCTGCTTTTTTAAGGGAAATTGAGCGTCTTTTAAGCATTGACAGTTCAAAAGGCGTTTTTTTGATGATTGATATTGATGATTTTAAGCATTTTAATGATGAATACGGTCATGATACAGGTGATAAAGTCCTCCGCGTGCTCGGTGAATGTATGCGCGATTCTTTCAGACAGTCAGATCTTTTAGGCAGGTTCGGAGGAGACGAGTTCTTTATTTTTATTCCGAGTACAAATGATACTGATGTTGCCCTTTACCGTGCAAAAACCATGCAGGTTCGGCTTGAAAACGGATTCAGTCTTCCGGGGGTAAATACTCCTGTCACTTTAAGCGTAGGAATTTCAAACTGCCGCGGTTTAGGTGAAACTTACGACAGCCTGTTTAAGCGTGCAGATGAAGCAATCTACGAAGCAAAAGACCAGGGTAAAAATACAATAGTTGTTAAATAAAGATTTCGTTTTTATGAAGCAGTCCCAGTTCACTGAGGGCTGTTTTTTTATCGGTCTGCCCTGTTTTTTCCATGTATTTTTTTAAATCAGTGGTAAAGCAGTTCATTGAAAAATGCCGGTACACAAAAACTCTGTCCCAGAATAAAGAGTCCTGGTCTGAACTGTCTGTTCCTTCAGTTTTGTATGCTGCTTTGAGTGCATCACGGTAGTTCAGGAAGATTCCGTGATTTTTAAGTTCTGCATAGCCTGTAAGCCAGAGTTCAGGTGCGTATTCCAGGGAGGAAGCATTTTTGCAGAGACTCTGATGAAGTTCTGCAGTTTTTCGTGCCATCCAGAGGCTGCTTTCAAGGACCGCTTTTTTGAGCTCAGGTGAAGCATTTTTTATAATCTCTTTAAGGTGTTTTGTTTTTGCCGAGTGAACGGGTGTTTTGTTTAAGATTATTACGTTTTTACGGAAGTCAGTTTTAAGTTCAGGAGAAGAAGCAAAAAAGCCGTCTGCAATTTTTCCTGAAAGGCCGATAAGATATTTCCGGTTTACGGCAAGCTGCTCGTTTTTGCCCGGATTGTCGCCGATTATGATTTTAAAAATGTCAGAGTCTATTGAAAAACTGTCGAGGGCGGTGTTGTAAACGACCGGAGTCTCTATCGGGTAAGGCGGAGTGTCTTTTGAACAGGCTTCTTTCTGAAGTTCAGAGAGCTCAGCGCCAAAGTGAGAACTGAGGTAATTACAGTAGTCTTTTAATTCTGTGCGGAAGGTATCGAAAACGGCAAACTGCGCTTTGTTCATAATTTTATTTTGACGGAAAAAGGGGACAGGTGCAATGATATTTTTTATGAGAAAATGTTTTAAAGCGCCTGTTCATTAAATAACGCCGCCGGAGCAGACATTACTATACCATCGGCAGTGTCTTTGTGAAGGCTTGGAAAAAATGCTTTGATGGTGCGGATTTCTGTAAAACCGAGCTTACGGTAGATATGGCGGGCGCCTGTCCATTCTTCATTTACTAACAGAAGAACTGTTTTAATCTGGGGAAAGGCGGAACAGAGATTTTTAAGGCTTTCGTTAAAAAAAGGCTCTGCCAGTTTTTGTCCGCGGTATTCCGGATAGAGGGCAAATGAAGAAACGTAAAGAACAATTCCGTCTGAATGGTGATTTTTAAGCGCCGAGTGACCCAGTTCAAAAAAGCTGTCGCCTGCAGGTAGTGTCTGCAGAAGTTCACTGCAGAAATAGCCTGCCGTTACGGCTTTTCCGTTTTTAAGGACAGTCTGGTCTGAGGCGTCCTGCAAAAGCAGAAATCCCTGGGGGAAGGCAGAAAGACGCTCTTCAAACGTTTTCTGTGTTTCCTGAATCTGAGGAATAAAAGATGCGCGTTCAATATTCATGATTTCAGGAATATCGAAGGTTTTGGCAGGAACTATATTCATTGCGTAAAATGCGTGAGGGGGCGCCACGGAAACACCACAGCGAAGCGAGGAGTTGCAGTAAGCACCCGGCCGTCTGCATAAGCAGACGGACACGCCCTTATTTATTTAAGAATTCCTTGTTGTCGTAAGCGGCTTTAAGGATTTCTTTGATGTCTGAAACTACCGGAACACGCGGGTTGGCAGGTGAACACTGGTCTTCGTAGGCAAGGAAAGAAAGCTTGTCGAGGCTGTCCATCCATGCTTTTTCGTCGATTCCCTGGCTCTTGAAGTTCATTTCGATTCCGACTTTGCGTCCGAGTTCTCCGCAGGCTTTTGCATAAGATTCTACGCCTTCTGCTGTTGTTTTTGCAGGAAGACCGAGCATGCGGGCAAGTTCAGCGTAGCGTTCAGCGGCCTTGTAGTAGTTGTACTTTGGCCAGGTTGAAAGCTTTGTAGGCTGGGTTCCGTTGTAGCGGATTGTGAACGGCAGAAGGATTGCGTTTGCTCTTCCGTGCGGAACATGGAATTCACCGCCGACTTTGTGAGCCATAGAGTGGTTCATGCCGAGGAAAGCGTTTGAGAAAGCCATGCCGGCAAGACATGAAGCGTTGTGCATTTTTTCCTTGGCTTCAGGATCAGCTGCTCCGTTTTTGTATGAGCGTTCAAGATATTCAAATACCATCTTGATTGACTGAATACAAAGACCGTCTGTAAAGTCGTTTGCCAGGGTTGAAACGTAGGCTTCTGTAGCGTGGGTAAGAACGTCCATACCTGTATCTGCAACGATTTTTGACGGGAGATTCATTACGAATGACGGGTCAATGATTGCGATTGTCGGTGTGAGCGAGTAGTCGGTAAGAGGATATTTTTTGTGTTCTTCCTTGTCGGTGATAACGGCAAACGGAGTAACTTCTGAACCAGTTCCTGATGTTGTCGGGATGCAGACAAGCTGGGCTTTTTTGCCGAGGTCAGGATAGCGGAAGGCACGTTTACGGATGTCCATGAATTTCTGCTTGAGGTCGTTGAAATCAACTTCAGGATATTCGTAGAAGAGCCACATTCCCTTTGCACAGTCCATGGCTGAACCGCCGCCAAGTGCGATGATTGTGTCAGGCTGGAAAGAGCGCATGAGTTCAACGCCTTCGCGGACTGTCTGAATTGAAGGGTCAGGTTCAACGTCGCAGAAAAGCTGGTACTGAACAGGATCGCGGCGGAGTTTGAGCTGGTCTGTTACCTTGTCGACAAAGCCCAGGTCAACCATTGAACGGTCTGTAACGATGATGACTTTGTGAACTCCCTTCATCTGGTGTAAATATTCGATTGAGTCACGTTCAAAAAAGATTTTTGCCGGTACTTTGAACCACTGCATATTGTTTCGTCTCCTTCCGAGTTTCTTTATGTTTAAAAGATTGACTGCGCTTACGTTGTCGTCTGTTGAGTTATGGCCGTAAGAGCCGCAGCCTAAGGTGAGTGACGGAATGAATGAGTTGTAAACGTTTCCGATTCCGCCGAAGGTAGAAGGAGAATTCCAGATGATTCGGATTGCAGGAACAAGGTCGCCGAAGCGTTCTGCAAGGGCTTTGTCTGAAGTATGGATTGCAGCAGAATGACCAAGTCCGTTGAAGCGGACAGAAGCTTCTGCTTTTTTGAGTCCGTCTTCAGTGTCTTTTGCCTTTACAACTGCAAGAACAGGACTGAGTTTTTCGCGTGTAAGACATTCTTCAGTGCCGATGTCCTTACATTCAGCAAGAATGATTGTTGTACCGTCAGGAACTTTGAAGCCTGCGTTTTTTGCGATGTTTGCAGGAGACATTCCGACAACAATCGGATTGAGCTTAGCAACTGAAGGATCACCTGTTACACCGAACATGTATTTTTCAAGAAGTTTTTTCTCGTCGGCAGTTGCAAGATAGGCGCGGTATTCTTTGAAAAGTTTAATTGCGTCTGAGTAGATTTCTTTGTCGATGATAGCGCTCTGTTCTGAGGCGCAGACCATACCGTTGTCAAAAGATTTTGACATTACGATGTCGTTTACGGCCTGGCGGAGGTTACAGGTTTTTTCCAGGTAGGCAGGAACGTTTCCGGCACCTACGCCGAGGGCTGGTTTTCCGCAGGAATAAGCGGCAGTTACCATTGCATTACCGCCTGTTGCAAGAATGGTTGCAACGTTCGGGTGATTCATGAGGAGAGAAGTTTTTTCCATGGAAGGTTCTTCGATCCACTGGATGCAGTTTTTTGGAGCGCCGGCGGCTACAGCGGCATCATAAACAATTTTTGCGGCTGCGATTGAACACTGGATAGCGCTGGGATGGAAAGAGAAAATTATAGGGTTACGGGTTTTAAGACAGATGAGGGATTTGAAGATTGCAGTTGAAGTCGGATTAGTAACCGGAGTGAGGGCTGCAACAACGCCGACAGGTTCGGCAATTTTAACGATACCGGAAACTTCGTCGTCTTCAATTACGCCGACAGTCTTTAAGTGGCGCATGTGGTTTACAACATATTCGCAGGCAAAAAGGTTTTTTGTTGCCTTGTCTTCAAATACACCGCGTTTAGTTTCTTCAACGGCCAGTTTTGCAAGGGAGCCGTGATGATCAAGAGCTGCAACGCTTGCTTTTGCAACAATATAGTCGATTTTTTCCTGATCAAAGGATGCAAATTCATTAAGGGCTTTAACGGCATTTTCTACGATTCCGTTAATCTCTTTCTGAGGTTCAGTTAATTTTTCGCTCATAAAATCTCCAGATGTTAAAGGTCATTTTTAGTGTCCGGATAAAAAGGCGGGCATTTTTGAAAAGACCAGACTAATTTAAATTATAGTACAAATCGGGAGATTTTAAAGAAAAGAAATTGTTATTTTGCGTTGGGGGAAGGTGTTCAGTCTGAGTTTGGCAAAGATGAAAAGGAATAACAGAGTTTATCTTTTTGTTCAATTATAGGCTGAATAATCTTATCCCTGGCAGTTTCAGACAAAATCATTTAAACGGGTCTTTGCTCTGGTCCACGGTCATAAGTTCATCCACGTGAACCTGATACCTCATGTTTTTCATTGATTTTAAAGCTTTCTGATAGCTGTAGGTCTGTTTTTCTGTTTTCTGGGCGTTTAAGGCGGCGAGGACTTTTGGGCTCGGGTTGTATTTTGAGGCCTTTATGAAAAGCTCATTGCGGGGAACTGCTCTTGCGGTTACTTTTAAGGCTTCAATTATCTGTGTTACTGCTATGTCGTCTTCGCTGGTGCTCACTGATTCAGCGTTGCAGAAGGCCTGGCAGATTTTTTTTGAGGGTTTATCATAATAATAGATTTTTGAAGAAGGTATAGTGTTTCCGGCGTTTATGCTCTCAGAATAAGATTTTGGGTCAGAGTCTGCTTTTTTATTTGACGATACGGATGTTTCTAATGAAAGGGCAATTAATGTTCCTGCCTTAAGGGATGAAACTTCTCCTTCGGCGGGTACTGTTAGCCCGGAATCAGAAAATAATGCAGTTTCTTCTATTAATATGGCATTTTTTGAATCTAAAGCAAGTTCTCCGTCTTTTATCCAGAAGTCGAGATTGTTATAGACTGCGTGAATATAAGATGTTTTTGTATTTTTTCTTGTTTCGGAATGAGGGTTTTCTTCAGGCTCTGTATCTCCGGAAGCCTGTACAGATATTGTTTTTAAATCATAACCGCCGTTTATTTTTACAGCCTGAATACTGTCCCCGGCTGAAAGATTAAGCATCGGGTGCATTTTGCTGTCGCGGCCTAACAGACAAAGTTCTGCTTTTTTAGTTAAAACTACCGCAGGTGCAAGGCTTTCTTCTGACGTTTTTTTAGAGCAGGAAAAAAATAATATACTTAGAACAAAAAATACAGTGCGTAAAAAAATAGAAAGAGGCTTTATTTTCATATTAATATTTTCGGCAGATAAAAATGATTTTTAAGGCAGGGAGAAAAAAAATGAATGAACTTCTGCGTTAGCCGGGGGAGGCGCGCGAAGCGTTCCGGAGTGGAGGGATTGCCGGGTGCAGCGCGGCGGCCCTGCCTGCAGGGAAACGCCCTTATCTTTAGACAAGGCCTTTTTTTGATGTTATTATTTTTGTATGAAGAAAATATTTTTGAGGATAAAAAACTTCTTTTCAAAAAAGACGTTCACTTCGATGATGACGGCGGCCGGTATTCCCGTGCTTTTTTCGTGCGGCGCGGACGGCGGTAACTGATGCTTTTTAATAATAAAATAAAACAGTCAATTTTTAATTTTTACAGAGAGCGCGAAATAAAAAAACATGAGCTGCGCTATCTTTTCTGGGAATGTACGCTCCGCTGTAACTTAAACTGCCTTCACTGCGGGAGTGACTGCCTTTCTTCCAGCGGCGTTCCTGACATGAAGCTTGAAGATTTTGTAGAAGTTCTGGATGATATAAAGAATAACGGCGGGGTTAAAGATTTAACTGTCTGCATTACAGGCGGTGAGCCTTTGCTTCGGGTGGATCTTGAACAGACAGGACGGGAGATAATTTCCCGTGGTTTTCGCTGGGGGATTGTTACCAATGCGCTTTTGATGACGCCGCAGAGGTTTGTTTCCCTCATAAATGCAGGACTTTCTTCCATAAGTTACAGTTTTGACGGATTTGAAAACGAACACAATCATTTAAGGCAGAATCCGCTTTCTTACGGGAAAGTCCTGGAAGCGGTAAAAATGTCTGTGGCTTTTAAGAAACAGTTTCCAGGCAGGCTTGTGTTTGATGTGATTACCTGTGTGCATAAGGGAAATCTGGGGATTCTGCGGGAAATGCGGGATTTTCTGATTGAGGCAGGCGTTACGGACTGGAGGATTTTTTCAATTTTTCCTGAAGGGCGTGCGGCAAAAAATGACCTTGCAATTACGAATGAAGAATACAGAAGTCTGATGGATTTTATTGCAGAAACCCGCAGTTATAAAAACAGGGACGGAAAATCGATTCATTTGAATTATTCATGTGAAGGATATCTGGGGTCTTATGAACTGAAAGTCCGCGATTATTTTTTCTTCTGCCGCGGAGGAATTAATGTGGGGTCTGTGATGTGCGACGGCAGTGTATCTGCCTGCCTGAGTGTTCGGGCAAAAGATTTTATTCAGGGGAATATTTATAATTCGTCCTTTATGGAAATCTGGAATAACTGCTATAAAAACATGCGGGACAGAAGCTGGGCAAAAACAGGAAAATGCAGTAAATGCCGCAGCTGGAAAAACTGTCTTGGAAACGGACTGCACCTTCACAAAGACGCGCACTCAGAGGCGATCAGGTGTAATCTGGAACTGCTTGGGGAGAAGTAGAGACGGGGGCTTGTGTCGTTTAGTCGTGCAGGCAAAAAAAATGCGGTCGCCGGGGGAGTGGGACCGCAGATGAAATGCGCATTAAAACTGGTTGTAATGTTTTAGTTATTAGATTTTAGATCCATCAAAATATCGCCGCATTCATAATAGCAGTTATTTATTGCTGCTGCGGTGGTTTTATTTTGAAATTCACCACCATTATTAGAGCCATCTATATCAGTAAGCGTTAGTTCGTATGAACCGTTAGGAACACTGGGGAATTCAAAATAACCGTTCGAATCCGTAAGCCTAACATCTGTATAAATATTACTATCGGTAGTGTTTTTGATATAAACGATAATATTTTTTATTCCGGCATTAGTAGATGCTGATTTTGCATGGCCGTTGACATAACGCTCAGCAGTTGTATCTTCATACTGAACATTACATCCTGTAAACATAAATCCTGCTGAAAATGCGAGTACTGTTAAAATAATTGTTTTGATTTTTGACATATTCGTCTCCTTTTTTAGCCTCTTCATCAGAGGCGTTGTTTTTAGTATCCTAATTCTTCACCGACAAGGATGATTTTAATTCTTCCCTTTGTGCGGCAGATTCTTGTTTTTGAGAAGGTTGCGCAGATGTCCTTTTCATCCGTGAGCTTGAGGCGCTGTGCATTCTTTGGAGCTGCAACTGTAAGGGCGCGTTTTTCAAGGTCGGCTTCTGAAGGGACAAGTTTGTTGATTCCTACGAGGGCAATTACATATTTTGGTCCGTAAGTGATTGCGGCAACGCGGTTTCCGTTTCCGTCAATGTTAAAAAGAACTCCGTCTTCGCTTACGGCATTAAAGCTTGTAAGGAAAAAGTCAGCAAAAAAAGCCTTACGCATGAGTTCTTCTTTTTCGTCAGGAGTTTTAGCGGTTGAACGGTCGATTACCTTGTAATTTCCGTTTTTAACTTTTTCAAGGAGACCTGACTCTTCAATAGAAACAGAGCCGCCCCATGAAACAGACGAACCTTCCGGCATAAAAGAAAGGGCCTTTTCAGCAGCTTCTTTTTTTGTCTGCACATAAACGGCATCAAAACCGCGTTTTTTCATGCTATCAATAATTTTCTGAATATCCATATGCAGATTATACAGCATGTTTTAAGAATTAACTACACTGCACGCCTGGAAAACATAATAAGCGTGAAACAAAAGAAAAATTATTGACAAGTCTCTGAAATTAGCATATGCTAACAATGTAGTTAGCAATGGCTAACAATATGTACCTCATATACGGGGTAGAGCTGAGTTAGACTGTTTCAGGCTTTACCCCGTTTTTTTTCTGGAGACTGTGTAATGAGTTTTGATGAGACGATTATTCATTGCGGAGCACCTGCTTTGTGTGGTTTAAAACCTGCAAATCTTTTTTCACTCAGCAGGGAAAATGCTGTATGTGGTGCAAAAAAGATTTTTGAATGGAACAGTCAGTTTTCAAAAGAAAAAAAAGTCTTTGTACCCGTTAAAACAGCTGACGGTAGAAACCTGCTTTTTTTATATAATCGAACTCTTCTTGAAAAGATAATTTGTAATTCAGAAAGTATAAAGTATCTCCGGTCCAAAAATTATCCGGTTGATAAAGGATTTGACTGTATTCTTGCCCAGATGCTTCATCGTCTGGCAGTTAATACCTGTTTTCCCCATGAAGTAGGTCTTTTTCTTGGTTATCCCCTTGAAGATGTAATCGGCTTTGAAGCTAATATGGCGGAAGGCTTTAAGTATTCGGGAATCTGGAAAGTATACGGAAATAAAGAAAAAGCAGTCAAAAGGATGAAAAGCTACAGGGACTGTACAAAAAAATGCATGAAATTACTGTCATCAGGCTTATCTGTTCCGATGACAGCAAAAAAATATATTCATAAAAAAGGAGTAATCTAATGAAAACATCAATTGTATATGCATCAACAACAGGCAATACAGAACAGCTGGCAAATGCGGCAGCGGAGGGAGTAAAAAATGCAGGACATGATTTCAGTATTGTAACTGCAGATATGGCTGATTCTGCAGAGGTTCTTTCTGCAGATTATATTCTTCTGGGGAGCCCGGCGATGGGAGCAGAACAGCTTGAAGAATCAATGGAGGAATTTTTCTCCGGTATTGAAAGCGGTTTAAGCGGAAAGAAGGTCGGTCTTTTTGGTTCTTATGACTGGGGTGAGGGACAGTGGATTTCTGACTGGGAAGAGCGTGTAAAGGCTGCAGGAGCGGTGTTTACAGGAAGCGTAAAGGCTCATCTTGCGCCGGAAGAAAGTGATCTTGAAGCGGTAAAAAAGCTTGCAGGCATGTAAAACCGGTTTGAGTGTGTTATTTGCTGTCCTTGGGAAGTGTGTTTCATGTCAGCTGGAAACTGTAAGGAGGATAAAATCATGACTTTACAATTAGGTGATGTTGAGACGACAGCCTTGATTCCAGTTGCAATTAAGGCGAATGAGACTTTGCGTAAGAATTCGCGTGTCAGGGACGAAATTGCCGTGGAGATTGTGAAGGCTCTTGGGATTGACACGAAGCCGTTTGATAAATTCATGTCACATGAGGGTGTGATTGCCCGCACCGTTATGCTTGACCGCATGGTAAAAGATTTTATCGCAAAAAACCCTAATGCCGTAATCGTGAACATTGGTGCGGGATTTGACAACAGATTTTCCCGCGTGGACAACGGCTCAATCGCATGGTTTGATTTGGACTTACCCGACTCAATCGAAGCAAGAAAAAAAGTTTTTGCCGAGAGGGAGCGTGTGACGATGATTTCGGGAAGCTGTCTGAATGAGGACTGGTGCAAGATGGTGGAAGCGCAAGTTCAGAGGAACGGTGGTCCTGTGCTTTTTCTTGCCGAAGGGCTTTTCATGTATTTTAGCCTCGAGGAAATCGGCAGATTCCTTTCTATATTAAAGGAGAATTTCCCGACGGGTACGCTGATTGCGGAGCAGAATAATCCGCTCATGGTAAACAATCAGAAGCACCATGACACCGTGAAGTCGACGAGCGCTGTTTTTAAAAGCGGCACTTGGAGCGGTCGGGAGATCGCAGACCTTTGCGACGGAATCCGGTTTGTTGAGGAACACAGTTTCAATGAAGAAATGAAAAAATATTCGATACGGGGCTGGCTCTTTGCAAAACTTCTTCCAAAAATGAACGACCGCTGGGCAAGATTTGAGTGGTAGTAGAGGAAAATAATGTCATCAAACAAAAAGTCTCTTCTTTCATGGATTTTTACTTTTGCAGGTAAAAAAAGCCGAAGACATTCTTGCAGTTCCGGTAATGGATATAGAAGGAAAGGGAGAAGTCTCTCCCTCGCTCCAGCCTGCCACGCAGTCTTCCGCTACCCTCTCGCCTAGGGGCATAGCCCCTAAAACCCCAATATATACCCCGCGAGTGTGCGAAAACGAACGACCAGCGCCCCCGCTTAATATCTGTGCTCAGAATATCACTTTTGCTTACGATAAGCGCAAAATCATCGACGGTATATCACTTATAATTCCTGAGCACACAACGACCGCAGGTCGTAAGTGTATGTTATGTGTTATTTATTTAATGATACATAACCATTATTATCAATAATTCTTTGCCCTTCAGGAGAGAGAATCCAATCTATCAGTTTTTTTATATTTTCATTTTGATCATTTTTTCTGTAAACAGCAAAAAAATTTGAGGATATTGGATATTTTCCGTTTTGGATATTTTCTTTTGTAGGGGCAATTCCGTTTAAGGAAACCATTTTTACGTTCTCATTCTTTGTTATTCCTTCTACATAATAGCGAAAGGAATAACCTATCGGACTGCCAAAAAAAATGCAAAATGGATTTGAGTTTATTGGCTCTCCTTTCATAAAGTTTAAGAATGCAGTTTGACTACCACTACCTTCCTTTCTTTGCCATGCAGCGATTAAAGTATTTGTCCCGCCAACTTTTTTCCAGTTTTTAATTTTACCAGAATATATTCCTTTTATTTCTTTAATTGACAAGTCATTGACAGGATTTTTTATGTTTTCTATGAATACAAATGCTTCAAAGCCAATAGGAACAAACTCTAATTCTATATTTTTTTCCTTCGCATATATTAACTGCTCTTCTGAAGGTGCAGCGCAAAAGATTATATCAGATGTTCCATCTACAATGGCCTTATAAGCGCCTCTTGTATTCCTCATTTGAACTTTACTTTCTTTAGTGAAATTTTCACCATCGAAACAAACTGATTTTTCTGGATAAGTAGAAGATGCAATAGCGGAAAAAACAGGGTATAGCGCACTTGCTCCGTCAAGGATAGGAATATTTTCATTTATTTGAAAGGTTGATTTCTCATAATTTATTTTAGAGTTTTTATCAAAAGGAAGATATTCTTTTAAATCAATTGAAAGACTTTTTATTTCATTACTGCCTGCAACGACTGATATCATTCCAGAATTCCGGTGCGTTGTATTAAATTTAATTCCGGAATATAAAAGACTTACCATCCCTAATATAGAGATAATAATAAAAAAGATAGCAATGTTTTTTTTCATATTACATTCCGTGAACAGCAATTGAATACATGATAAAAAATAAAAATCCAAAAATAACCGCAATCCATACAACAATAATAATTGCAGAAATTATAATTTGATTTTTAAACGCTTTTCTTTTTTCTACATTTTCTTTATTTGTTCTGCAAAATTGTATTATAGAAATGACAAACCATATTAAAGCTAAGACAGGAAGTAATAAAATTATAAATTCCATTTTATCTCCAAGCGCCCCACCGAGGGCGTCAGCATAACAATTGCTTAAACGGTGGCGCGGCTTGACCGCCTGTCGGCTTTGAACCTTTGTTATGGCAATTATATTTCTTATACAGAATCAGATTTCTTAATTCCTTTTTATATTTTCTTGCAGAATTCAATAATTTCGTTCTTTATGCCATTAACGGCTTCTTTAAATTCTATTGAACAGAAACCAATTCTATCAACACTCTCAATTTCCATGTGACCATAAAAATGTTCGATTGTTGATATCAATCTTTCGCACTCTTTCATGTTTGGACCTGTTCGCAAAACTATGGAATAACCTTTTTTCCCTTTTGAAAGACTTGCATGCGGTTCATGAGTATTGCACCAGGGAGTACACCTGTCGATGAATGCCTTAAACTGCCCTGGAACATCTGCCCAGTATGACGGTGATACACAAATTATTATCTCTGCTTTTTCAAATTCATTGATTAATAAATCAAAATCATCATGTTGGATACATTTTGCTGTTGAATGGCATGATCTGCAGCCTTTACAAAAATTAAATTTGTAATCATCAATGCAGACTGTTCTTGTGTCATATTTTTCTTTAATACACGCTTCAGCGATTTTTACAATTTCAGCAGTTGCCCCATTTTTTACAGGACTGCAGTTAATAATCAGTGCGTTCATTTTATCTTTCCTTAAAGCAGGGGTGTGTGCCTGTCATCATAATAATTGCTTGTACCGCAGGCAGGCTTGACCGCGACATCCGATTTGAAGCTTTGTTATGTGACTATGAGTTATCTTTACTTTTTGCCAAATTAACAGCACTTAATACAATAGGAATCGCGGCAACAACGCCTTTACAAATATTTAGTAAAGTTTTATTTCTTTTCTTTTTCTTTTCTTCTTTTTCGCTAGCGATTTTACCACGACAAATTATGCAATAATCCTCGTTATCTTCAATTTGTTTTTTTACATTTCCATGATATTTACCAGAACAATATTTCATTTTTTGAATCTCCTGTAAGAAACTTCCTTGAACTATCATATTGTAATGTCAATTGATTAATTTCTGGGATTAGTTTTTCTTCCCAAATATTATTTTTTAATTGTAAAAATGAAAAATCAGATAGTCCATCTAATAATTTTAGATTATTAATATCTAGTAAATTGACCAAATCTTGAGTATAAGTATTGGTTATTTTATAAATTTGATCTTCATTTTCATTATTTAAGTAACACTCTATAAGAAAAACATCTTGTAATGAATTTATTGCTTCCAATATAAAAGAGATTTTTGTTTGTATTTCTTCATTTTTTTTCGTGTTTATCAATTGCTTTTCTTTTTTGTAAATTGACAAGGAATCTATTTGACTTTTAATTTCTTTAAGCAACAGAGCTTTTACTTCATCAATTTTAATTAATAATTGACTTTTTGTTATTTCTTCTCCTGATTGAAATCTCTTAAAACTTAATTTTAACGATTCTGCAGCAGCTATTCGATTATCATGAAGATTACGTAATATCTCGTTTAATTTAGAATTTGCTTCAAGTCTAAACTCCGAAAGATTTTTCTGAATCTCATCTAACTGCATTTGCATACAAATTTGATTCATTGCTTGTGATAATTCTGCTGGATTTATGAGTTTTGTAAATTCTTTTAAGCGCATTTGATGTACAATTTTACCAGAAGAATCTACAATTGTTGAAATTGATGCTCCATCCTTTCCTTGTAAAATTTTTAAGGTACCGTTTTTCAAGCCTTCTTTAAACTCTTCTGGAATTATTGCTGTAAAACCTTTTTCATATTTTAATGCATGCGATATTATCGGAACTTGATTCAAAAAATACAAAAAGCGATTGTTTTCAATTTTAAAACTGTTCGAAATAGACTTAGAAATTTTTGATATTTTTGATAAATACCTTTTTTCTGTAGTGCCAGCAATAAGCTTTGGTAGATTTTCTACAGTAACAATTTCATTTTCCATTTTCTTCTCCAAGCACTCCAGTGCGCCATCCGCCTAACATTTTTTCTCCGTATCCTTTGTAAATCACCTTAGCGTGTCATTTGCCGTATAAGTTTCATTACAAAAATACATTATTTTCTTATTTTATCTTAAATTCCATGAGGTGTCATTAATTTATGCGGTTCCGCCTAAAATCACCGTCTCATTGTCCGCCTAAGATTTCATCAAGCTGGCTTTCTATTTTATTGGCGCCGCGGTTGAGTACATGAGTGTAAATCATTGTGGTGCGGACGTCGCTGTGACCAAGAAGTTCCTGAACGGTACGGATGTCGTAGCCGTTTTCAAGAAGATGAGTGGCAAAAGAATGGCGGAAGGTGTGGCAGCTGGCATTTTTGATGATGCCGGCTTCGCGGATGGCATTTTTTACGGCCCTTTGTAAAAGTGTTTCGTCCATATGGAATCTTCCCTGTTCACCGGTCTTTTCCGCCTTTGCCGCAGCGGTTTTATTTTTTTATGAGAAGTTCTGCAAGCAGAACAAATACGATTCCTACAGCAATGCTTAGGAAAATATACAATGCTGCAATTCCTGAATGTCCGTTTTTCAAAAGAATCGAACTTTCAAGAGCGAACGTTGAAAATGTTGTAAAGCCTCCACAGATTCCAACTTTTAAGAACAACACCAGGCGTGGATTTAGATTGCTTGATTTCAAACTGAGAGCAGCAATCAATCCAATGACGAAACATCCCAGTACATTAATCGCAAAAGTTTTTATTGGAAACAGAGTCTGCTCTTTGAGAGGGATCAATCCGATTAAGTAACGTAGTACAGAACCGATGGCACCGCCAAGTGCAACTGCAAAACAATCAAGCATTTGTATTCTCCTTTCTTTGGAGATTAATAAAAATTGATATAGGTGTCAAAATTATTGCGTCGCGGAAAGAGCGGCGGGAGCGCACGGCACATTTGAAGGCCTTTTTAATAGCGTGCTCTTTAAAAGTGACAGTAATTTGGTTGACGACCTTCCAAAAATTGCGGGTCGTTATACCGCAGTGTGAAAAAAATATGACTTAAAGTTTTTGTTGCCTTTGTAAAAAAGTGTTGTAATATTAATTTATACTTAAAATGAGGATTTATATGAAAAAAGTATTATTAGGTTTATTTGCGTGCCTATTTTTAACCGCCTGTAAAACAGAGATAGATGAAGTAAAAAAACTTCCAGAATTAAAAAAATATACAATAACATTTCCCGATAGTGTTGAGAATGGCAGTATAACTGCTGATAAAATCACTGATATTGAGGCTGGCGAAATTGTAACTTTAACAATCTCTGTTAATGAAGGTTATAAACTTGGAAGCATAACTATTGTTGATGAAGATAATAATAACATTGATTTAACAGAAGTAACCGTTGATGAAGAATATTATTTCGAGATGCCAAATAGTAATGTATCAATAACGGCAATATTTAATCAACTGCAATATTATTCTGTTAGTATTGCTGACAATTTGGAAAATGGAAGTGTCAGAACAGATAAAACAACAAAAATATTGGCAGGTGAAACTATTACTCTTACAATACAACCTGTTAATAATTATAAATTAAATACACTTTTTATTATTGATTCAGAAAATAATAATATTTCATTTAATCATAACCAAAATAGCATATATTACACATTCATAATGCCAGTATCGAATGTAAAAGTAACCGCAACATTTCTCGAACTCCCACCACCTACTTATCAAATTGATATTGCATCAGACTTATTTACTCACGGAACGCTTAGTGTTAGTAAATCTCATAATATAATGGAAGGAGAAACTATATATCTGACTATAACACCAGACTCAGAATACGAAGCGGGTCCTCTTTTTTTCTTTATCGATGTTAATAATAAATATTATATATCGAATAAGTCAAATAGTTATACTTTTTCAATGCCTGTCGGAGATTTAGTAATATCAACCATATTTAAGTATAAAGACGGATTTGTGAAAATAAATGGTGGCGCAGCAAGCTTTCACTCATATATTATTAACAATAGACATATTTGTATGCCAGATTTTTTACTAGTTTGCGACCACGAAGTAACTCAAAAAGAGTTTACAACTTATTGTAAATATGATTTTCCTACACCATATGAGACCGGTGTTGGAGTCGATGATAATATGCCAGCTTATTATGTAAGTTGGTGTGACGCAATTATTTACTGTAATTTGCGTTCAATAGCAGAGGGGTATACACCTGTATATTCAATAAATGGAGAAACAAACCCTGCAAAATGGGACAGGGTAGAAAAAGATGAAAATGAAAAATATTTTTTTGTTCCAGATGGTGGTGATTTCCAATACACACCTTTTTTATCTTTAGTTTTTAATAAAGATGCAGACGGTTATCGGCTACCTACAGAAGTGGAATGGGAGCATATAGCTTTTAGTGCATTTGGCGATATTCCAGAATTTAAAATCGATAATTCAAATAATATAAATTGGAGTAATGAAGAAAATACTTTTTGGACTGACGGTATTTTACATAAATCAAAAGAAAAAAATTCTAATTTGATAGGATTATATGATATACCGGGTAGTTTATGGGAAATGTGCTATGATATATACGGAGATATAACAGAATCAACACCTGATGATGGACCTATTTATACTAATAGTTTTAACAGGGTTATTCGTGGTAGAAGCTGGCTTAACGAACTAAATGATTGCAATATTCAATCAAGAGATAGAATCTACCCTTTGGCTCGTGAAATTAATATCGGTTTTAGAGTAATCCGTACGGTATCACAAAACTAAAACAATAGAGGCTCCCAATAGAACCTCTTATTATTAAATCACATCTTTCGCAGTCTTTAACAGTTCTTGGGTTAATAACCTATTGCCTGCCATCTAAAACCTGTAATTTTATCGTCATAGTGAACATTGCTGTATACATGGAACTGACTTGCACTACTTATTGCAGATTTAATTGTAGAACCCGAACTTGAATGTACCTCATTACCGAGTAATGTAAAATACACATCCCACGAAGTTGAGGGTTGACGACCCTCCAAAAAATGCGGGGCGTTATACCGCAGTGAGCATTTTGTGAAGTGCACCCCAATTATTGGACACTTTAACTAGGCTGATTTTAAGGACTGATTCCTAAATTGTAAAGGGGTCAGTCCTTTTAATTTAACCTTAATTCTTTTTTCG
>JAEEGH010001201.1_pt1 | contig 76798 bp, 67 predicted proteins | sample 9134181 | NCBI WGS metagenome assembly JAEEGH01 (sample SAMN16246544, study PRJNA631951) | gut metagenome | biome: gut microbiome; feature: rumen; material: DP-attached | host: Bos | place: Iran: Karaj | collected 2018-10 | reverse complement strand
TTATTCCTTTTGAAGTAATTTTACCCCCCAGGTGTGTCAAATAATGCTACAGGTCCAAAAAATAAAGGAAACGAGTTCTAAACCAGAAGGCATAATATCCCCAGCAAAAGACACCCCGGCTCGGTGGTCCTGATCCCTTCGGGCCAGGGATACCGCCCGGGGTGCCTTTTGACGGCCTGTTGGTTATAGAAAATGTTATAAAAATATTTATCTTATTTATTTAAAGTGATGTCTTTATAAAGACACAAAATCAACCGTATAACAATCGACACCGCCGGCAACTTTATCCAGGGCAGCAGCGTCAAGTTCTAGGTTCTCAAGTTCTGCAAGATAGGCCTCGGCCTCGGCCTTTGTGATCTCAAAGCCACCAGTTTTAGCCAGGGCAATCAGCTGTTCAGCTGTCTCGCACTGTGCTGCCTGTGCAAGCATCTCTTTTGTGATTTTTGATTTATCAATCGGCATTCTGATTCCTCCTTTTTTAAATCTAACACATAAATAAGCACAGGTAAAGAAAAAATAACTCACCTGCTATTTTGATGGTCGTTTGATTACAGTTCATCAATAGGGATATGCAAACCGTAAAGTTTCATTTGATCACCCATTTTTTCATATCGCTCTTTTTTTTCTTCAGGAGTTTCATCTGTAATCGGGCGTCTATGCTCGCATGTTTCTTTGTCATGAATTATTCTGCCAGGCTTGTATGGATTCTGGAAAGCCAAGCAGCGGAGAGGCTCATCCTCAAAATTAAGCATACAATCGACGCACTGGGAATAATCAGGACTCCGCATAATACATCCTTTTGCATCTTCTTCTGTGTAAATAAATTTATTACTCGGTTCTGAACCCATCTTATATCTCCAACAATTATTAATCGGGTATGACCACCCAGTCTCTCGGGTCTTACCTCTAAATCATTCATTTTCAGAGGGGCTTAAATCTATACTGTTACCATTTATGTCATATGGAAAATCAGGGGAAATAACAAAATTTGCATTCAACTCTATCAACGATTTACGTATTTTTTGAATCTTTTCTGCCTGCCCAGAAAGTTGAATGCCGCTGGTTTTAATCTTTTTATTGGCAACAATAAAATTACATGAAAGCACTTCTGCTATAAATCTAATAATGTTTAATGTAGGATTTGAAATGGAGGGTATAGAAATAGAGTAAACTGTTTCATCTCTTTCTATAGGGGACCAGTAGGTTGTGGCCCACCCCCAGCCACACTTAGGGCATTCCATGCCACATGAACGATCTATTTGAAAATCAACCATCTCAGTTCCACATTTTTCACAAAAAATCTTTTCACTCATCTTTAATATTACCTAAGAAATTTATAGTTTGAAGCCCTGCTTTTTCAGAGGGTCGCTAAACCTTGACTCTCTTTGCATCATAAGTTATCCTATATTTAAAACTGCTCGGTTGACGTTGGGTTTTGCCACCGACTCTGTTCATATCAGAACAGCCAAATGAGGAATCGGCCACCTCCAACTGGGCATTTTTCATGTTTATAACATCATTTCTGCCATTTGATTCTAAAATCATTCTTTAATTTTCCAGGTCCACCTGGCCTTTCATTTTATTTTGATGTCCGTTCATTTTGCTAAGGTTTAATAAGTATTTTTTCAGGTATCAGCCCGCTTTTATCTTCATAAGAAGCTTGATACCATAACTCAACATAGTCCGGCAATTGTTTTCTCACTTCGTAAGCCAATCGCAGACCCGATGTATGGAAAGCCTTCCAGTCGAATGTCTTATTAAGATCCTCAAGAGAAACTTGTCCTGCCTCGACAGGAATCATGCATTCTTCCTGATACTTATAACACCACTCAAATAACCCAGATACATTGATTTTGACCATAAAATCATCATCAAGCCAGACCTCCCCATGCTCACCACTATCACAACCATCAGGAGTATGAAAGCAGTTTCCCCCATAATCCGGGTACATTATAAGGCTATAATTATGCTTTTTCATTATAACTCCTGATTAAATAATCCATATATCATTCCCAAGGATTACGATATCCAGCCTCTTCAGCCAATTTCATTCTGTCAAAATTTCCATGCAATATTTTTCCATTTTTATCTTCTAGATACAAATTTGTGGTATCCCACACCTGCTCAAACCAAAGACAAGTTGAGTCTACAAATTCAATTCCAATATAATGAGGGCAATCACAATCAGCATTGTCTCTTTCACTTTTAAACTTAAATCCTTTTATTGTTTTTCCATAGCAATACTTTCCCAGTATAGTATCTGTCAATAAATCAGGCTTGCAATTTTTATATTTCTCATCATTAATAAAGTGATTCATAGAGACTAGGAATCCTTCTCTTTTGCTGTCTTCCCAGCCGGTTATTTCAAAGACATCTCCATCGTCAAAAACAACAAACACCAGACCATATTCAAGATAACATTCGTTTTGTGCTTGGCCTACACCGATGAGATAATCAAGGCAATCTTCTGGATCAATTATATATTTTATTTTTTTACTAGAAAAATCGAACTGCTCCATTTGTTGGATAATGGTTTTATGATCAATAAAAAACTCATTAATTTCCCCGAATTTCATGATATTTTCCTCAATTTTCTATGTTATTCTTGGTATATTTTATCCCCTTGGTGTGTCAAATAATGCTACAGGTCAAAAAAAAATAAAGGAAACGAGTTCTAAGCCAGAAAGCATAACAGCTCCAGCAAAAGGCACCCCGGTCGGTATCCCTGGCCCGAAGGGAGCAGGACCACCGAGCCGGGGTGCCTTATTGATGGGTATATATCGCAGTTATTGCTTAGAATTTGTTTCCGGCAGAGATGTGGAAAGTAAACCTCTTATCATCGTTCCACCCAGCCTCAAACCATATAGGTATCTTTGAATTGCTCAGGCCCACACCTACTCCAAAGCCGTAGATATCATAAGTTTCCTTGCCTTGGAAAAAATTGTAATCCTCATATTCTGTTGCCCAGCCGCCTCTGAGAGTCAGAAGGACCCTGGTTCTGGTGGCGCCGAAACCTACCTCGCATATCTTGAACTTATAATCCAGCACGAATCCGAGTATGTTCGGGGCCAGAAGCTCATCATTGGTATAGCCTGGGAAGGCATTCACATAGGTAAACCACTTCATCTCATAGAACGGAAGGTCGGTGTTGAAGTCCATGCCTGCAAAAACCTTGCCGCCAATGGAGTTGCGCTCCAAGAACTGGAAATACTGCCAGAAGCTGGCCTTGGCCTTGAAATATGTGTCCTCGCTGCCCATATGCGTATCAGAATATTTAAGCATGAGCTCTAGGAAATTTCCTTTTTCCGGCAGGACTACAGAGTTTATGTTGTCCATCCTTGATTTGAAGAATATGCTGTTTATAAATCCCTTGAAGTCCTCTTCGAAGTATAATTCTGTAAGCTTATAGTCATAATAAAGGAATTCATTCATAAACCCCACAGACATTTCTCCGAACATACGGTTGAATGTCCCAAGGCTTAATGATGAGGCCACTGTCATCTCTTTTCTGTTTGCATCTGTATTCTCTATTCCAATATCTAAGCTCTCATCCTTATCAGGCATATACCTGAACTTGACCTCCGGCCTGATAAAGAAATAATCGAGGAACGGAACGAAATACCGGGTGGTGGCAGATATTCCGCTGAAAAACTCATACTCATTCTCAAGGCTGTCCCCTTCTACAAAAAGGTCGTTGAACTCAAGCCCCATCAGCAGATTGAAAATATAACTTTCGTGGACATTTGTATTTACTTCATAGAAAAGCCCAAGACGGAAGAAATGGGGTCCCTTCTTGCTGGGCTCCACATGCATTTTAAGGACATTCTGGTCATCCTCGTTATCTACATAATAATGGACAGATTCATACTGACCTGATGAGTGGATATCCTCCACCACTCCATTGATCTTGTCTATATCTGCAAGCTCGCCTATGAACTTCTCAAGCTTTTTTTCAACTATGTTCTTCTCATAGCTGTCCAGCCCGGATACCTCTATGTTATCTACAATCACAGGCTTTCTCTTAAGGACTCCAATCCTTGGAATATTGCTTATGTTCTTTGGTCCCACCAGATTCTTGATATGTGGAATTGCCCGCCTTGCAGCCTGTTCACCCCGTTCCTCAATCTCATGCAGGTTGAAATAGGATGTGGATGTATACCCATGAAGCTCTGGAGCAATAACTACATCTGCATCGGCAAGGGACTGCTGGACCTGGTCATAGATATAGATGTTCAGCATCTGGTTGGCAACCCCAGAAGGTCCCTTCAGCTCGTTGCGGCTCACAACGTTATGGGACAATGTGACTGCGATTATTATGTCTGCTCCCATATCCCTGGCCACATGCACCGGCAGGTTGTTTGCCACCATACCGTCCACCAGGAGGTATCCGTCCTTCTCAACGGGGTTGAATACACCTGGAATAGACATAGTGCTGCGCATTGCATCTGCCAATGATCCATTGCCCAGGACAACCTCTTTTCCAGTGATGATATCTGTGGCCACTGCCCTAAATGGGATCGGAAGATCGTCAAAATCATCATCATTTGAGCAGGGACCCACCAGCTCATTGAATTTGTTCTGAATTCTCTGGCCTGTGATAATACCTGGTGAATTCTTCAGCCCATGACGGTCAAAGCCCAGGGTCATAAAGTATTTAGCACTTGAAGTTTTATTGGAGTAGGACATATAGTCCCTGTTCTTGCTGTCAAAGAAGAGCTCGGGCCATGATATTGCACTGACCTCTTTCTCTATCTCCCGGGCTGAGTAGCCGTAGGCCGAGAGAGCACCGATTATTCCACCCATACTGGTACCGGCGATATAATCAATATGAATACCATTGTCCTCCAGCACCTTGAGCACACCGATATGGGCAAAGCCAAGGGCACCGCCGCCAGCCAGTACCAGCCCCACCTTGGGGCGGTCATCTGCTGAAATATTGGATGCGAGACAAAATATAATTGTAAACAGGCAGATTATCTTCTTAGCCACTTCTCCACCGCCTTTGTAAAACCATCCTCGTTGTTGGATGGGACATTGATATATTTCTTTTTAAGATCGTCCGGGCTGTTGGCAGTTATAAATCCCTGCCCTGCCCAGTCCAGCATATCTACATCATTATAGTCGTTTCCCACTGCCATTATGTTCTCTCTCGGGATATTGAACTGCTCTGCAATCCTGGCTATGCCTGCCGCCTTGGATACACCCTTCTGGAATATTTCCATCCAAAGGCTCGCATTATCCACCGGGGATGTACTGCGGATGACCCGGAAACCGGACAGAGCCTTGTCTGCATCGGAGATAAGCTGCTGATGGTCTGATCCGGGGAATATGGCCAGAATCTGGGTGGCAAAGATAATGTCATCCACCTTTTTCTCAAAAGGAAGATAGGTGGCCACCCTTTTTTCAAAATCGGGATTCAAACTGCCGCTGCGGTATGGAAAGAAGCAGTGATTCTGTGGAATTGCATCGTGGATACAGTAATCGGCATTCAGACTATTCAGATAGGATTTGATGCACTGTATACCGGAAGCATCAATGCCTGTTTTATAGATCACTTCTTTTTTCGGCCAGTCCATTATACCGGCACCGCAGGAGAAAACAAGATAATCCACCGGGAAATCAGGCCCTGCCAGATTGGTGAAGGACCAGATACTGCGGCCTGTGGCCAGCACGGTGCAGATGCCTTCTTCATGCAGTTTCCTGAGGGTTCTGAGATTCACCTCGGACACAGTGCGGCTGCTGCCGAACAGGGTGCCGTCCACATCGGTGGCAACTATCTTATCAAAGCTTCTCATAGGTCTCGTCACAGTCTTCTTTCCAGAGCTCCGGCAGCATAGCCTCCAGGGCCAGGCCGTTACGGAATGGTGAGCCTGTCCTGTTTGTAAGTTCTATGGTGGCAGAAAGGAACTTAAGGGCCTTGTTCACGCTCTGGGGAATAGACTTTCCCTTGAGCAATCCACCCAGCACAATGCTGGAGAATGTATCACCGGTACCAGGATATGTTCCCGGGATAAGGGTGAACGGGAACTTCATATAGATATCCTCTGACTTGTCGTAGACACAGACGGCATAGCTCCCCTCATGCTCCACAGGAACTGATGTTATCATCACACAACGGGGGCCGGCAGCAGCCAGGGCATAGAGCCAATCCTTTATCTCGGTGACAGAGAAAGCTGTCTTGATATCCCTGCGCAGAAGCATGGAGGCCTCTGTTACATTGGGTGTGATAATATCAGCATGCTTTATAAGGTGTTTCATTCCCTTGATATGGTTTCCATTGATAGGACCATATGGAATGCCGCCATCACCCAGCACCGGGTCCACAAGTACAATCTGCCCCGGCTTCTTGAACCTGTGAATGAACTCATCCACAAAGGATATCTGGCCGGATGAGCCAAGGAAACCGCTGTAAACAGCATCAAAGCTTATTTCCAGCTGCTCCCAGTGCTTTGCAATCTTGGGCATAAAGTCGGCCAGATCCAGCATTGCATAATGGTCAAAGCCATCGGTCTGGCTTGAAAGCACAGCAGTCGGAAGAGGACATACCTGCACCCCCATGGCCGAAAGCACAGGTATGCATACTGTCAGAGCCGACCTGCCATAGCCTGACAGATCGTGGATTGCAGCCACCTCGGGCACTAATTTCTTCAGTTCCATCTGTATATCTCTTCTTTTATGAGGGCCTTGCGGAGATCCTCCCGCATATCTATGGCAGCCTGCCGGGCATAGTCGGCAAAGTTCTTGTCATCATTCTTTCCCTGGAATGCGAATATAATCTTGCGTGAGGAATTTACAATCGCTCCCAGTCCATCCTTGTTGAAACAAGGCATCACATCATCGGCAGTGCCACCCTGGGCACCGTAGCCTGGCACCAAGAAAACAGTATCAGGCATTGCGCTGCGGAGAACCTTTGCCTCATCAGGGAATGTGGCGCCAACAACAGCTCCCACCGAGGAATATCCCTCATCCCCTATCAGGCTCTTTCCCCACGCCGCAACCAGGTTTCCCATCACCTGATATATCTTGAGCCCAGAGGCAGTATCAAGGCACTGGAATTCCTGGGAGCCTGGGTTTGAAGTCTTTACCAGGACAAAGATTCCCTTGCCGAATGCTTCGCAGTCCTTGATAAAAGGCTCAACTCCCTCGTAGCCGAGGTAGCCGTTCACTGTAAGGCAGTCGGTGTCGAACACACTTCTCTGGGAACCGAATATATCGGTCTCTCCCAAAAAGGCAGAGGAATATGCTTTGCATGTGGTGCCTATATCGTTCCGCTTGGCATCGGCAATAACTAAAAGCCCCCGGGTCTTGGCATAATTGGCTGTCTTCCTGAAAGCCTCCATGCCATAGTCCCCCAGCTCCTCATAATAAGCCAGCTGCAGCTTAACACAAGGAACAATGTCGTATATTGCATCGATAATCTTCTTGTTGAACTCATATACCGCCTGGGATGCAGACTGGAATGCCAGCTCGTAGGAGCCCATGAAATCCTTCTTGAAGAAATCAGGAATCTTGGCAAAGGAGGTGTCCAGCCCCACCACGGATGGGTTCTGCTTCTTGTCTATCTCGGCAATAAGCCGGTCGGCAAAGTTATTTTTCAAAGCCATACTTCTTCCCCCAGCCTTCAGGGTTTTCTATCCATTCGCAGATTTTGTCTATATCTTTCTTCTTGATGTATTTCTTGGCAGAAGCAACAGAAATAAGAGCGTCGAAATTAGAGACTGAATAGGTCATGCACTCTTTCTTGGTGAAAATATCGTCAGACTTCTTCATTCCATAGGTGAAGATGGAGATTACGTCGGAGACAACTCCGCCAGCATCTCGGACTGCATCAACAGCCGCACCGCTGCTCTTTCCTGTGCTTATCAGATCCTCGATTATAAGGACACGGCTTCCTTCAGGGATAGGCTGTGACACATTCTCCTTCACCCAGATGAAAGGCTTCTTAAGGATATCTGCCAGCAGTGCACCATGAGGTATTCCCGCTGTAGCTGTGCCGCATACAATGTCGAAATTTTCAGCCCCTATCTTGTCATTGATAATATTCATCATATAGTTGATTATTGTCATCCACTGGTCATAGTGGGAGATAAGAAGCCTGTTGTCGCAGTAGATGGGGCTGATTATGCCGGATGCAAAGGTGAAAGGCTTATCGGGGGAAAGGGCAACTGCCTTGATGTCCAGAAGAATCTCGGCCGCGTTCTCTGCCATAATGGAATCCAGATCCTTTGCAGGCTCTATATCCTCCATAAAGTCCACAAACAGCTGGCTTACATATTTCTTCTTCACTGCCCTGCGGAGAAGGCTGTCGTAGGTAACCAGCGGCAGCACCATGTCATTCTCCACGCAGGAGAATATGGTAAGGATTCCATCCACGGTGCATCCTGTGCCCTCCAGCGCCTTAAGGATTCCATTCACCTCTTTGTCTGAATAAATGGCATCTGCAAAGACCACAGCCCGGTCGCCGGTCTGGATAAGTCCCTCGATGCGGTTCTTCTTACCGTGATCCTTGGCGGCAGAGCGCACATAGGCCATAGGAACACCCAGTGACGAAGCGATAAGCGATGTGAAGACAATACCTGCATTGTCCATTCCCACCAGGATATCCGGCGAGAGTCCATTATCATACATAAGCTCTATAAGAGCATCTTTAAACATAGTCCGTGTCTTGAAATCCTCGGTAAGCACCGAAGAATCAAGGCTGATGCAGAATTTTCCAGTTGTGCTGTCAAGGGCAAAGACAGCAGCTCCGCTCTTAATTAGAGTATCTTTTATCTTTTTCATATCAATCATTATATATCATAATTTTATTTAAAACTACAAGCAAAATAAATTTTGCCAACAAGGTTGACACAAAAAAGGGGTTGTGATATGGTTCTTTATTGTCAGCGGGGGATTAGCTCAGCTGGGAGAGCGCCTGCCCTACAAGCAGGATGTCGGCGGTTCGATCCCGTCATCCCCCACTCAAGGTAAACATTGGAGACAGTGTTTACCTTTTTTTTTGCCTTCTGCCCGATTTGCAAATTATCAACTCCTATTGTATATTTATGATATGCGAAAGCTACAGCTGACACTGCTTCTGATACTCCTTATCCTCTCCTCCTGCAAAGACCCGGAATGGAAAGAGGAATACAGCTGGGATGTGAATTCTATTCCCGGAACCAGGCAGACACAGCTGCCCATCACATGGGAGAAAGGAACTTACGGCGGCACCTGGCGGGACACCTATGCCGAGGATCCCAAGAGCTTCAACCCCTTCTCCAACCTGGACGGCACCTACACCACAGTCACAAACCTGATACTGGATTATCTCTTTGACTATGACCCTGACACAAAGGAATGGAGCGGGAACATTGTGGAGTCCTACCAGGTGATCACAGACAAGGAGCATGACAAGCTGGACCTTCACTGCAGGCTGCGGGACGGCATCTACTGGAGCGACGGGGTCAAGATGACAGCCGAGGATGTGGTGTGGTACTTCGAGAACATAGAGAACAACAAGGAGATCTACCCCCTGGGCGAACAGGGATTATATATCACTATGCCGGACGGCTCCCGGCAGAAATACACAATTGAGAAGACAGGTGAATACGAGTTCTGCTACCACTTCCCACGGATCGTAAGCGAGCCGCTTCTGGTGGTGAACACCGGAACTATAATTGCAAAGCATATCTGGGAGCCGGTTCTTAAGCAGGGAAAGAAGGCTGTGGAGGCCTTCTGGGGCATAACCACACCGCCGGAGGAGCTGGTGGGAAACGGTGCTTTCCTCCTTGAGAAGCTGATTCCCGGCGAGCGTATCATTTTCAAGCGGAACCCAAACTATTGGAAAAAGGATGAATGGGGACAGCAGCTTCCTTACATTGACAAGATAATACTCACCTACACCCCTGACTCCAACTCAGAGCTTCTGAAGTTCCAGAAGGGAGAGACCGAGGCCTATGCACTGAGGGGGCAGGATCTGCCCACCCTGCTGCCGGAAAGTGGCAAGGGAAGGTTTGACATATGGAACGGCGGTCCTGCCGGGGGCTATACTTCCCTGATCTTCAACCATAATCCAGACACATTGCCGGAGTGGAAGTTCAAGGTGTTCACAGATATAAAGTTCAAGCAGGCTGTAAGCTGCCTGATAGACCGGCAGACTATAATAAACCAGACCACAAACGGCCTTTCCCAGCCCCAGTATAATGTTATCGGGGAGAACAACCGTTACTATGATCCTTCCACCGACACCCCTTACTCCTATAACCCGGACCAGGGAAAGAAGATTCTTGATGAGGCCGGATATAGAGACAGGAACGGAGATGGCATAAGGGAGGATGCTGATGGCAATCCAATATCATTCTCCATACTTACATGGAGCACCGACCCTGTGACCCAGGATTATCTCAACATAATTGTGTCAGACCTGGAGAAAGCAGGAATAAAGGCGCTGCTCCAGACTGCAGACTACAATGTCATTGCCCAGAAGCTGATAAATACTTATGACTGGGATTGCTATCTGGCTGGAATGAGCATGCCCACCTTCCCTGAGCAGTGGTACAATATATGGCTTTCCAGCGGCAACCTCCACTACTGGCACCCAAAGCAGAAGGAGCCTGGCCTGGAGTGGGAGAAAAAGCTGGACACCCTTTATAACCAGCTTATCTACACCTATGACCAGAACGAGATACGGAAGAACTATTCCATTTTCCAGAAGACTATCATGGACAACCTGATCATCATCCCTATATTCCGGCGTTATTCCTTCCTGGCAGCCGATTCAGGATGGGGCAACCTGAACTGGAGTGCACACAACAGCATAGGAGACAACTTCCGGTATGTTTACAGGAGGGATATGCAATGAAACTGCTCAAGTTCATAGTCAAGCGTATCCTCACCATGATTCCTGTGCTCCTGATAACCATATTCTTCTTTTTCTTCTTCATGAGCCTGGCCCCCGGCGACTTCTTCTCATCCTACTACCAGAACCCTGAGATAACCCCGGAGACCATAGACTACTACAGGACCCAGTTCGGCCTGGACAAGCCTTTCTACATGCAGTTCTTATATTGGCTCAAGAAGGTGCTGATAGACCATGACCTGGGAATGTCCTTCTCCTACCGGCAGCCTATCCTGGAGCTTATCAACACCAGAATCTGGAACACAGTGTTCCTCAACTTCTTCTCCCTGATATTCTCCTTTGCAATTGCATATCCTATAGCATTCTATTTCTCCTACAAACCCAACAGGCTGCTGGAGAAGAATGTGAATTTCATAACCTTGATACTCTACTCTGTCCCCTCCTTCTTCCTAGCCCTGCTGGGACTTCTGGTGGCAGCAAAGACAGGTCTTTTTCCACTGGGAGGAGCCACCAGCGAGAACTACCACCTTATGAGTTGGGGGGCCAAGCTATTAGACAGGCTGCACCACATCCTGCTGCCGGTGCTCATCGGTTTCTTAGGTGGCGTGGCAGGCTCCATAAGAAGCATGAAGGTGCTTCTGGAACAGGAGTATTCAAAGCCATACATCATCGCAGTACGGGCCAAGGGTGCAGGAAAGATTCAGATTATAAAGCATGCTTTCCGTAATGCTCTTATTCCCTTTATAACCGGTATTTCGGGGATTTTCTCCTCCCTTATCGGCGGTTCCCTGTTTGTGGAGATCATCTTCTCTTATCCTGGCATAGGGCGTCTTATGTATGATGCCACCATGCGGCAGGATTACTATCTGGTGCTGACTAACATGATTATCAGCGATGTTCTGGTTCTGGCAGGTATTCTTATATCAGATATCCTGCTGGCAGTGGCAGACCCGCGGGTGAGGATAAAATGAAGCATTCCATACCCTATCTGAAGTTCAAGCGTAAAAAGCTGGGAATGCTCTGCTTCTGGATCCTGGTGGTCCTGTACCTTTCCTTTATTTTCGAGGGGTTCCTGGCACCATACCAGCCCAACACCAAGTTCAAGAGCAAGTCCTACCAGCCGCCCCACGCCATCCACCTGATCCACGACGGAAAATTCATAGGCCCCTTTGTCTATGAATATGAGATGGCAAATCCCTTCTACAAGAAATATAGGACAGACCGGACTGTGATCCATAAACTCTCCCTGTTTACAAAGGGGGATGAGTACAGGCTCTTCGGGCTTATACCATCTAAAACACATCTGTTCGGCACCAAGGATGGAGAACCTGTGTTCCTGCTGGGAGCCGACCGGCTGGGACGGGATATGCTGTCACGTATCATCTGCGGCGCCAAGATATCCCTTACCATAGGCTTTGTCAGCATACTCACCGCCCTTCTGGGAGGTATACTCATAGGTGGAATATCTGGTTACATAGGAGGGATGACCGACTGGTCCATAATGAGATGCTGCGAGGTCATTATACTGCTGCCAACCTTCTACTTCTTCCTGTTCCTCCGTTCCATACTGCCGGCCGACATAACACCTGGGCAGAAGTTCCTGTTCATCACTTTGATACTGGCTATACCAAGCTGGGCCGGCAGCGCCCGGGGCATCAGGAACTGGGTCCTCTCCCTGAAGAATGCCGACTATGTCACTGCCGCCAAGCTGTCAGGGGTAAAATCCCTGCCTATTCTGCTGCGGCATATAATTCCCCAGATACGGAGCATCCTTATCCTGGACATTACCCTGAGTGTCCCGGGCGTCATCTTAGGCGAGGCTGGCCTCAGCTTCCTGAATCTGGGAATAACAGAGCCTTCGGTAAGTTGGGGCATGCTTATGAGCGCAGCCATGGATATAAATGTGCTAAAGCAGTACCCCTGGGTGCTGTGGCCAGCCTTTGTCATAATTCTGACTGTATTCTGCTTCTTTACCCTGGGATACAGCTTAAAGGATGCATTTGACCCCAAGGCCATGTAGGAGAGCTGATGAAAGAGAAGATTCTGGAGGTTAAGAACCTTACAACAATATTCCACAATGTAAACCAGGATGTAACTGCTGTGGACAACCTCTCCTTCGACCTTTTCTCCCACGAGATACTGGCTATGATCGGTGAGTCCGGAAGCGGCAAGAGTGTGACCAACCTCTCCATAATGCAGCTTATAGATGAGCCTGGCGAGGTTGCACCCGGGAGCCGGATACTGTTCCGGGACGGCGATGGATACATAGACCTGAACAGGATGACAGAGAAAGAGATGGAGCGGATAAGGGGGGACAGGATATCCATGATATTCCAGGAGCCTTCGGCCTCCTTCAATCCTCTGTTCAAGCTGGGCAACCAGGTGGGAGAAAGCCTCCGCCTCCATGGACAGAGCACCAAGGAAGAGGCCTATCAGGAGGCCCTGAAGCTGCTGGAACAGGTCCACATACCTAATTCTGCACTCAGGGCCCAGGACTACCCCTTCCAGATGTCCGGCGGCATGCTGCAGCGTATGATGATAGCCCAGGCCCTTGCCTGCCATCCCGACATACTTATAGCAGATGAGCCCACCACAGCCCTGGATGTGACAACCCAGGCCCAGATTCTGGGGCTTCTGAAGGAAAAGCAGGCCGAGACAGGCATGTCTGTAATATTCATAACCCACGATCTGGCCCTGGTGGAGGATTTCTCCGACCGTATATTGATTCTTTATGCAGGATCCCTCATGGAGGAAGGACCAGCCAGAGATGTCATATCACACCCTATGCACCCGTATACACAGGACCTTATCCGCTCAATTCCGAAACCAGGGATGTTCAAGGGGCAGGACAAGCTGTTCGCAATCCCGGGCAAGGTGCCGGACCCGGGAGAGAAGATAACAGGATGCCCGTATGCAAAGCGGTGCAGCCGTTGCACAGCCGAATGTCTGGCCACAAAGCCTGAGATTACAGAGAAAAATGGCAGAAAAGTGAGGTGCTTCCATGCTTACAGTTAAAGACCTTGTGAAACACTTCCCTCTCAAGGCCGGCAGATTCAGCAGTTCGGAGGAGAAGATCCACGCCCTCAACGGAGTATCCTTCACCCTGGGGAAGAAGCAGACCCTGGGCATTGTGGGAGAATCGGGCTGCGGCAAATCCACATTGGCCAAGGCGATATTGGGAATAAAGCCCCCGGATTCAGGCTCTGTCCTGCTCTCTCCAGCCGACACCAGGATGCAGTACATATTCCAGGATCCATACCTTTCCCTGGATCCCAAGATGCAGGTGAAGGATATCATCACCGAGCCTATGAGAGCGGCAGGGATGATAAGCAGACGGGAGGTGGCAAGGGAAGCTGAACGCCTGCTGGAGCTGGTGGGACTGCCCAAGGACTGGGGAACCAAGTATCCCCATGAGTTCTCAGGTGGTCAGCGGCAGCGTATATGCATAGGAAGGGCTATCTCCTCAAGACCTGGCATAGTTATCTGCGATGAGCCTGTCTCATCCCTGGATGTCTCCATACAGTCCCAGATACTCAACCTGCTGCTGGAGCTGCAGGAGAAGCTTGAGATATCCTACATCTTCATAGCCCACAACATCGCAGTGGTTCTCTATATGAGCGACATAGTCTCGGTCATGTATGCAGGCTATATTGTGGAGAGCGCTACACCCCAGGAGCTGTATGCAAACCCTATGCACCCTTATACCAGGCTGCTTTTGAGCGTTGTGCCTGAAATTGGAAAGAACAAGCGGATATTTGAGCAGAAGATAACGGGTGAAGTTCCTGATTTAATACACATGGAACCAGGATGCCCCTTCTACAGCAGGTGTCCGGTACACAGCGATAAATGCAGAACAGCAATACCGCAGCTGAAACCAGGAGAGAAAGAAGATCACAGCTGCGCCTGCTGGTTATATCAATAGCTCCCAAGGAGCTCAGATACCTTTTTCATTTCGTCTATAGAAGGGGGCTCTGTGGCGGCCAGCTTATAAAGATCCTTCTGCCATTTGAACTCCCCCATCTTGTGGAAAGCCAGGGGCTCTATCTTCTCCACGCAGGAGAACTTACGGAGATAATCACCTAGAGCCTTGAGATGAGCCTCGTTCAAAGTTAGACCCGGCACAATCACATGGCGTATCCACACCTTCTTGCCGGTGCTCTGGCAGTATTCAAGGTACTCCTTCTCCTGCTCAAGGATATTGGGCTTTCCAGTGATTCTTTCGCAAAGGGCACTGTCAAAGGCCTTGAAATCCAGAAGCAGCATGTCTGCCACGTCAATGGCCTTCCGGGCCATTGACAGAGGAATTGCGGCAGAGGTGTCGATAGCGGTGTGGAGTTCCTCCTTCTTAAGCTGCTCAAGAAGCTCGGCGGCAAAGTCCAGCTGCAGCAGGGGCTCTCCCCCCGACAGGGTGACCCCGCCGCCGTGGTCGTAGAATCTGCGGAAAGGAAGAATCTTCTTTACAATATCCTCTGCCGCATATTCCTCTCCCCCCGACACCTCCCATGTGTCGGGGTTGTGGCAGAACATGCACCGCAGCGGGCAGCCCTGGAAGAACACCACATAGCGCACTCCAGGACCATCCACAGCCCCAAAGGATTCAAAGGAATGGATTCTTCCGGTCATCTCACATCTTCTCGTGGAATGTCCTGGAGATTACATCCAGCTGCTGCTCGCGGCTCAGCTTGATGAAGTTCACAGCATATCCGGATACTCTGATTGTAAGCTGGGGATACTTCTCAGGATGATCCATCGCATCCATCAATGTCTCCCGGTTAAGAACATTCACGTTCAGGTGCTGACCTGTGGCCTGCATATAGCCGTCCAGCAGAGTGATAAGGTTGTCGCTCCGCTCTGCATCGCTCTTGCCCAGGGCAGATGGTGCCATGGAGAATGTATAGGAGATACCGTCCTGGCAGTGTGCCCATGGAATCTTTGCAACGCTCAGGAGGGATGCCAGAGCTCCGTTTGTATCCCGGCCGTGCATAGGGTTTGCACCAGGTGCCAGAGGAACGCCCTTCTTTCTTCCGTCCGGAGTATTTCCGGTGTTCTTGCCGTATTCCACATTGGATGTGATGGTAAGCACTGACTGTGTCGGGGTGCTGTCCCTGTACATCTTGTTCTTCCTGATATCGTTCATGAACATCTTGGCAACCATGACAGCAAGCTTGTCCACACGATCATCATTGTTTCCATATTTCGGATAATCACCTTCAATCTGGTAATCCACAGCAAGTCCCTTCTCGTTCCTGATGACCTTGACCTTGGCATATTTGATGGCAGAGAGGGAGTCGGCAACTACGCTGAGTCCTGCTATACCGCAGGCTGTGGTACGCTTCATCCGCTCGTCCATAAGCGCCATCTCAAGGGTCTCGTAATTATACTTGTCATGCATATAGTGGATCATATAGAGAGCCTTTGTATAAACAGTGGCCAGGTAGTTGGACATATACTCGAACCTCTCCATGACCTCGTCATAGTCCAGATATTCGCTTGTAATAGGCTTATATGGAGGTGCCACCTGCTTTCCGGTTATCTCATCGATTCCACCGTTTATAGCATACAGCAGGCACTTTGCAAGGTTTGCCCTGGCGCCGAAGAACTGCATCTGCTTTCCGATCCGCATAGGAGATACGCAGCAGGCAATTCCGTAGTCATCACCCAGGTCCACACGCATAAGATCGTCGTTCTCGTACTGTATGGAGCTGGTCTTGATAGAGATGTTGGTTGCAAAATGCTTGAAGTTGGCAGGGAGCCGTGTGCTCCAAAGGATAGTCAGGTTAGGCTCGGGAGCCGGCCCCAGGTTCTCCAGGGTGTGGAGGAACCGGTAGCTCATCTTGGTCACCATATGCCGTCCGTCGAGGCCCATACCGCCTAATGATTCGGTAACCCATACCGGGTCGCCAGCAAAGATGTTGTCGTAGTCCAGGGTACGCAGGAAGCGGACAATCCGCAGCTTCATTATGAACTGGTCAACCATCTCCTGGATCTCCTGCTCGGTGTAGCGTCCTTCCTTAAGGTCCCGCTCTGCCCAGATGTCCAGGAATGTAGATGTTCTTCCAAGGCTCATTGCTGCGCCGTTCTGCTCCTTTACAGCTGCAAGATATCCGAAATAGAGCCACTGGATAGCCTCTTTTGTATCCTTTGCAGGCTTGGAGATATCAAAGCCATAGATAGCTCCCAGCTCCTTAAGCTGCTCCAAAGCCTCCATCTGCATGCTTATCTCTTCCCTCTTCCGCACTATGAAGTCGCTCATGGTCATACGGTCAAACTTGATCTTTGCCCGGAGTTTCTTCTGCAGCAGGAAGTCAATTCCATACAGTGCCACCCTGCGGTAGTCGCCGATTATTCTTCCACGTCCGTAGGCATCGGGAAGCCCTGTGAGCAGCTTGGATGACCGTGCGGCCCTGATATCATCGGTATAAACAGAGAATACGCTCTCGTTATGAGTTCTTCTGTATTTGAATATTTTCTTCACCTCAGGGTCCAGATGATAGCCGTGCTCCTCAAGAGCCTGCTCCACCATACGCACTCCGCCGAAAGGCATGATCGCCCTCTTGAGAGGCTTTTCGGTCTGAAGTCCTACAATAACCTCCAGATCCTTGTCGATATATCCTGCCGGATGAGATGTGATACCAGATATAACCTTGGTGTCGGCATCCAGCACTCTGCCTGGGGAATTGCGCTCTTTCTCCAAGAGCACGCTAAGTTTCTCCCAAAGCTTCTTGGTCCGTTCAGTGGGGCCTGTCAGGAAAGATTCATCTCCATCATAAGGTGTATAATTCTTCTGAATGAAATCCCTTACATCAATTGTATCATTCCAGTCACCAGAAACAAAATTCATAGTTCCTCCTTGTTTTCTAACTTTAAAATAGCCGAAAAAAAAGGGGAAAGTCAAAAAAACAGTAACTATTTCTATTTGTGATAAATAAACTTTATGATGTTCAAAGATAAATCAAATAGTTGAGAGGATTTCCACCAGAGAATCGTCCTCTTTAAGCACATTTTTCCTGAATTTATTCTCAAAATCCTTGGTCCGGGTGGCGACAATCTGCTTTTTTATCTTATCAGAAAGCTTTTTGTAATCAGTTTTTATCTTTTCCAGCATCTCCTGGTCAAACTGCTTCTTTCCATAGAGTAAAGCCAGAACATGGAGAGCATGGGCAAACCTAGTCTTAGGATACTCAAGGTCAAAGCGCTCAAAACGCTCCTCCACATCATCCCAGGAGATGAAATCACCCTTCTCTATTTCCTGCACCATCTGCTTCAGATCCACATTGCATACCAGATGGCCGCACACATTGGTCCAGCCCCAGGTCTTCCTGGAGGCATCAACTGGAATGTCATTGTACTTTCCAGCCCTTACCCCAGGTCTCTCAAGCCATGCCAGTACAGTGGAGACACCATACCACAGGAGCATCTCCTTATACGCCTTGATTCCATCGTCTATTCCCAGGATCTGCACCTTACGGGAAGAGTTTTCCATGGTGAAGGTCGGAATCTTCTTTTTATATTCCTTAAGCAGATCCAGAGCTTTCTGAACCTCCTCGGCAGTATCGGGAGCCATAAACTGGTATTCTATGCCTTCTCCCCCCTTTCCAAGCCGTTTCTGGAACTTCCAGTTGTTCCTGAAAAGAGCATACATATTATGGCGCCACCAGTAGGCTGGCATAACATCCAAAGTATTATCCTTCACGTTGTCTGAAACCAGGGAGAAAGGCAGCTCTATATTGAGTTCGTGGGCAAAGCTGCTTTTAGCCAATAATGTGAAAGGAGCGAAGGAGGAGCAGTATTTGACCGATGTGCTGAGGCCTGCCCAGAACCCACGGCCAGCCACCAGTTCGCCGTCGTTTGAGCGGCTGTTGTGGTTTGAGCCCAGGTTTGCTCCGGAGGCTATATTGCACTGGCCGCCGATGTCAGCAGCAATAAGGAAGGAGCTGTTGTGGTGCTGCTCGTGGAGCGGACCTATGAAACAGTTCTGAACCTCGCCGCAGGCTATGGTCGAGTTGCTGCCCACTGCGCTCTGGATGACCCGTGCAAGCTGCTTTATGGTCACCTGCCTGTCCAGGAAGCACTGCTCAACAAAAGCCCCTGACTCTATATTGACCCCGCCTCCGATGAAAGACTGCTTTACAATAGCGTTGTCGCCTATAGCGGTGCGGCTTGCAGAACCGGAAGCTATGACGCACTCCTCCACCCGGGCGGCCCCGGAGATTATTCCACGGCGCCCCAGCTTTATGCTCCGCACCGCCTTTGCATTCTCGATCACACAGTTATCTTCTATAACGGTATAAGGGGTCACGGCGGCCAGTTTAGCCTTGTTGAACTGGGCGAGGAACTGCTGCAGGATGTCATTGGACTTCAGATGGGTCTGCATCCATATCTCTTCCATGGTGATGCCATTGAAAAGGAGCGCATCTCTCCCTGCTTTCTCGTTGCCAGCCCCGATTATCACAGGTTTTTTGAAACCATCCGGGTCGGTGGAGAGTTCCGAGCAGTTATGGATTATGACATTACGTCCTATAAGTGCTTCAGAAACAGTGCTCCGGGAGATGGAAGAATAATCGTCGATGCAGGATGAGGTGATCTGGCAGCCGAAGATTCCTATGGGATGGGAGACTCCATGGAACTGGATAAAGCCTTTCTCAAGGCGTCCGATGTAGACAGTACCGTAGAATCCTGTGCCATGGATCAGGCTTGGGTCAAAAGGCCGTTTAACATGAATCTGCTTCCAATCATCAGCCCAACAACCATTATTTTCAAGAATTTTTACTTCTTCGTCTTTTAAAAGTGAAGAATTTTCAAACTTTTTTAAATTAAACTTTGAAAATATACCGCTAATCGGATACCCCACATTAAAATAGCTATGACTGTTTTTCTTCTCTCTCATACTGTTATCCTACCATGGAATACAACTTTTTTTCCATAGAAATCTGTCACAATCACATCAACACTGTTATCACCCGGATTCAGGTGGATGCCGGGAAATGTAAAAGCCCCATCCCTGCCATACAGCGTTCCATATTCAAAAGCCTCTTTATCCAGCACCAGGGTATCCCCCTTCTTTTGAACTGTCCTGAAGCCCAGAGTGCCAACCACCTGGCCACCTACAGAAATCTGCACCTTATAAAGTCCCAGCAGCCCCTTGGAAGACATATAGACAGTGAGCATGCCCTCCGGATCATAAGAGAGCCCACTCACCTTCGGAAGCTCCGACTTCTTTATATTATCGGTCATAAGGAGCGGATTGATATAACGCTCCATCTCCAGGTCGTAAATCGCAAAGTTGAGAACTCCCCCTTTTGTCTTTCCCAGCAGCTGTCCTTTTTTTATATGGATATCCTTGGAAATCTCATCGGAAGCTGCAACCTGTGAATAGAGGGTCAGGAGAGAATCATCATGTGCCAATGCTATGAAATCGGGGCTATAATAGAGCACTTCGCCTTCTTCGGAGGCAAATACATTCTCGGTCTGGATATCGACACCTGTATTGAACTGCCCCTTTTCCCCAGATCCGAAGGAGGCTGTTATCTTTCCTCCAGGAGCTGGAAAATCATAGGCAGAAAGAGACGAGGCAATCATCACAGAGTATAAAAGAAATAATAACCTGCCCATATCATTGCTCCACCACTCTCAAGGTTTCAAGGCTTGTGCCGTCATACCTGGCAGAAGCCACCAAACTGCCGTTATAAAGGAACATATGAATATGCTCCTCCCCATCATCATCACCCGACACAACCCAGACATACTCCTGCTCCGGGTCGAAGGAGACATCCTTCAATGCCCCGCTGAATTCCATTGAGAAACGGCTGAATGTTGTCATATTGAACACCGATATCCCCGATTCATCCTCATATAGGAGCATGTTGCCAGAGAAGGCCAGGAAAGGGATGCGCCGTACATCATCTGGCAGATTGACCCTGTGGAACAGATTCCAGTTTTCCTGTCTCTTCTGATAGACAAATAGAGTCCTTGGGTGAACCCCGGCAATCACAGAAAGATATCTGCCGTCATCCGAGGCAGCCACTGCATAGACTGTCTTATATTGGCCAGAAGCCCTGTTTTCAAGGGGCTTGCCGTTAACAAGAATTGTACCATCCAGAAATCCTGACACAGAGAAATCTTCTTTAGAAAAATAACAGGTTCTTATCATTCCGGTGGGCAGGAGAGCGGCTGGATAGGCCTTGGAAACCGGGATTTTGGCTTCAGGTGAATCTGACGCAGGGACAAAATGCCAGTCTGAGCCGCCTCTGAATGGGAAAAGAAATGAAAAGAGAAGAAAAAAGAGAGGAATTATAAGAAAAAATTTCTTTTCCATATATCAATTTTATAATACAGATACTATACTGTCAATGAAGGAAGATGCTATGAATGACAAGGAAAAACTGATATCCGCCGCTGCAGAGGCTGCTTTGAAAGCCTATGCCCCCTACTCAAGGTTCCGGGTGGGTGCCGCAGTTCTGGCTGATGATGGAACCATATATACAGGAGTGAATGTGGAGAACCGCTCTTACGGCCTTACAATATGCGCCGAGCGGAATGCCATAGCTCATGCAGCAGCTATGGGAATGAAGGCTGTTAAAGCTGTGGCAATCTATTCCCCCGACTCTAAGGAACCGCTGCCACCCTGCGGAGCCTGCCGCCAGGTTATAACAGAATTCTCTGCCCCAGATGCAGTTGTGATATGCTGCGGCAGCAATGAAAATGCAGTGGAGATACCGGTGTCAGAGCTGTATCCAATGGATTCGCTGCACAATCTGAAAAATTTTTAAATATTTTTGTAACTGTACCAAAGGAGACTTGTTTACTAAGTACAAAGCGATAAAAAACTAAAAAGTTTTCTTCCAAATAATTCAAAGTTAACCTGCTGGTTCCCTCTCCTTTCCCAGCAGGTTTCTTTTTTTATAAAGAAACAAAAAAAATGTAACTTAAAAACACTTGGATGGTTTAGTTTATGAAAGATGAGAAATCTTTTCATAAACCTCCTTTTATGTGTATCCTGCCGGTCCCCTTTTCCCCGTCTAAAACCGGCAGGATTTTTTTTGCTTACTAAATTTGCAGGGTTTTAAATCAGAAGAAAGAAAAATAGCTTTTAAGAACCTGATTATCGGACTTCTGGATATCAAGGGCCGCCTTGGCCAGCTCCTTGCCCAGTTTCACCCCTTCCTGGTCGTAGGAGTTTATATTCCACAGGAAGCCAAGGAACATAACCTTGTTCTCAAAATGGGCAAACAGAGAGCCTAAGCTCTCCGGGGTAAGCCTGTCGCCATAGAGCAGCGATGAGGTCCTGTTACCAGGGAAGCACTTGTTTATATCATTGCAGGAGCGGCCTTCTGCAAAAGCAGTGATCTGGGCCGCCAGATTGGCATTCAGCTTGGTCTGTGAGCTTGAGCCATTGTACTGCACATCAAAGCCCAGCTGACTATGCTTGAAGCCGATGAACTCCACCGGCATCTCACCATTACCCTGGTGAAGCTGCTGGAAGTAGGAGTGCTGGCAGTCGGTTCCCACCGAGGCAAATAGTACTGGACAGGTGGCATAGGGTGCAGGTTTCCCGTTGCTCTCCATACACAGCTGCTGCAGATGCAGCGTGAAAGGGGCCAGGGCGGCGGAATATGGAATCACAGCCTCTACCGGGATGTGCCTGATATTGACATCTATCACCTCAAGGAGCGCATCCATAAGGGCTGCATTCTCTCCCACCTTCTCATTCAATGCTAAGTTATCGCTGCAGCGGGCTCCTGACAGGAACTGCTCAAATATATCCTTTCCAAAGGCTGCAGAGACGAGAACTCCGGCACAGGCGCTGGTGGATGAGAACCGGCCTCCTACGAAATCATCAATATGGAAGACAGCCAGGAACTGTTTTTCCTCATCCAGAGGGGAACCGGCAGCTGTCACAGTCACAGTCTGCTTATCCAGATCCACCGAAGGGCATTTTTTCTCAAGATATTTTTTTACAAAAGCATAGTTGGTAAGGGTCTCAAGGGTTGTGCCGCTCTTTGTAACCAGAATGAACAATGTGGTTTCAGGATTGATCCGGGAAAGAACGGCAGAAGGCTCGTCCGGGTCGATGTTGGAGATGAATTCGGCCTTAAGGACCGGAGAAACCCCTTCTGCGATGCACCAGTTCAAAAGCCCCTGGTATACGGCCTTGGGACCAAGCCCCGAGCCGCCGATTCCTATCTGAACCAATGTATCATAAACCTTGCCGGTGCTGCTCTTCAGAGCTCCGGATCTGATCTTGTCAGAAAAGGCATAGAACTTCTCTTTCTCCCTGGCATAGAATGTATCCGGCTTATCGGAACGGCACAGATGATGCAGCACAGCCCTGTTCTCTCCTTTGTTGGCTATGCCGCCGGCAAGGAGGTCCCTGTACTTGGCTATGCACTCCTGCTCGTCAGCCAGGTCCTGGCAGAGCTCCATCAGCCCTGGTGTGATCCCCTTTCCAGCATAGCTGAATGAGAGATTCTTTCCGGCAGGTGCAATATATTTTTCAACTGCCTCGGTGGTGAGGAGCTTCTTGAGCTCAGGCTTGTCCTTGCAATAGGCACACAGTTTCCTGTAGGCTTCCGTTTCTGTCAGGTCAAAATAGTTCATCTCTGATAGACTTAATTCCTTTTACTAATATATAATATGTTTATCGGAGCTTTTGTCAAATTGCATAAGAAGCACTTCATCTACTACATTCTGATCCTCGTAACTATTCTTTTCTGGAGCTCCACATTTGTCTCCACCAAAGTGCTCTTAAGGGACTTCAAGCCTATAGACCTCTTTGTCTACCGGTTTATACTGGCATACCTTCTGACTATCCCCTTCTATCCCCACTTCCATAAGCCGGAATCCCTGAAGACCGAGCTTTTGGAGGTGGCTTTGGGAATCACAGGCGGCTCCCTCTACTTCCTGGGTGAATCCTATGCCATAATGTACTCCACCCCTTCGAATGTAGCCATCATAGTGGCGACAGCACCTCTGGCCACCATATTTCTGGCCAGCCGGTTCCTTAAGAGCGAGCGGATAACCAGGCAGATAGTATTGGGAGGACTCATTGCCTTAGCTGGTGTATTGATGGTGGTATACAACGGCATCGCCATGCCCTATATCCAGCCTGTCAGCTGCCTTCTGGCCCTGATCTCGGTGGTATCCTGGGGTTTCTACTCCATCATCCTCAAGCTTATAGACAGCAGATACCCTACTGCATATATAACACGCAAAACCTTTTTCTGGGCTGTGGTGACAATTCTGCCCCTCTACTTTGCCACCAAGGCTCCCTTTGAGCCAAGGCTGTTCCTGAAACCTGAAAACATCTTCAACCTTCTTATGCTGGCTTTCTTTGCATCCACCATGGCATACGCAATCTGGGGCAAAGCCACATTGGTCCTGGGGGCAGCAAAGACCAACAACTTCATCTATATGATACCCCTTTTCACCTTGATAGAGTCCTCTATCATACTGGGAGAACCCTTCAGCATCTACGCCGTGCTGGGTGCAGTCCTTATCTTGAGCGGTGTAGTCATAGCAGAACTGGCCCGCAGCACAAAATAAATATTATTAAATTAATATCTTGTTTTTTCCGTATAAAACCATTACAATAAGTCCAAACGCTATAAGAGGCAATAAGGAATATGACTTTCAAAGAGATTGTTGAGCATATCAGCTGCGAGATAATAAATAAAGGCAATGATTTTGATACAGCTGTTATTGAGAATGTTTCTGCCGGAGACATGATGAGTGAGGTTCTGGTGGGAGATGAAGATAACAGAATATTGGTTACAGCCCTTACAACCGACCAGGTGGTGCGGACTGCCGACATTGTGGAAGCCCGCGGAGTAATCCTTATCAATGGCAAGCGCCCCCAGACTTCCATGAAGACTCTGGCAGAGGAATCAGGGCTGACTCTTATTTCCACCAAGAACAATATGTTTACTACCTGCATCGAATTGGGGAAATTGCTTGGGAAGTGTGAATAATCTTCTTTTTGTAAACGATTCTCACGAAGTTATTCTTGAGAGCATCTATACCGTCCGGGTAAAGGAGGCCATGAATCCGAACCCCATGAGGGTTGCCCCAGACGATACTATGCGGACTGCCAAGAACATCATGAAGGAAAACGGCCTTACGGGCCTTCCTGTGGTGGATGGAAACAGACTGGCAGGAATCCTGAGCCTCTATGACATAATGGCCTGCTATGACAACGGCAACCTGGATGATCAGGTGAACAAGTACATGTCCAGGGATGTGATCCTTCTGGAGGAGGATATGCCTATATCCTTCGCCATCAACTATTTCAACAAGTTCAAATTCAGACGGTTCCCCGTCATCAACAAGAATAAAGAGCTCACCGGCATGATCACCGCCCGTGACCTTACTGCCGCAATGCTGAACAACATAAACAAACAGCTGCAGAAGTATGACAAGCTGAATATGCGCCTGAGCGACCCAGATCCTTCTGACATAAGGCCGGACACTGTAATCTACCGGCAGTTCATAGTCCACAAATACGACTTCGAGAACGCAGGAAAGGTCACTTCAGAGATCAAGAAGATCCTTAAGGAACGGGGAATCAAGCAGAGCATCATACGCCGTGTCTCCATAGCGGCCTATGAGCTGGAGATAAACCTGGTTGTCCATTCCGACGGCGGTGTCCTTATATTCCAGCTTCTGCCGGATGCAATAATGATCAAGACCCAGGACAAGGGCCCTGGAATTCCAGACCTGGAGAAGGCTCTCACCGACGGTTTCTCCACAGCCAGCGAATGGATAAGGTCCCAGGGTTTCGGTGCAGGAATGGGCCTTCCGAATGTAAAGAGAGTCAGCAATGACTTCCAGATAGCTTCCGACGTCACAGGTACGGAAGTAAAAATTAAAATCAATTTAGGGAACGAAGAAGATGAAAGTAAGTGATTTAGAAGCACTGGGTTATACCAGAGAGACAAAGAAAGAGATGGAAGATTTTGAAATCAAGGCCGGATACACTGGCGACCTCTTGAGCGATGTCATGGCTAACGCCCCATCCGATTCCATCCTTATCACCATCCAGGCCCACAAGAACACTATCGCAGTGGCCACCCTTGCAGGAATCAGGGCTATCCTGGTCTGCAACAAGCGGGCTATCCCTTCCGACATGATCGAAGCTGCCAACGACAACGACGTAGCTCTCTTCAAGACAGCCGAGACACAGTTCGAGGCATCTGCAAAAGTTGCTGAGAAAATGAAGGGCTGATGCTGGTCAGAGCCGATTTCCATATTCATTCCTGCGTATCTCCATGCGCCTCGCTGGAGATGTCCCCTGCCGCCATTGCAGAAAAAGCAAAGGAGAAAGGGCTTGACCTGGTGGCCCTGACCGACCACAACACAGCCCTGAACTGCCCTGCCTTCAAGGCAAACTGCGCTCAGCAGGGACTCTGGAGCCTCTACGGCATGGAGGTGACCTCCAGCGAGGAGGCACACCTGGTGTGCCTGTTTGAGGATGTGGATACAGCCCTTGAGTTCTCCGAATTCGTCTACAAATATATGCCTGACATTGAGAACAAACCGGAAGTGTTCGGCGACCAGGTCTATGTGGATGAAAACGAGGAGATCCTTGGCGAGGTGGAGAAATATCTGGGAAATGCCAGCGGTCTTTCCATAGATGATGTGCGGGAGGAGGTGTTCTTCCGCAACGGCCTTTTCATCCCGGCCCATGTGGACAAGCCTGTCTTTTCCATAGTATCACAGCTGGGATTCCTCCCCGATGCCGCATATACGGCCATCGAGGTCTTCAATCCTGTCAACGCAAAAGATTATGCAAAGTATCCGGTTATTTCCGACTCCGATGCACACTACCTTGATGATGTGGCAAAGAAGCAGCTCTATATTGATGTGGAGGAGAAAAGCTTCGCAGCTTTACGGGACAGCCTTCAGAACAACAGAATAATATTAAAATAATTTAAATAAAAGGAGTTTTTAAATGCAGAGATTTACCAACCCAAGAGACATTTACCATGGTAAAGGAGCCCTTGAGGCCCTCAAGACACTGGAAGGAAAAAGAGCTATCATCTGCGTCGGCGGCGGAAGCATGAAGAAATTCGGTTTCCTGGACCGGGCACAGAAATATCTGGAAGAGGCTGGAATGAAGGTGACCCTTTTCGAGGGAATCGAGCCAGATCCATCAGTAGATACAGTAATGAAAGGTGCTGCAGTCATGCAGGAGTTCAAGCCTGACTGGATTGTGGCAATCGGCGGTGGCTCCCCTATTGATGCAGCAAAGGCAATGTGGATCAAATATGAGTATCCAGATACAACCTTCGAGGATATGTGCAAGGTATTCGGCCTGCCGAAGCTGCGCACCAAGGCTAAGTTCTGCGCTGTATCATCCACATCCGGAACAGCTACAGAAGTCACAGCATTCTCAATCATCACCGACTACCAGAAAGGTATCAAATACCCTATCGCAGATTTCCAGATCACCCCGGATGTGGCAATTGTAGACCCTGACCTGGCAGAGACTATGCCTAAGAAGCTGGTTGCCCACACTGGAATGGATGCTCTTACACACGCCATCGAGGCCTATGTATCCACAGTCCACAGCGACTTCACCGATGCACCTGCTATCCACGCCATCGAAATGATCCAGAGAGACCTGGTGGACTCCTACAATGGCGATATGAAGGCACGGGATAACATGCACAGCGCACAGTGTCTGGCAGGAATCGCATTCTCCTCCGGACTCCTCGGAATCGTTCACTCCATGGCACACAAGACAGGAGCTGTATTCGCAGACCTGGGAGCACACATCATCCACGGTGCCGCAAATGCTATGTACCTGCCTAAGGTTATCGCATACAACGCAAAGAACCCTGAGGCAAAGAAGCGCTATGGCGTGATTGCAGACTATATGAAGCTGGGCGGAAAGAACGACGACGAGAAAGTTGCTGCCCTCATCAAATATATAAGAGGCTTCAACGATAAGCTGAACATTCCTCACTGCATAAAGAACTACGGCGCAGACAGCTATCCTGTTGAGCAGGGCTTTGTACCAGAGGATATCTTCCTCAAGAGACTTCCTGAGATTGCCAAGAATGCCATCCTGGATGCCTGCACCGGTTCCAACCCACGGCAGCCGAACCAGGCAGAGATGGAAAAGCTTCTCAAGTGCTGCTACTACGACACAGAAGTAGATTTCTGATATGGAACTGAGAGACAAGAAAGGGCTGACGGAGGAGGAATTCCTCCGTCAGTATAATTCTGACAAGTATCCAAAGCCCTCACTTACTGCAGACAATGTACTGTTTTCTTTAAGCGAAGAATATGGGCTTGAGGTGCTTTTAATCCAGAGGAAAGGACACCCATTCATGACCCGGTGGGCATTCCCCGGCGGCTTTGCTGACAAGGGGGAGACACTGGCCCAGACTGCATCCCGGGAGCTCCAAGAGGAGACAGGCCTTACAGGTGTCAGCTCTGCCCTTCTGGGGGTTTACAGCGCACCTGGACGGGATCCCCGGGGCTGGGTGGTATCCGCTGCCTACTACACCGTGGTGGATCGCAGCAAGCTTAAAGTGAAGGCTGGAGATGATGCCTCTGATGCAAGATGGTTTGCTGTCTCCTTCTCTGATAAGGGACTTGAGGCAGTGCAGAACAGCACCATGAAGCTGGAAAAAGACAAAAGGGGCTGTTTTCTTGCCTTTGACCACGATGCAATACTGCTGGATGGCTGCAGGGCTGTGGCAAACATTTTTCCAAAAATAAGTTGACACAAAGTCCCTATTTAATTAATATACAACCATCATTCCCCTGTAGCTCAGCCGGTAGAGCGGGTGGCTGTTAACCACTAGGTCGGCAGTTCGAGTCTGTCCGGGGGAGAAATAAGGCTGCAGCAATGCAGCCTTTTATTTTTATTTTCAAATTGGGGTGGGATTCCTAGGAATCTCTGAGATTATACCCTTTGACCTGATCCAGGTAATGCTGGCGTAGGAAAACCGTACCATCTCCACCCCTTTTCCGGAGGTAGTATGAAAAAATTACTGGTTTCAGTTTTGTGTCTCATCTGTGCAGCATCAGCATTTGCCGGCGCTTCCAAGGAAAAGGCTTCTGATGCACCTGTCCTGGTGGTGTATGCAACAGAATCCTTCCTGTCCGAATGGGGACCTGCCCCTGTTGTATTCCCTAAATTCGAGGAAAAGTACGGCATAAAGATTGAGCAGCGACAGGGTGGCAGCGCAGGCGAGATTGTCAATCTGGCAATCATGGAGAAAGGGAAAGCTGGTGCCGATATCATCATCGGTGTAGACAACAACCTTCTTTCCACTGTCCTCAAGAACGACCTGTTTGTCCCCTACAAGCCTGCAGGAATCGAGAAAGTGAAGGACAATCTTATCTTTGATAAGAGCTATCATGTCATCCCTTATGACTACAGCTTCTTCTCTTTAGTATATGACAGCAACAGGATAAAGAATCCTCCCAAGAGTCTGGATGACCTTCTGGATCCCAAATATAAGAAATCCCTGATAGTGATGGATCCCCGGACCTCAAGCCCTGGCCTTGGTTTCCTTATGTGGACTGTAAAATGCAAGGGAGAAGGCTACAAGGAGTACTGGAAGAAACTGATGCCGAACGTGCTCACTGTATCTGAGAGCTGGAGCTCCGGCTACGGTCTTTTCACCAGCGGCGAGGCTCCTATGGTCATGAGCTACACCACAAGCCCTGCCTACCATGTGGAATATGAGAAAGATGAGCATATAAAGACTGTCCTTTTCAACGAAGGCAACTATATGCAGACCGAAGGTATAGGAATTCTTAAGAATGCACCTCATATGGATGCAGCCAAGAAGTTCCTGGACTTTGTCCTGACCGAGGATTTCCAGAAGGAGCTGGCCCTGACAAACTGGATGTACCCAGTGATAGAGACTCCCCTTCCAGATTCATACAGGAGTGCTCCTGTCTCTGACAGACCGCTCCTGCTGACTGCTGAAGATATAGATAAAAATCTTGACAGCTGGCTTAATGGCTGGCTCGAGAGCACTTTGAATAAATGAGAAAGAACAGACTTCTGCTACTATTGCTGTTCATTGTCCCATTCCTGCTTCTGACCATATTTTTCTATGTGCCGGTGATAACAGTATTTATCAATGGGTTTTCAAAGGAAGGACTTAAAGCAGTTCTGACCGACAGCTACTGCAGGAGTATCTGTCTGTTCTCCCTTAAGCAGGGGGTTCTAAGCACCCTGCTCTCTGCCGCAATAGGCTTTCCTGGCGCATATATCCTGGCCAGGTACACATTCCGTGGAAAAGGCTTTCTCAAAGCCCTTATAACAGTGCCCTATGTGCTGCCCCCTATTGCGGCAGTGCTGGGCATAGTTCTTTTAATCGGCAACAACGGCATAATCAACAGGGCCCTCATGGCCCTGTCGGGCGCAGAACAGCCGCCACTGCACCTGCTCTACAGCCTGAAGGCCATACTCATAGCCCACACCTTCTACAACATCCCCTTTTTCATCCGTTTCGTATACCCGGTGTGGGAGAATATACCGGCATCCATGTACGAGGCAGGCAAAAGCCTGGGAGCAGGCAGGTGGCGGCTGTTCAGGACAGTAACCTGTCCCTGGCTGCTGTGTGCCATCATAGCAGCCTGCGCCCTCATCTTCGTACTCTGCTTCATGAGCTTCTCCATAGTATTGGTGCTGGGAGGCAATCCCCAGTACTCCACAATGGAGGTGGAGATATACAAGCTGGCAAGGACTACTTCAAACATAACAAAAGCCTGTGCCCTGGGTGGCCTTGAATCGCTGATATCACTCCTGTTCATATCCCTGTACACAGCCGCAGGGCATCAGCAGAGCAGTTATCCTCTCCCTTCAGGAAAGCATGGAACTGTTCCTGCAAAGAAGCTATCTATGCATCATTTCCCGGCCCTTATCTACATAGTCTTCCTCTTAATCTATGTGGCCATGCCTATGGTGACAATAGCCCTCAACTCCTTCACAGGAAAAAGCGGATGGAACAAGGAGAACGGATTAACCCTCAAATGGTACAAGGCCTTTGCCCAGCCCAATATGTACAATCCTGTGTTCAATACCCTTTTCATAGCAGTATTCACCGTGATATGCGCAATAGTGCTTTCCATAATCATTTCTGCTGTAATCTCACGGTGGCCCAAGGGATCATTTCTTATCCAGATCTTCTTCTTCGCCTCTTTAGGAATCTCCTCCATACTCCTCTCCCTTGGCTTTATGCTGACTATTTCGAACCTGGGCTTCAGGCCTAACGGGAAACTGCTCCTTATCGCTGTGCACACAGCAGCAGTCCTCCCCTTCACCATTAAAGCCATATCCCTGTTCTACAGCAGGATAAACAGGAGGTGCATAGAGTGTGCCCAGAGCCTTGGAGCAAAGCAGCTGCGCATCCTGTGGACTGTAAAACTGCCTATGATAAAGAATGGCATTTTCACTGCCGGAATCTTTGCCTTTGCAGTATCGGCCGGCGAGGTGAACGGAGCCCTTATGCTGGCACCTGAGGGCTTTACAACCATGCCTGTGGCAATCTACCGTCTCATAGGAGCATACCGGTTCTACCAGGCCTGCGCCATGGGAACAGTGCTTCTTCTTATCTGCATAGCAGCCTTCTATGCCATTGACCGTCTTGGAGAGATAAACCTATGAAACTGAAACTTGAGAACATAAAAATGAGCTATCCCGGCAAGTTCACTCTTAATGCAGACCTGGAGCTGAACCAGGGGGAATTCCACACTTTCCTGGGCCCTTCCGGCTGCGGCAAGACCACTCTGCTCCGCATAATCGCAGGCTTCAACACCCCCGATTCCGGCCGCATCTACCTGGACGGGAAAGATATAACAGACCTTCCACCAGAGAAGCGCAATATCTCCATAGTATTCCAGGACTATGCCCTCTTCCCCAATATGAATGTGGAGAAGAATATAGGCTACGGCCCCGAGACCAGGCACTGGCCCAAAGATAAGATAAAGACCAGGACCAGCGAGCTTTTGGAGGCTGTAGAGCTGCCTGATTATGGCAAACGGAAACCCGATACCCTCTCCGGAGGGGAGAAACAACGGGTGGCACTGGCCCGGGCTATTGCAGTGAACCCTGATCTTCTGCTTCTGGACGAGCCCCTCAGCGCTGCCGACGAGAAGCTTAAAGGAGCCCTCAAGGCCCAGATTGTGGAGACTCACAGGAAGAACCACCTTACCACTATATATGTGACCCATGACCAGGAGGAGGCTATGACCCTCTCTGACCGGATATCGGTATTCCGCAAGGGAAACATAGAGTGCACCGGTACCCCTCAGGAGATCTATTTCCAGCCCAAGACCCTATACACAGCCAAGTTTATAGGCCAGTCCAACATCCTGAAGGGAAAAGTGCTGAACATCGGAGAGCTGGTGGAGGTAGAGTGCCAGAACCAGATCTTCAAGGTGCAGAACCGGTCATATCAATGTTCTGCAGGTGACATGGTGACACTGTTCTTCCGTCCTGAATGCTGCACAGCCTCACAAGGAAAGGAAGCGAATATACTCCTAGGGAAAACAGCAGAACGGACATTTTATGGAAGCCGTTACACCTGCACTGTAAAGACAGCCTGCGGCATTATCAAGGTGTATGACACCTACCCCTTCCAGCTTCAGGATGCCGACTGCCAGCTGGCTGTAAGACCAGAAAACATAATCCTTTTCCAGTAATGACAACTGGAAGAAACCGTGATATACTTATAAAAACGCAAAATAATCGGAGGAATATATGAAAATTTGGGCCCACAGAGGGTGCTGCTACACCTGGCCGGAGAATACACTGCAGTCTTTCGAGGCAGCCAGCAAGCTGCCTGTGACAGGAATAGAGCTTGATATACAGCTTACCAAAGACAGGAAGATGGTAGTCATACACGACGAGAAAGTGGACCGCACCACCAATGGCAAAGGCTGGGTAAAGGACTTCACCCTGGAGGAGATAAAAGCCCTCAAGATAGAGACCCACCCAGTGAACGGCGTTCCTCAGTACACCCAGGTTCCTACCATAGAAGAGGTGTTCACCCTTCTTAAGCCAGTCTGCTTAAGCAAAGGACTTCTGATCAATATAGAGCTCAAGACCAGCGAGGTGCGCTACGAAGGGATTGAGGATATGATAGTGGCCCTGGTGAAGGAATGGGGCCTGGACAAGTACATTGTTTACTCTTCCTTCAACCCTGACTCAATCGTGCTCATAAAGCAGAAATATCCCTATGTGAATGCAGGTATCCTGTATGATTCAGAAAAGCTGTGCCTGGAGTTCTCCCAGAAATACCCTGTGAACGCCCTGCACCCATACGTGGAGATGCTTGATGTTCCGAACATCAGGGAGAAAACTGATCTTCCTATCCGGGTATGGAACGAGGAGGAGATCTTCTACCCTGGCAAGGAGCCGTGCAAGCATTATGACTTCGGGAAGCTGGAGAAACTTGGGGTAACAGATATCTTCACCAATATTGCAGACTACTATTGCAGCGGAAAATAAGGCATAAATGGAAGTAATATTCTTAGGGACAGGTACATCCCACGGCATTCCGGTCATAGGCTGCGACTGCCCTGTCTGCACATCAGGCGACCCAAAGAACAACCGGACCAGATGCTCGGTCTATGTCCGGGCAGAAGGGGCTGACATCATCATAGACATGTGCCCTGAGTTCCGTATCCAGATGCTGCGGGAAAAGCTCTCTGCTGCCGACGCTGTATTAATAACCCACACCCATGCCGACCACCTGCACGGCCTGGATGATATCCGCCCTATGACCTTCAAGCGTCCTATGCCGGTCTATGGAAGCACTAAGGTGATCAGCATAATCCGCAAGAGGTTTGACTACATTTTCAACGTTACCCAGATGGGTGGCGGCAAGCCCCATATCCAGCTGAATCCTGTGGAGGGGCCATTCTATATCCCTACAAAAGACGGGGGAAAGCTTGAGGTAGTACCAGTTCCTATGCTTCATGGAAAGCTGGAGACCTTTGGATACCGGATTGGCGATTTTGCCTACCTTACGGACTGCAGCTACATCCCCAAATCCTCATTGCATCTTCTTAACGGCCTGAAGGTGATGGTGCTGGATGCGCTGCGGTATAAGGAGCACCCTACCCACCTGTCGGTGGAGAAAGCTATAGCCCTGGCCCAGAAGCTAGGAGCCGAGCGCACCTATTTTACCCACATGTGCCACGACATAGACCATGCCAAGCTGCTTTCAGAGCTGCCTGCAGGTATAGAGCCGGCCTACGACGGCCTCAGGATTACAATCTAAGGGAGAGACTATGGACAACTATATTATTGTACGGACAGAACACCTGAATCAGCACGGACACCTTTTCGGAGGCCAGATGCTGCTGTGGATCGACGAATTCTGCTGGATTGCAGCCGCCATAGACTTCCCTACCAAGAAGCTGGTGACCCGGGCCATGGGAGAGACTTCTTTCAACAGAGGCATTCCAAACGGCTCCATACTCCGGTTTGATACCAAGCAGAAGCATATAGGATGCACCAGCGCAACCTACAGCTGCGATGTCTACATCATCGATGACAAGGAAGAGAACAAAAAACCTGTATTCTCCACCACCATCACATTCACCGCAGTGGATGAAAACGGGAAAAAGACCTCAATAAGGTAATATCACTCTACAGTAAAGCTGATGGAATCTGACTCATTTCCTAAAGTCACATCCAAAGTATGAGCTCCAGCTGTAACCGGAATTGTGAAAATGAAAGGACGGTCTACTTTATATATTGACTTTTTGTCCAGGACAGCAGTCAAAGCACCGGTGCTGTCAGCTCCCCCTATAACCTCTACAGTAAGCTGCTGATTCTTATTGCTGCTCTGGTCTGCAAAGAACCTGCTTTTATTGGTGGGGGTCACTATCTTCAACCCTGCTGTAGTAAAGTCCACAGAACTGTTCTGGAAATCAGAGGAGACCCATTTCTGATATTCAGCAGGATACTTCACAGCTATAACTCCACCCTGCTTTACATGCCAGGTGCACTTTTCCTTCTCAAAGCCGGCAAGATGATCCAAGGAAACATATTCCTCTGAGACAGAAGGACAGCATTCCCCCGGGGCTTTTCCCGAAAGGGCACATACTTTGACTTTTTTATAATGCTCCGGCTCCTGGAATGATTTCCTGGTTCCAGCTGAAAGATAATCCAGCACCTGTTTTGCCACAGCAGCAGGAAGGGAGGAACCGGTTTTGCCCATGACAGTATTCCCGGAAAAATTACCCATCCACACCCCTACAGTATAGTCTGGAGTTGCACCCAGGGCCACAATGTTCTGGTACTGGTTGGCAGTTCCTGTCTTGAATATGGCCGGATATTCCGTCTCAAAGCTCTGATGATATCCAAAGCCGCCCACCCTTGCCTTCTTGTCCGACAGGATGGAACAGATTATTCTGGATGTGTCTGGAGAAAAAATCTGCTTATGATTCAATTCCTGCTGCTGTCCCTCAAAGCACTGCACCGGCAGATAAAGGCCGTCTCTGGGGAAAATACTGAAGGCGGCGGTAAGCTCCTTAAGGGATACCTCACCTGCTCCAAGGGCAAGCCCCAGATCTGCCTTAAGCCCTGTATTGCGCAAGGATTCAAAACCCAAATCCAGGAGGCAGTGGTAATAATTCTCAACCCCATAGGTAAAGAGAGTATAGACAGCAGGAACATTCAGACTGGAGGCCAAGGCGTTCCTCAGCCGTACCGGACCGTTGAACCTGTTGTTGAAGTTGGCTGGGATATAGACTGTCTCGGAACCGAAATCCATGGGAATATCCGGCAATGCCGCATTCACATCAAGCCCGCTGTCTATAGCCATGGCATATAGGAAGGGCTTCATGCTGCTTCCCATCTGGTTGTGCACCAGAATTCCATCTATCTGGCCGGAATGCTCCATATCAAACCAGCTGTTGCTTCCTACCCAGGCCAGAACTTTTCCGGTCCTGTTATCCAGCACCAGGGCAGCGGCATTGTCAATCCTGGCCCTGGTCCCTTTTTCCATCGCTATATAAACCTGCTGATTCACAAAGTTCTGGAGATCCAGGTCTGCAGTAAGAGTGATCCTGTTTATGGAAGTGCCGAAGGAAGAGCCTGTCTGGCTTTTCACATACTCCACCAGATGGGGCATGAAGAAAGGCCATTCATAGGGCTGGGCGCCACGGGCCACCGGGCTGTATCTGGAAGGGTTACGTGGAATAAGGGCAAGGCTTGAGATCTCTTCCATGGAAAGCTGCTCCAGCTCCTTTGAGAAGAAGAACCGCGCCCCAGAGGTCACTCCCTCCACATTATAACCAAAGGGAATGGAGTTCAGATACTGCTCCAGAATCTCATCCTTGGAAAGAGTGTGCTCTATCCTGTAAGCATTGTATACATCCTTGCATTTAGCCCATATATTCCGTTTTTCAGAAGGGCTTATAATCCTGGCCAGCTGCATAGTTATGGTGGAGGCGCCACTTACCTTCCGCATCTTTGAGACATTCTGCCTGGCAGCCCTTAAAACTGCCCTGTAGTCAACTCCATGATGCTTATAAAAACGGTTATCCTCCGCTTTTATGAAGGCTGTCTTAACAGCCTGAGGAATCTGGGAAAAGGGGGTAAACTCACGTCTTATCCCCTGCTCCAGCGGTGTAACCTGAACCAAAGCTCCATTCCTGTCATATATTGCGACGCTGTTTTTTCGGTCCAGAAATGTCTCCAGCTCATGGTATGGGAGGAAGAAGAATAGGATGAAAAAGATGACAGCCAGGGCAAAAAGCACCCCAGTTGCCGCTATTTTTTTATTTAATGGTGTAAAGGTATCCATTGCCCCTTCCGAAAACTTCAGGCTCATACATACATTCTGCCAGGACCGGAGTAACAGGATAAACACCGCGCCGCGCGGCCCTGAATGTAAACTCCACTCTCACCCTCCTGCCCTTTTCAATATCATCCCAGAAATACTGAACCTCGTTGTCATAGATATACCGGGCATCATAGTCATAAGACCCATTTACAGCCTTGCTGCCGGAAGTGACAAAGGTGGAGTCCAGCACCTCTGCTCCAGATGGGATAGGTACTCTGAGAGCCACATGATCACGGTCCTTGGCTGTGTATATAGTCACTACTGCCTTATATGTCACGCCGGATTCAAGGGGAACCAGCAGATCTTCTGTCGGAATCTTCTTTCCACCTTCAAGCTCAGAAAGGCTGAAGGAGACATCAAGACCTTCGTTACGCAGAGTCTGGACCTCATCCGGCAGAGCATAGGCAAGCTCTGCAGTATAGTAGAGGGTTCCTGTTCCCTGGGCAGAGAAGTCCAGCCTGATATCAGTATCCCGGGGCAGAGACCTAAGGAGCTCAGAGTCAAAATCTGAACTTGCCTCCACCGGCTTTGCAGCCGCACCCTTGAAGGAGCATGAGAGAATCTCCTTGGAAATGATCTCTGCTTTTGCGATAAAGTCGGTGGTATCCAGCTTGCGTTCTTTGATAAGTGTATATATAGCTTCCAGTACCCGGGCGGTGGTGGCAGTGCTCTGCCAGTAGCCTTTCCGCTGGCTCTGGAGCAGCGAATAGAGCAGCCTGTTGACCATGGGGTCATCGGGATTCACTGTCACAAACAGCTGCAGTATAGATGCAACCTGTGAGACAGAATCGCTGTACCAGTACCAACTGTCATAGCCGTTTTCAGGCTGGGTAATATCTACCGACCGCAGCTCCGGTCTCATATAACTTCTTATGAACCGCATATATTCACCAGCCTTCACCATTCCAGCCTCTGTCCCCTTGTTTGCCCAGGCAAGCCCAAGGAAAGCAGCTATATCCAGATTCTTCTTCGAATCAGAATCAAGAGCATTCAGCTGACTGTCCAGTCCTGGATCCTTCAGCAGGGAGAAGACATAGCAGGCATAGGCTTTCGCATATGAAGTGTTATAAGAAGAGGAATAACTGTTCAACAGATACCGCTTAAGACCATCAATATCTATGGCAAGCTCTTCCGGAGTATATCCGCGGCTCAGGGCCATGGCGTAGATATGAGCAATCCTGACAGAGACATAGTAGTTCTCACTCAATCCGTTCGGCCAGTATGGGAAACCTCCGTTACTGTGCTGGACATTCTTCCAGTCGGCAAAGTATTTCTTGACCAGGCTCCTGGTGTCGCTTATTCTGTTGTCCAGGCCGAACACATCAATATAGGAGTCAAATGCCACCAGTGGAATGATACGGCTTGACTGCTGCTCCATACAGCCATATGGGTAGTCAAACACATAGTTCACCGCACCGCCTAAGAGTCCAAGCCGGGTGGCATCCAGTGTCACCTTGAGGGATCCTACCCCATCCTTGGCAAAGCCAGGAATCTGCATATATTCAGTTGCAGTCCCCTTGCCATTGTCAATATAATCGGTGGAGCCGGAAAGAGCCACCTTCTCAATGCAGTAGCTTTTCTCTATCAGTATGTTGGAGACCAGTTTCTCTTTGAAGGAATCGGAGGTGACTTTGTAGACCAGCTCCACATTCCCGGCATCTTCAGCAGCCACATCAAAGTAGATGACCGAAGTTCGTCCAGCCTCCACCTTCACTGTATGGGAAGCTTTCCCATCTATGAAGGCAGAACCCACAGCAGTTATAAGTCCTGATGCTGTATCTGCAGACTTCTGACCAGGCTTGCGGACCTCAATATCCACTGTGACATCATGGGCAACATTCTCCAGGTTGGTCACAATGACACCGCATTCTGCTGTATCCCGGACTCTCAGCCGCCTAGGCTGCACAGCCTGGACATTCAGAGGATTCTGGACCTGGAACTCCCCTTCGTGGATTGCAAGAAGCTCATCCTTCACTCCCACAGCTGTAAGACGGAAGGTTGTCAGGTTGTCCGGAACCTTGAAGGTGCAGGTTGCCTTGCCATTCCTGTCGGTCACCAGCAGAGGCTCAAAGAAGGCAGTAGGCCTGAAATCCTTCCGCTCCTGGATATCCTCATCCTCATCCTTGGAACTGGCAGCATCACCGCCCTGCAGATCCTTGATGGAATAGGTCACAGGATCCATAAGGTAATCCCTGGAATCTCCACCCTTCACCCTAAGGGGGAAATCGTAGGTATCATAGAAGAATTCAATAGGATTCGGGACATGATAGTTTATCAGGTCCAGTACTGCCCGGTCTGCCGCCAGAGCGGTAAGCTCTGCTCCAGCCACTGGTTTTCCACCCTTTGTAGCTGTAAGGGTCAGGACTGCTGTATCGCCAGGCCTGTATTTCTTCTTATCCAGTTCTGCCTTGATGCTGAAGGCCTTCACCTGTGGATTCACAAACAGCGAGGTGACACCATAATAGCTCTTCGGCTTATCCAGGTCTGCCTCGCCATACTTATGAGTCGGCATACCATGCCGTACAGAATAGGTGCTTACTGAAAGATATACAACAGGGATATAGTCGCTGGCAATCTTCACGTCAATCACATTGCAGGGTTCGTCAAAGTGATAGATATTTTCTGTGAAGATACCATCCCGCTCCACTGTAACCAGATAGTCGCCGGCAGGGAGTGCACTTTCCAGCAGGACATGGGCTGTATCGCCTGGGTTGTACATAGTCTGGTCCGGAGTAAGCCGCATAGAGGCAGACTCTGATGAATACCAGGAGGCGCCGCTTCCTGTCACATAGAAATAGTAGTCGGAGACAGCATTTGATCCTTTGGAATCAGCACCGGAAACCCGGAGTGTATACCAGCCGGCATTCTTAGGAGTAAGGGAAATAGTTCCCTTTGCAGAAGCCTTCACTGTTCCGGTCTGCTCAACATCAAAATGCTTTTCCCAACGGGAATAAATGCTGCTGTTAACGCTGTTCTGGTAGTTATAGGTCCAGTATTCCCTGGAAAGCTTATACTCAAGATTTCCTGCCACATTCCTGGTGTCGGCCAGGATAGCCTCATCAGCCCCTGCCAATACAAAGGGGAACTCCAGCTTCTGGCCCGACTTTGCATAGCCGTTTATATTCTTAGGCTTTGCCAGACCTATGTAATAGAGAGCAGGATGCACCATCCTTGAGGCAGTTGTGGAAATCTGCTGATTCGAGACATCGGTTATATAGGTTTCAACCCTATAGGTATAAGGAATACCCTTGCGGTCATTGCCGGTGGCACAGGTGAGTGTCAGCTTGCCGTTATTCTCCATGGTGCCATGCTTGCTGGCCACCTCTGATCTCTGCTCGTATTTGTCATAGATACCGAAGGTGTAATTCTTAAGTGCGGCACTGGTCGGGTTGAATGAAGAAGCCTCTTTGTACCAGGTTGAATTATAGGTTGCACCGGCCAGGCTTCCACCGGCCAGGTAGGAAGCTGCCACCTGGGCCTGGATTGTATCACCTGCATAGAGTGTATTATTGACAATCGCACTGGAGGCCTGGAATTTAACCGGCTCAAAGTAGGCAACTGTAAAGTACAGGTTTCTCTCTTCTTTTTCTCCGGGGCGGTTGTAGCAAAGACAATACTCGTCCGGCTTCAGGTCTGCAGGGAGGACAAAGGAGCCGTGGAAGCCGCCTGCCGATGATGTTGTGCCGGACAAAGTCTCATATTCCGTAGAACTGTTCCAGGACTTTTTCATCAGCTTGATGGTATAATTGCCTGAATATGGGGTAAACTTCCCCAGCCTTCTGTTGCGGTCTATTCCTTTGAAGGTGATAGTCTCTCCAGGCTTATATACTCCTCTGTCGCAGAACAGGTATGTCTTTTGGAAAGATTTGAGGGCATCGTACAGGTACCCGGAATTGACACCGCTGGACCAGGTGCTGTGACCGTTGGGTCTGAAAACAACCTGGTCGTCTTCCGTTTTTACTTCTACAAATAAAGCACCCTTATCCTCGTCCCACCAGCTGCTGGAACTGGAGCTTGTCAGCATTTTCTGCTGCTCAGGGGTAAACTGGATCACAGCCTTGCCTTTCTTGTCTGTCTTCACTTCCATAGTCTCAAAGCTGTAATTCTTGCTTTTGTTGATTATCCGGACACTTGCATCTGGCACCGGTTTGTTCTTCTCCATGCTCCGGACCATGACTACAGCCTTGTTCACTCCATATCTGACTGTGGCAGCCAGGTCGGTCACCTGCAGTTCCAGTTTATTCTCATATCTGCTGTCCCGGCCAGGTCCATCTTCATCATACATATGAAAGGTTGTAATATCAGCATTGAAATCAACATGTCCCCTCTTTTTGAGAAGATAAGGATCCAGTTCTATCTCCACAAACTGCCTGCTGTTCCTGGCAGAAGTATCAATATTGAAAGTATCGGATTTGAGCGGGCTTGAGAGGCTGTATGAGCCTCCGGTTGCATTCATGTACTCAAACATGAGCTTATGAGGGAACTGGGCCTCCATAATGACAGGACCGTAATCCAGGAACCGGGCATAGCCTGGGTAATCCTTTCCTTCCAGTGTGAAAGACTTTGATTCTGCAAGGTTGAACCCATATTTATTTTTCAAGGAGTCAAGAACCTGCACCTCAGCTTCTTCTCCAGGCTTGATATCAAGGTGGTACAGATGGAGGCTGTTGTTCCATGTGCTGAAGTAATAATGGTCACTGTCAACTGGTTTCCCCTTCACTTTGACAGCATTGAGAATTGTTCTCTCATCCACAGGCTGGTTAAAATAGAAGGTGATGCTCCTGCCATAGCCACCACGCTCAAAATCATTCAGTTCAAATGGGAACAGAGTCTTATATTCAGCATCTGATATAAGTTTTCCTGCCCTGTCATTATATTTTATCTGGATATAAGATTTATTCTCCAGGGCATCGTTTATAGTCAAAAAGTATTTGGAGGTTTTCCGGCCATCCTTGGAGACCCGGGCCTTTCCCCTGTCAAAATCGCCGGAAGCTGAGTAGTTAAGCTTTTTTCCAGAGCTGTATATAGAAAGAGCAGAATAGAGGTCTTCCTGGGAGACATAATAGTTAAAGATAAGCATTACATGCTTTGCATCCTCCTTTGGAAGCCCGCCATCTTTATTGTAGTAGTAATAAGGATCCTGTGGTGTCGCCCCTGGATTAATGGACATCAGTGCAAGAGGCGCCGCCTTGGTGGTAAAGGTGCTCACACCGGACAAAGGCTGGCCAGTGACAGCTGTCAACTTCGGATTTACTGTCAGAGTATAGGAAACACCAGGATCCAGCCCGTCCTCTGCCTCGAATACAAGAAGGCTGGTTCCTTTCCAGTAGTAGTTTCCAGGAACTTCCGGTGTTATAGTAAATATTTTCTCACCTTCTTTATTAATAGCATCCTGATTCTTAAGAGCAGTCATCTTAGATACAGGGAGGGAGAACTCCACATAGAACTCAGCACTTTCAAGGTTGGCTGGAATTTCTCCAACAGGCCCCCAGCCTAAAACAGTAAGCTTCTTTTCGCTTTTCTCCTGCTGAACTGCGGTGGCAGCCTTGGGAGCCTCCTTCTGAACTGCAGTGGATGTTTCAGCAGTCTTCTGCAGTTTTGGTTCCTCCTTGGCAGCTGGGGCACCTACTTTAGGCTTCGGTGCTTCCTGGCGCTCGGTAAAATATTTAGTCTTGTACTGATCAAGAGGCCTAAGCCCCGGGATTACAGATTCCCCAGCAGAGTCAGAAGCCTCCGGGTTATCATAGGTATAGTTGTCAGCTGTGCCTTCAGATTCCGGCAGCATTCTGGAATAATCCAGATCACCATCGGGGAAAGGTTCCAGCTGAGAAGCTTCTGTTACAGAGGTGTCTTCAGGCACAGTCTGGCTGACAGCTGGTGATTCCTTCTTACAGCCAAGAAGACAGAGAGAGATACAAACTAAAACCAAGAAACAAAGATAGATTTTTTTCAAGATATGCCCCTTATATATGATAACTGAAATATATAACTCAGCTATATCATATAACGATATCGGAAGAGAAAAGTTACACTATTCTTTATTATTTTCACATAGCTTCAAGGAATGGGATGCCAATAAGGGCAAAGCCGTTCTTAAGCACCTGGAGCACAGCCTTGGAGAGCACTACCCTGGCCTTGGCCACCTCAGGCTCGCTCTTCAGGATCGGACAGTCGTGGTAGTACTTGCTGTAGTGCTTTGCCAGGTTGTAGAGATACCCTGCTATGAGCATAGGATTGTACTCTGCACCTGCCTGCTTCACAGTCTCCCCGAAGTTGCCTATGAGCTTTATGATCTCCCACTCGTCATCGCTGACAGCAAGGCTGTAGTCCACCTTGTCGGTGGAACCCTCATACTTGCCCAGCATAGTGCATATACGGGCGCCGGTGTACTGCAGGTATGGTCCTGTGTTTCCGTTGAAGGAGAGGGATTCCTTAGGGTTGAACACCATATCCTTAGTGGGGATTGTTGAGAGGAGGAAATAGTTCAGGGCACCCAGGGCGATGGATTCGGCGGCCTTGTCGATATCGCCTATCTCAGCTTCCCGACCCTTGGCGATGATCTCATCCTTAGCCATCTTCTCCAGCTCCTCGATCAGATCGTCGGCATCCACAACCTTCCCTTCCCTGGACTTCATCTTTCCCTCAGGCAGGTTCACCATGCCGTAGGAAAGGTGATGCAGGTCCTTGGCCCAGTGGAAGCCCAGCTTCTGCAGCACATAGAAGAGCACCTTGAAGTGATACTGCTGCTCCGACCCCACCACATAGAACAGGGCATCGAAAGGCCAGTCCTTGTGCCGGGCAATAGCAGTGCCTATATCCTGGGTGATGTATACAGATGTGCCGTCCCCCCGGAGCAGCACCTTGGTATCCAGGTTTATCTCGGAAAGGTCAACACATATGGCACCCTTCTCATTCTTGTAGAAAAGCCCCTTCTCAAGCCCTTCAAGGATGATCTCCTTGCCAGACTTGTAGGTGTTGCTCTCGTAGTAGATCTTGTCGAAGGAGATGCCTGTCTTCTCATAGGTCTGGAAAATGCCGTCTATGGTCCATTTGTTCATGAGTTTCCACAGTTCCACTGTGGCTGTGTCCCCAGCCTCCCACTTAACCAGCAGGTCACGGGCTATGGGCTCTGCCTGCTCGTCGGTCTGGGACCAGGTGTTGTACTTCACATAGTAGTCCCCTACAAAGTGGTCTCCCTTTATATGCTCAGACTCCGGGGTGGTGCCGGCGCCGAACTTCTGGTAGGCGGCCATGGATTTGCAGATATGGATACCCCGGTCGTTGATAAGGTTCACCTTCTTCACTTCGGCGCCGTTGGCCGCAAAGATACGGGATACGCTCTCGCCGTAGGAGTCGTTGCGGAGATGCCCCAGGTGAAGCGGTTTATTAGTGTTAGGGCATGAGAATTCCACCATGATACGCCTGCCCTTGAGGGAGTCGGTGCGGCCGTAGGTATCGCCTTGTTCCAGGACTGCGCTCAGGGTCTGCTCTGCAACTGCCTCACGATCTATCTTGAAGTTTACATATGGGCCTGCAGTGAGGACCTGGAGACCTGGCTGCCCATGGATATGGGCTGCCACATCAGATGCGATCTTAGGTGGTGCTGTGCGGAGTTTCTTGGCATAGACAAACATGGGGAATGCCACATCTCCAAGCTCAGGCTTGGGAGGGATTCCCGGGATTATGGAATCGGGAGCAAAGTCAACCTCGGCCCCTGCTTCCTTGAACACTGCCGAAAGGGCATCAAAAACTATATTTATAAGTTGTTTTCCAGTATCAATCATAATCCCCACCTTATTCTAAAATTTTCATATATGCAAGCATACGGGAGAAATGAGTCCCGGTTGCCATAGCTCTGCGGAAAGAGAAAAATCTGTTGTCGCAGCAGGTGCAGGCATCAGATTTTATTATTTTTTTCAAATTTAACTTTGATAAAATATTAAAATTAATAAGTTTTAAATCCAAACTATAAATAGTTTTGCCATCTTTTGTCTTGGAGCAAGTCACACCCAGGGGGCCGAAAGTCTTAAGAAAGAAGTCATACCTTTCCTGCTCCACCTGGTAGCAGCAGCCCCCTATGGCAGGGCCGATAACAGCCTCCATATCCTGAAGACGGCACCCGTAGTCAGCAGCCATCCGCCGGGCCCCTTCGGCCGCTATGCCGGTCCCCTTCCAGCCCGAATGGAATGCACCCACCGCACCGGTGCGGGTGTCCCGGAGGAATATGGGGACGCAGTCCGCCACCGAGACACCCAGGGCTCTCGGCAGCCGGGAGATGATGCCGTCCCCCTGCAGCAGCCCCTGGGAGGCCGAACCATGGCCGGCAAGCTCCTCTGCATCGTATATGACGTGGGAATGGACCTGCTCCAACACCAGGGGGTACTGCTCCGGATCCGAGAGCCCCGAGGCCTTGAAGAAGGCCTCCCGGTGCGCCAGGTGGGGCTCTGTGTTGGCACCCATGTCGCCGGCTGCGGCCAGGGAGATGCAGACTTCTGCTTTTCCATCTGAAAAGGGCATAGAAAGATACATCACATTGAATACCTGTCTTCCTTGTTCTTCTTGACCTGGGTCTTGAGCTCCGGTATAGGGTTCCACTGCACCAGTATGCAGAATTCAGACTTCCAGTCCCATTCCGGGGTCTGGCCCGATGAATCCAGCTCCGGATACCCCTTGTATGTATAGGAGAGATCCCAGTCTCCCAGGTGATGCACCAGCTTGGTCTCAAGGCTCTTCAGCTTGAAGCCTGACTCATACCGCTTGTCCTTATCCCAGAAGGAGAAGGATTTCCACAGGTCTGAGAATGGGTTTATGTATTCCTCCCCCACCTTATCGGCCATGGAATGGGAATAACGGTAGGTGTTGTTGTTCTCCGATGTGGTCTTGAAGGAGATATCGAAGAGCCTGTAGATATTGGCATGGAAGCCGAAGCTTGCTGTAAGGGCATTGTCTGTGAACTTCTGGAGATCCATGTTGTACCCGATGTTGACTTCGGTCTTATACCTTATTCTGTTGCGCCAGAAAGGCTTTCCATACTTGGAGAAGTTCAATGTGGCCACAAACTTGGATGGAACAAAGTCCTCGTCATCCTCCTCTAGCCAGCCTACGCCGTCCTCGTAATAATAAGGGCGCATCCATTCTGCCTTGTACATCAGGTTCAGGTACCATAGGTTGAGCGTCGATATGGCCTCCTGGTGATGCCCCTCATAGATGTTATATTTATAGCTCTGCTTGAAATAGAGGTCGTCGTCAAAGAAGCTGATCTTCCCTTCCAGCTCGTAATCCTGGGCATAGTTGTGCTGCAGGTTCTGTCTGTAGATACCCTGCAGATAGCTGTTTCCATATTCAAGCCGCTCGGTGAACCGCAGAGGATCGTAGAATACAAAGCCATCGTCATCCTCCTTCATCTTGAAGAACATAGAGGAAGTGAGGGGCCCTGTCCTCATGATATCCTCGTTCTCGAACTCCCGGTTCAGAGGCTCCATAACTGTCTTGAAACGGGCTGTCTGGAACTGTCTCCAGCCTGAAAGATAGCTGAGCATAAGCTCGCTCTCATGCTTCTTGAAGTATTCCTTATCCCATTGGAAGGTGTCCTCCACATAAACAGGATCATCCTTCTCATCTATGTAGTCAAAGCTCTTCTTGAACAGTATTGTGTCCACCGAGTAAGAAAGATAGCTCTCTGAGATCCGGTCGAACATGAAGAGAGGCATAGTCTTAAGCATCAGGTTGTTCTCTATCTGGTAGTTGGACGAATTATAGTCCTGGAGCTTGAGGTTATCCCACTCATCATCGGTAATACTCTCGTCCCTGTTGGCATGCTTGCGGTACTCGCCGTTGAAAATCAGATCCTCATCTATGGTAAACAATGTATTCAGGACACCTGCCCTGTACATCAGTCTTCCCTCACCGTAGGTACGCATTACAGAATAGGTGCGGTCAAAGTCCACATCGCTGGGGACAAGGACATCGGCATCTTTAAGACGGTTATCTATGATGAAGTTAGGAGTCACCAGATATCCAAGGTTATGCTCGAAGAAGTTCCGGTCCGAATAGAGGGTTATAGGCAGGTCATCAACATCAGCAGGAGCCCGGAGTCCCCAGATTTCCTCTTTCTCCTTCTTCTCCTCATCTTCGAAAGGATCCCTCACTGTGGCCTTAAGCTGCTCTGCAAGCTGTTTCTTCCTCGCTATCTCCGCTTCTGTCTCCTCCGACTCCTCTGCCTCCTGGGCCTCCTTCTTCGCCTCCAGCTCCTTCTCCCGTTCCTGCTGCTTGGACTTACGGGAAGTATCGCTGTTGAAGGTCTGGTCAAAGATAGTGCCATCTATTTTCACAGCCAGATCCGGGAGCACATAGTTCTCAGGGTAGTAGAAGGTGGCCTCCGGGAAGAAATAATCAGTTTTATTGCCTGGGTCCACATATCTGTCTGATGCAGGATCAAGCCCGTCAAAACCGGAGATATCCCGTGCCTTGTTCTTCCAGTTCATATAGAAGTCAAGCTTGGTCACCTGCAGGTCAAAGTAATTGCCGAATATCTTGAAGGTGGGGTCGAACTCAGTGTGGAACAGCCAGTAGAGACGGTCCCGGACACCGGTGTATTCGTCCTCTACATCCTCCACATCATCCTCCATACCCAGTATCTTTCCCCAGTTCATGTTCTCGCTCCGGTTCTCGAAATCCCGGAGAAGATATGGGTCTGAATATATATCGAAGGAGAGGGTGGACTTGAAGTATTTGAACTCAATTCCAGTATTCAGCTCAGCTCCAAAACGGAAGGGAAGCTCGGTGCTGCCGAAATACCCCTTGTTCCAATAATCACCCAGCTTTCCGTCATCATACTGGTAGTATGGGGTGCTGTAGCCGGAGTAATCGTATATGTTGCGGGTCTTGGCAAAGCCGAGGTAGAACTTGGTCTCGTTGATATGGTCGGTCTTGTTCAGGTCTCCCTGGAGAGCGCTGTACAGTCCCAGGTTGTAGTAGGCATCCACCATGAGCTTTACGAAGGACTCATCATCAGGGTTCTCCTTAAGAGTATCGGTACGCCGCAGGTACAGGCCGTTCAGTTCCTTCTCGTAGAGCCGGTCCTCGGCATCGGATGCAGCCAGGAAAGAGAGGTTCTCGCCGCTGGAGGAAGGCTCTCCCTTGAAATAGGTGGTGGTCTGGATGAAGTGACCTTTAATATCATGATATCCGACGGAAGGACGGAACACGAACCTGTCTCCAGGCTTGAAGAAGAAGGGGAAGTAGAACATAGGGATATTTCCCACATAGAGGACAGCGTTGCGGACTCCCCACTCGCCTGGGGCCAGCAGCCATATCTTCTTGGCCTTCAGCCTGTAATAGGAGGTCTCGGGGTCGCCGTTGGAGGTGATGGTTGCATTCTCCATGACAGAGACATTCTTGCCCGACTTGAAGATCTTGTCGCCGGAATAGAAGAACTTGGTGTCGTTTCCCTTCATATCCACAGTCTTCTCAGAGATACCCTGGAAGAAGACACCGCTCCAGTCGTCCAGATCGAAGGAAAGCTTGTCGCCGAAATATTTCTCGTCCTTGTCCTTGACTTTTCGGGTGTATATTACATTGCCCTCTGCAGTCATAAGCTGCTTCTTCTGGTTGTAGATAAGCTTGTCGGCCTGGATCTGATGGAGAATATTCTTCTCCTCCTCATTCACCTCCAGGGTGACACCGCCGCTTATGGTGACATAGTTCTCATCCGCCTGCTCCACATTGAAGTAGCGGGTCTTGTCAGAACCTCTGATGATGAAGGTATCCCCTTTCTTTTTCTCAGGAGGCTGGCTCGACACCTCGAAATAGTCTAAAAGCCGTTTCTTAAGCACGTCGGAATCGCCATTCTCCGGCACTCCCACAGTCCGGCACCACTCCACCAGCTCGGTGTAGCTGGCTGTCTCGATGTCCCGGACCAGGGTGCGGTAGAAAAGGGTGTCCTTGTCCCCCGCCTGCTGGGCTGTACTCTCCTGCTGTTCCTGGGCTGTCGCCAGGAACACAGAGAAGAGGAGCAGAACTGTAAGGAGCAGGAATTTCTTCATCAGAGGCGGAACATCTCCTTCAGGAACCGGCCTGTGTATGATGATTTACAGGAGGCAATCTCCTCCGGAGTGCCTGTGGCCACCACTGTGCCGCCACCTGTACCCCCCTCGGGGCCTAAGTCTATTATGTAGTCTGCCATTCTTATGACATCCATGTTGTGCTCGATTATAACCACAGAGTTGCCCTTGGCAACTATCTTCTCTATAACTTCCATAAGCTGCTTCACGTCGGCGAAGTGGAGTCCTGTGGTGGGCTCGTCCAGGATATACAGGGTTTTCCCTGTGCTCACCTTGGAAAGCTCGTATGCCAGCTTCACACGCTGGGCCTCGCCGCCGGACAGGGTCAGGGCCGACTGTCCCAGCTTGATATAGCCCAGTCCCACATCATTAAGGGCATTGAGCTTGCGGCTTATGAGGGGATTGTTCTTGAAGAAGGTGCAGGCCTCCTCCACTGTCATCTCCAGCACCTCGTAGATATTCTTTCCCTTGTAGCGGATCTCCAGGGTGTCCCTGTTGAACCTCTTTCCGCCGCACACATCGCAGGTTATGTAGACATCGGGGAGGAAGTGCATCTCTATCTTGATGGTGCCGCCTCCCTCGCAGTTCTCGCACCGGCCACCCTTCACGTTGAAGGAGAACCGGCCCGGGCTGTAGCCCTTGGCCTTTGCTTCCGGCACCTCTGCAAACAGGTTCCGCAGGGCTCCGAAGACCTCCACATAGGTGGCCGGGTTGGACCGCGGTGTACGGCCGATGGCTGACTGGTCTATGTTTATTATCTTGTCGATATGCTCAAGGCCCGAGATGCTCTTGTAGGAGCCCTCCGGCTCGGAGGCGTGGTTGAGCCTGTTGTATGCCGCAGGGAACAGGATGTCGTTCACCAGGCTGGATTTTCCCGAGCCGGAGACGCCGGTGACCACCACCAGCTTGCCCAGGGGGAACTTCACGTCGATATTCTTAAGGTTGTGTTCCTTAGCCCCTTTTATGGTGATACAGTGGGGATTCGGAACTCTTTTCTTTTCCTTGACCTCCACCTTCTCGTCCCCGTTCAGGAACCTGGCAGTGATGCTCTTTTTGTTCTTGAGCAGCTCCTTCACAGTTCCCTGGGCAACTATGCTGCCTCCGTGGACACCGGCGCCAGGACCAAGCTCCACCACATAGTCGGCGGCGCGGATAGTCTGCTCATCGTGCTCCACCACAATAAGGGTGTTGCCTATGTCCCGCAGGTGCTTGAGAGTATCTATAAGCTTCTCGTTATCCCGCTGGTGGAGGCCGATGGTAGGTTCGTCCAGGATATAGAGGACTCCCACCAGGGAGCTTCCTATCTGGGTGGCCAGCCTTATGCGCTGGGCCTCGCCGCCGGATAGGGTTGCCGCCTTCCGGTTCAGGGTAAGATAACCAAGTCCCACAGAATCAAGGAACTGGAGCCTTGCCTTGATCTCCTTCATGATCTGGCCTGATATCTGCTTCTCGGTGTCGGTAAGCTTGAGCTTCTCAAAGAAGGCCTTGAGCTCCTGAACCGAGGATGATGTAAGCTCCTCTATGTTCTTTCCCCCTACTGTCACAGCAAGGGCCTCGGGCCTGAGGCGGGCGCCGTGGCAGGCGGTGCATTCCCGCTGGCTCATGAAGGATTCGATATATTCCCTCATGCTGTCGGAGAAGGATTCCCTGTGCCGCCGCTCCAGCTCCTTGAAGATGCCGGGGAAAGGCTTGTTGTAGTCTGATGTATGGTCTCCCTGCCTGCTCTTGTAGGATATATGGAGAACCTTGTCAGAGCCGTGGTAGAGGATATGCATTATTTTTTTAGGCAGATCCTTGAGAGGTGTGTCCAGAGAGAAGTTATAAGCCTTGGCAAGAGCCTCGAACCAGCTGTGGTACCAGGCTGACTTGGGAGTGAACGGAAGGATTCCCCCCTCGTTGTAGGAAAGGCTCATGTCTGGCATGATAAGCTTCTCGTCATACTCCATGGTTATGCCCAGGCCTGCGCAGGATGGGCAGGCGCCATATGGGTTGTTGAAGGAGAAGAGCCTCGGCTGGAGCTCCGGGATAGAGATATTGCAGTCAGGACAGGAGTTCTTCTCGGAGAAGTAGTAGTCCCTGCTGCTGCCCCCATCCTCCAGGACAGAGACTATGACTCGGCCGCCAGAGGTGTGCACTGCAGTCTCCACAGCCTCGCTTATACGGCTCTTGTTCTCCTGGCTTTTCTTGATACGGTCCACCACTATGTCGATGGAGTGCTTTTTCTTCTTGTCCAGGGTTATGGTCTCAGAGAGCTCGCGGATCTCCCCGTTAAGACGGATCCGGGCAAAGCCTGCCTTGGCCGCATCGGAGATAAGCTTCTCGTGCTCCCCTTTCTTGCCATAGACCATGGGGGCCAGAACTGTCATCTTGGTTCCGTCGGGGAATGCATAGATCACATCCAGGATCTGGTCCACCGACTGCTCGTGAATCTCCCTGCCGCACTGAGGGCAGTGAACTACACCTATTCTGGCAAAGAGAAGCCGGAAATAGTCGTAAATCTCAGTTACGGTACCAACTGTTGACCGTGGGTTTCTGTGGGTGGTCTTCTGCTCTATGGAGATGGCAGGAGAAAGCCCCTCGATATAATCCAGGTCAGGCTTCTCCATCCGCCCCAGGAACATCCGGGCATAGGAAGAGAGGGATTCCACATAGCGGCGCTGCCCCTCTGCGAATATAGTATCAAAGGCAAGGGAGGACTTTCCGGAACCGCTCAGGCCTGAGATGACCACAAGCTGATCTCTTGGAAGTTCCACATCGATGTTCTTAAGGTTGTGCTCCCGCGCCCCTTTTATAATAATTTTATTCATAATACTCCAGTATATAGTTATACAGAGTAAAGCATATCCTATAATTATTATATATGCAAGAAGTGGACTTATTCTTAGAATTGACAACAGAAACATGCAGTATTAAAATATTTCCAGAATGAGCACAATGGTATTTTTCCTGGTCCTGCTGGCCGCTATTGCCCACGCCAGCTGGAACTTCCTCTCCAAGAAGATCTCCGGCAACCTGCCTATTTTCTGGCTGGGCTCCATGTGCATCAACATGGTCCTGCTCCCTTTCACCATTGTGATCATCTGCAGAGATGGCTTCAACTGGCAAGGTGCAATACCAATCCTGACATCAGCCACATTCCACTGCTTTTACTACATAACTTTGTTCAACTCCTACAAGTTCGGCGACATCTCGGCAGCATACCCTATCTCCAGAGGTACCGGCGTTGCCCTGACTGCACTTGTGGCTGTGTTTGTGCTTCATGATTATGTCTCTGCCATCGGCTGGACAGGAATTATACTGATAGTATCCGGTATCCTTACAGTCGGTCTTTCCAACACCATGACCAAGGAGGATATAACAAGCTGTCTCTTCGCATTCCTCACTGGTATAACCATAGCAGGTTACTCTCTGGCAGACAGCCGCAGCGCAGGCTTCAATCATCCTGTTGTATGCATCAACGTAATGAGCATAACATCATTTATACTAGTTTATCCTGTGGCTTTCAGGAAAGGGTTCGGAAAGACTGTGCGGGAGAACCTGGATCATCTGCCCTACGCCCCTATAATAGGACTCGGTTCCCTGGGGACATACCTTATAATAATGTTCGCCTTCAGCCTGTCAAACCATGCCAGCTATATTGTGGCGCTCAGGGAATGCTCTGTGATAATCGCCTCTATACTGGGGTTTTTGGTGCTCAAGGAGAAACCCACCAAGCAGAAGATAATAGGAATAATCCTCATAACTGCCGGTCTGGTGCTGATCAAGATGGGATGAAAACCGGTATGCTCAAGAAAAATATTTCTGTCTTCATGTTCCTCCTCTGCGCCATCTGTGCTTTCTCCGAAGAGATTCCTGCCCCTGTCACAACTTATTCGAATTCCGAGGGATACAACACCCATGGTCAGATATCAATCTCAGCGCCAAAGGAGAAGATAGATGCTGTCCTGTGGAACTTCGCCGACTTTGAGAACTGGCTTCTGGACGGGCTTACAAAGGATTCCCCCGAGGCCAGGAAACTCACCTGCACCTTGAATGATATGGAGTATTTACCTGAAGAGAATCAGTTCAAGATCTACTTTTCCCTCAACTTCTGGTTCCTGAGGAACTGGGAGAACTCCATCAAATTCTCAGTAAGCCCTATGGGGGACGGCACAGAGGGAATAAAACTGGATGTGGTCAAGGAGAGCAGAATCACAAAGATAATCGATACTCTGACCTACACCATATCTATTGAGCATCATGGAGACAAAGCCACACTCCATTACACAGGCCGATGCAAGCTCCGGGGAATCGCCGCCAGGTTCTTCACCCTGAATCTTTATAAGAAAAACATTGAATGGTACATCCGAACCTTTGCCAACAACTTTATAAACAAGCTTAAGAATCAGGACCTGATCTTCTTTGCAAGCAGGGACTGAGCATGCTCCAATGAGATAGCATCCCTCTTTCCTGAGAGCATCCTTGCAATCTCCGAAATCCGCTCTTTTCCAGAAATCTGTGATGCCTCGGTAAAGGTGCGCTCCCCCTCCACATGCTTTGAAACCAATATATGGTTGTCAGCATTCACCGCGATTGTGGCCAGATGGGTTATGCAGAGCACCTGCTTCATGGCAGAAAGCTTTGAAAGATAGTGCCCCAGCTGAACTGCAACCTCGCCGCCTATTCCAGAATCAATCTCGTCGAACAGGATGGTGTCCACAGGGTCTGAGCTTGCGAAGGCGCTCTTGACTGCCAGCATTATTCTTGATAGCTCGCCGCCGGATACTGCGCTGCTTATAGGTCTAAGAGGCTCCCCTTTGTTGGGAGAGATCATGAAGCTGACGGAATCTATTCCGGTGGATGAAAGGTCAGTCTCTTCCACTGCGATATGGAACACAGCCTTTGGCATCCCCAGTTCCTTAAGGATTGCCTCAATCTCCTTCTCCAGGCTCTGAGCCTCCTTCTTACGGGCTTTTGAGACAGTCTTTGCAAGGGACATCACCTGTTTCTCCAGGTCATCTGCCTGCTTGACAAGAGATTCTCTGCTGCCGCTGAAATCGGAGAGCTGGTTATAGTTTTTCCTGGCCTCTTCCCCATAGGCAATAACTGCCTCTACAGTCGGGCCATATTTCTTCTTAAGGCGCCGGATCAGGAAAAGCCGTTCCTGGCACCTCTCAAGCTCATCAGGGTCGTAGACATCGTGAGCCATATACTCCTTGAGGTTCTGGGCAATATCCTCCACCTCGTAGTAGGACTCATCAAGACGTTTGGAAAGCTCCTCCAGAGTCTGGTCCACCCTTGCTCCCTGCTCCAAGGAAAGACGGGCCTGCTTCAAGGCCTGGACTGTATTGCCGGAGCCGGAAAGGAAGGAAGAAGCCTCCTCCACAAAGTGGAAAAGCTTGTCGTGGCTGTTGAGGATACGGATACGGTTCTCAAGCTCCTCCTCTTCCCCCACCTTCAGGTCTGCCCTGGATATCTCCTCCATGGCAAAGGCCAAGAGCTCAAGCTCCCGCTCCCGGTCTGCAGCTGATTTCTCAAGCTCTGCGATAGAGCGTCGGCAGGCAAGAAGCTGGCTATAAAGTGTCCTTAGCTCCTCCAGAGCCTTATCAAGGCTGGCACCGCTGTCCAAAAGCCGCATCTGATTGGCCTGGGCGGTAAGGGTATACTGCTCGTGCTGACCATGTATATCCAGCATCAGGGAAGCAAACTCGGCAAGCTCGTCCCTGGTTATGCTGGTCTTCTGGATAGAGATTGAGCCCCGGCCGTTCTTCTTAAGGGTACGCCTTACCAGGACAGAGCCGTCATCATCTTCTATATCGTGTTCCTTGAGCCAGGAAAGGACTTCCTGGTTCTGGGAGAAAAAGCGTCCTGTTATCTGGCATTCGTCGCAGCCGGTCCGCACCATCTTGGCATCGCCCTTGCAGCCGCATAGCATTGCCACAGAGGAAGCGATTATGGATTTTCCCGCACCAGTCTCGCCTGATAGAATGTTGAGCCCTTCGGTGAAGCTGATGATGCACTCCTCCACCAGCGCAAAGTTACGGAGAGCTATCTCATCAATCATCAGTCAGCTCCATGGAGACTCATCCGCTCCCGGAATTTGAAGAAGAACCGTTTCTCGCTGCCTGGCAGGGTGATTACACTTGCCCTGCAGATGCTTTTCTTGAATATGATTTTATCGGTATTCCTGATTGAGATAGTGGTCTGGCCGTCCAGAGCCAGGATGATATTGCTGTTCCGCGCCTCCAGGTTAACAGTGATTGTCTTCTCGGGAGAGACCACAATAGGCCGCACAATGAAGGAGTACGGACAGATAGGAGAAAGGATTATTGTATCCATATCAGGATAGACAATAGGCCCTCCTGCTGCCGATGAATAGGCAGTTGAGCCGGTTGTTGTGGAGACAATAAGGCCGTCGGCCATATAGCGGCCCAGCTGCTCATCATCAATATCCACAGTAAGACGCACTGTCCTTGTGTCCGGGCAGTTGATCACTCCCTCGTTCAGCACAAGGCCATGAGCCACAGTCTCGCCGCCTCTGATTACAGAGACATCCAGCATAGTGTGCTGGCGGCATACATAGGTGCCGTTCACAAAGCTCTCCAGGGCGCTCTCCCACTGCTCCTTCTCCACCTCGGTCATGAACCCGATAGTACCGAAGTTGATGGCAAGGATGGGAATATCGTAAGGAGCTGCTTTACGGGCGGCTGCAAGCACAGCACCGTCTCCACCAAGTGTCACAAGAAGGGAGAACTGGCTGCCCACCCGGTAGTGGTCCAGCTGGCTGTTGCGGATCACGGTGACAGAATAGTCCCTGGCCATCAGGTATTTCTCCATATCCATTGCGATACGGCCGGCCCCTTCCTTGTTATAATTGCAAACTATAAGAACTTTCTTTAAACTGTTTTCCATAGCACCTGTCATTATTTTTTCCCCAATATGGTGAAGTTGTCAACATCTGAGCAGAAACAGATTCCACTTCCAGGAGTCGAGAAGCAGTCCAAAGCCCTGATGGTGTCAAGGATGGCGGCAGACTTCTCCTTTTCTGCTATGATCAGGAGAATCTCCTTCTCGGGCACAATGGTTATGCCGAAGAACTTCACATCCTCCTGCTTTCCTGTTCCCCTTGCATTCAGCACAGTACCTCCGTGGGCACCTGCCTTCCGGGCCGCAGCCATCACATCGTCTGCAAAGCCTGAGTTGACTATTACAAAAATCATCTCATGAGAAGTCTGTTTATCCATTGTATTTTCTCCTGTCTTAAATAATTCCATTCTGTTGTTTTCCACCGCAAACTTCATGACAGAACTGACATCTGTCACTGCAAAAAAGCCTGCAAGTCTCCTGTCCTCCAGGGCGGCCTCCTGCATTGCATCCAGTATAGGCTTAAGATTCTGGCTTTCTGTGATGATAATGACCGCATCCTGGTCACTCTCCCCTATGCCGAAGAACTGAAGCACTGCGTTGTCAGAGATCGAACGGCAAGGAATGATGGTACCGCCCCGGGCACCGGCCCTCTTTGCCGCGTCAACAAGCAGCTCCCCGGAATTGCGCCCCACCAGGGCATAAATCATCTTATTTTCCATACTGCTTCTCCTTCATACTGAACACAAGGCCCAGAATCTGAATAGTTATGAGAGGTGTCATGGCAACCATGGCAATGACTCCAAAGGCATCAAGGACAGGATTCCCTCCTGCCGCTGCGGATGCCCCCAGCGTAAACGACAATATAAAGGTCGAGGTCATAGGCCCCGAGGCAACTCCCCCGGAATCAAAGGCAATAGCGGTGAAAAGCTTGGGAGTGAAGAATGTCAGGATAATTGACAGGGCATAGCCCGGTATGATGAAATGCCACAGGCTGGCCCCCGAAAGGACCCTGTACATGGAAAGGCCTATGGCCAGGGCAATACCGGCAGAAAGGGATACAAGCATGAACCGCTTTCTGATATGACCTCCGGAGATCTCCTCTATCTGCTCGTTCAGAACCCATACTGCAGGCTCTGCACAAACCACCACAGCACCCAGCACAAGGCCTATGGGGATCAGAATCCAGCTGTAGGAAAGCCCCCCTATCACTTCACCGATAGTGCTGCCCACCATCATAAAGCCTCCCTGGACCCCGGTCATAAAAAGGACCAGGCCGATATAAGTGTAGATAAGACCTTTGATCATCCTTCTTACCTGATAAGGAGGCATGTGGATAAGGGTAAGCTGGAATACTATGAACATCACAGCCATAGGCAGCAGGGATGACAGTATCTCCTTGGCCACCTCGGGCATTACTGCTACAAATCCGGTGAACTCAACCTGGGAACCGGCTGCAGCACCGGTGGCAGAACCCTTGGCGAATATTCCTAAGAGGAGAACTGCCATTATAGGACCTATGGAGGCTATTCCTGTAAGGCCGAAGCTGGAATCCCGGTTTGCGGCGCCACCTTTGGAGGAGGCCACACCCACACCCAGGGCGATGATGAAAGGGACAGTCATAGGCCCGGTGGTGGCTCCCCCGGCATCAAAGCCAACAGCCATAAAATCGGGGCTTGTGAAATAGGCGCACAGGAACACCACACCATAAGAGAAAATCAGCAGCCAGCGGTATGAGAGATTGAATACAATACGGAGAAGTCCCACCACCACGAAGAAGCCCACACCGATGGCAATCATAAGTATAAGAGGAATCTTTGGCACTGCCGGGTTCACCCCCACCACCTGGGTGGCAAGAACCTGCACATCAGGCTCGGCAATGGTGATGAAGAATCCTATGGCAAAGGCGGCCCCTATAAGGAGTGAAAGTCTGCGCTTTGCAGTAAGAGCTGCACCCGCCTTCTGTCCTATGGGGCTTATACCCAGGTCGGCACCCACCAGAAAGAGAGTAAGGCCGATTATGACCAGGACAGAGCCCACCAGAAACCGCACCAGAGCGGCCGAGCCTACAGGGGCAATTGTAAAGTTGAGCAGAAGGACAATGACTATGATAGGCACAACTGAGATACAGGTCTCTTTCAGCTTTACAACTATATTCATACGATGCTATTAAATTGTCTTGATAAAAATCCGGCTGTTCCTGGAATAATTGTATGCAGTCCTCTTTTTCTCAGGCAGGTCGGAGACAACTCCCTCCTCGAAGCCCATTCCAAGGAACCAGTCTGATGTGCGGGTGGTGAGGACAAAAACCTTCTTAAGCCCCATTTTCTTGGCCCGCTCACAGAGGAACTCTATCATCTTGGGTCCCACCCCCAGGTGGGAATAGGCAGCATCCACAGCCACTGCCGCAATCTCGCCGAATCCTTCCGGGTATACATGGAGGGCACAGGATGCATGGACTGCACCGTCTATCTCGAACACGATGAAATCGTTTAGGGAATCCTCTATCATAGCCTCGGTGCGGGGAAGAAGAATGTTCTTGTCCACAAAAGGCTTCATGACACGGAGCACCTCCCCCACCTCGTCGTAACGCATGGAGCGTATACCGCTGTACTGGTTCGAGTAGACCATGGTGCCGGAGCCCAGGTTGGAGAATATCTCCCGCAGGAGAACACCGTCGCTGCATCCGTCCAGTATGTGGACCCGGGAGACACCGGCCTCGCAGGCACGGCGTGCCTTGTCCAGCAGGGCAAGCTCGGGCTTAGCTTCGTTTTCCCGGAAGAACTGCTGGACATCAAGCAAGCTGAGGTTGCTTATGCGGCCGGTGGTGGCCACCACGGCTCCGGCCGGCAGTTTATAATCGGCTGCCATAATGGCGGGCCGGGATGTTATGAAGAAAAGCTTGTCAGCCCCCAGCCGCGATGCAGTGACAACAGCCAGGTCGTCGGAGAGGAGGTTGTAGGGGCGCCCTATGGAGCTCCACCCTACGCATGGAAGAATAGGAATAAAACCGTCGTCCAGGATCTTGAGCAGCTCCTTGGTCAGGATGCGCTCTGCATAGCCGGTGTGCTGGTAGTCGGTGCCGTCCACCACTCCGACGCCCCGGGCCCGCACCCAGTTGCCGATCACTGCCGGGCATTCGTAGGCAGAAAGGCTGGTCATTATGCGGTTTGCCACATCAAAGGCCGCCATCTCCACAAAAGGAATAGCATCTGGCCCTGTGACACGCATGCCGTCCATCCATTCATACTTTATCCCGTAGTCAGAGAGAACCTCGTCGATCCGCTCCTTGGCTCCAGGTACCAGCACTATGCGTATGCCGGCCTCCCGAAGCTTCACCACATCCCTTATAAGAAGGGGAAACTGGGGGTTGTCTATGATGTCGCAGTCAATCTTGATGACAAAGCACTTGCCCTTGAACTGATGCAGATAGTGGAACACCTCCCGGATAGTCTGTACCTGAAGCTGTCCCTGGTTTAATTCTATATTTTCCATAACTTTATTTTATAATGATTTATATATAATTGCAAGTGCATATAATTATATCATTCAATAGCAGCTCCAGTGCAGCATTTCATTATAGAAAATTTCAAGTCAGTTTTAAATATTCGTGCAAATTTTTATAAGTTTGTTTTAAAAAGTACTTGATTTTCAAAAATTTTCATAATATAATTCAGCTATGATTGGAAGAATTCAATACCTTAAAGAGCTTGCCAGATACATTGACAAGCGTGTTATCAAGGTGGTTACCGGCATCCGTGGATGCGGTAAGACAACAGTTCTGGAGCAGTTCCAGAAAGCCCTTATCCAGAAAGGAATAAACGACAGCCGCATCATATTTGTACGGCTGGATGAGAGTGCTTTCGCAAAGCTTCTGGATCCCAAAAGTCTGGAAGGATATATAGTAGAAAAGCTCCAGGACGGTGTGATGAACTATATCTTCATCGACGATGTCTACAGATGCACAGGCTTCCAGAAGGTGATTCTGTCTCTCCTGGCAAAAGGAAACACCGACATCTACATCGCAGGCTCCAACAGGACTGCACTTACCGAGGGTCTTGCCGATTGTCAGGTTATACCTATGCTCCCCTTCTCCTTCGCAGAATACATCGAAGCCCAGAAGCAGAGCATGCTCAAGGCCGTGGCAGAACAGAGCACAGAACAGCACTTCATGGACTTTGCCCGGTTCGGCAACATTCCCTTCACTCTTCAGCTTTTCAAGAACTCAAGGAACATCAACCAGTATCTGCAGGGGCTTTACAACACCATCATAGTGCAGGATATAGCCTCTATCCACCCTATCAAGGAGATAAAGGTGCTGGATGCAGCCATGAGCTACATGCTGACCCACACCGGTATATCCTGCTCCTCCAAGAAGCTGGCCGACACCCTTACGGAACAGGGGTTCAAGACCACTCAGCCTACTGCCGAGAACTACCTGCAGTTCATGGAGGAATGCGGCCTTATTTACCGGGTTGGACGCTACGACATCAAGGAGAAGGAGCAGCTCAAGAGCCTTCCTATGTTCTATGCTGTGGACATGGGCCTGAGCAATATGCTTACAAACAAGCCCGAGATGGGGCCTATCCTCAAGAACCTTGTGTTCCTGGAGCTCAAGCGCCAGCAGTACAGCATAAGTGCGGGCAAGATAGGCAACAACACTATAGACTTTGTGGCATCCAAGGGAGGCCAGACCTGGTATATCCAGGTGGAAGCTTTTGCAAAAGATACAAAGGTGCTCAACAAGAAACTGCGCCCATTCAGGCAGATACGGGATTACTACCCGAGAGTGCTGATCACCCTGGACAAGACAACAGGCACATCAGAGTCCGGAATACGGTTCTGCAACGCCCTGGAATTCCTTCTGAACGGACAGCTGTAGGATAGAATGCGGAAACTGCTTCATGCCATCCTGCTGACCCTTTTTACCTGCCTCCTCTTCTCCTGCGGCACCATCGAAGACACAAAGCAGAGTTTCTCCGGGGTGTGCTCACGGAATATCGCGGCATTAGGCATAAAGGATACATACGAGCTGGAACAGTTCTTTCTGGCCCACAACACCAAGGTTGACAAGGCCAAGGTCAAGCGGCTGGCAGGATACTACGTCACAGAAGGGCGTTTCGAGGGAATCAACTCGGATGTGGCTTTCTGCCAGATGTGTCTTGAGACCGGATTCCTGCGGTATGGAGGTCTGGTAAAGCCCTGGTTCAACAACTACTGCGGGCTGGGAGCCATGAACAAGAAGAACCCTGGAGAGAAATTCCCCTCCGAGACAATTGGAGTGCGGGCCCACATACAGCATCTGCATGCCTTTGCAACCAAGGATAAGAAGCTGAGGAACAAGCTGGTGGACCCCCGTTACAAGTATGTGCAGCCCAGAGGGAAAGCCCCCACGGTGTGGAAGCTGGCTGGGACCTGGGCCATGGATAAGAATTATGGAAATAAACTTGATGCTCTGTTGAAGGAGCTCGAAAAATATTAAAGGGAGAAAAAAGTGAACGGATTAGATGCTTTTTTAAATGCGATTGATGACGTGGTATGGGGAATTCCTACCATTGTCCTGATTCTGGCAACCGGTCTTCTTATGACCATCGCTTGCCGCGGAATCCAGTTTACCAAGAGCAAGCTGGCCTTTAAGTCTATCTTCAAGAAGAATGAAGAGAACGGCTATGGAGAGCTTACCGGTTTTGCGGCTCTGTGTACTGCTCTTTCGGCAACAATCGGAACCGGTAACATCGTAGGTGTTGCAACCGCCATTGCAGCAGGCGGCCCTGGTGCCCTCTTCTGGATGTGGTTTGCCGCTATCCTGGGCACAGCAACCAAGTATGCCGAGTGTATGCTTGCAATCAAGTACCGCGAGGTTGACCCTAAGGACGGACATGTTCTCGGCGGACCATTCTATACAATAGAGAAAGGTATGGGAGCAAAATGGAAGTGGCTGGCAGTCCTGTTTGCAGTATTCGGCGCAATGGCCGGAATGATGGGAATCGGTACCATGACCCAGATCAACGGTATCACCTCTGCCATCAACAATGTATTCGACCCCCAGAATGCCCATATCGCCTTCGAGTTCGCAGGAACATCCTACTCCTGGGCTACAGTCATCGGCGGTCTTTTCGTGACATTCTTCGCAGGCCTGGTAATCATCGGCGGCCTCAAGAGAATCTCAAAGGTTGCCTCTGTAGTTGTTCCTTTCATGGCATTCATCTATGTATTCCTGGGACTTTCCGTCCTGATCATGAACGTCACCGCTATTCCAGCTGCATTCGCCCTTATCTTCAAGAGCGCATTCGGCTACAAGGCACTTGCCGGCGGAGCTATGGGATTTGTATTCAAGCAGATCACCGATGCAATGCAGAAAGGTATTGCCCGGGGTATCTTCTCAAACGAGGCCGGCCTGGGTTCCGCACCTATCGCCGCATCTGCAGTCCAGACCGACGAGCCTGTTGAGCAGGGTATGGTAAACATGACCGGTACAATCATCGACACCCTCATCATCTGTACAATGACTGGTCTTGCAATCGTAATCGCAGGGGCAGACCTGTGGAACTCACCTGAGCTCGGCGGACAGGGACTTAAGGGTATTGCCCTCACCTCTGCTGCATTCTCCAAGGTTCTTGGCGGCGACGGTGTCAGCGTCCAGTTCTTCCTGATGCTTTGTCTTATGTTCTTCGCATTCACCACTATCCTGGGCTGGGACTACTACTCCGAGAAATGTCTTGAGTACCTGACCAAGGGAAAGATGGGTCCGGTAAAAGTATACAGATGGCTCTACATCCTGGCCGTGCTGATCGGTCCTTACTTCACAGTTAACGCTGTATTCACCATTGCAGACATCACAAATGGTCTTATGGCTATTCCTAACTGCGTCTCCCTGATCGTACTCAGCGGAGTTGTGGCAAAGACAACCAAGGACTATTTCGACAGAAATCCGAACGGAAGGCTTTGAGAGCCCTCTCTTTGATCTGCCTTATTGAAATAAAAAAGCCCTGGTTTCCCAGGGCTTTTTTAAGTTTAATTTAAAGTCTACTTTATTTTAAACTAAAAAACGCTAATCACTTACCCATGATAAGCGGTTTAAAGATGTTCCAATATCCTGCGATGAAGATAACTATGATAACAACAGGAACTACATAGGTAAGGTAGAACCGGATACCCTTGCTATTAGGGAACTTAAGGCCCTTACCTGCATCAACCTCGGCAATGAAGTTGTCCCATCCCCATCCATATCTGAGGCAGCAGAAGCCCAGATAAACCAGAGCTCCGATAGGAAGCAGGTTGTTGCTTACAAAGAAGTCCTCAAGGTCAAGGACGCCTGTACCAGGTCCCAGAGGCTGGAATCCTGACCATACGTTAAAGCCAAGAGCACATGGAATAGAAAGAACTATCATCAGCACTATATTGATGATTACAGCTTTCTTTCGTGGGATACCCCGGTCGATCATGAATGCCGCGATATTCTCAAACACTGCAACTACAGTGGTCAGGGCTGCAAAGCTCATGAACAGGAAGAAGAGAGCTCCCCAGAAGGTTCCGCCTGGCAGCTGGTTGAATACGTTAGGCAGTGTCACGAAGATAAGTCCAGGACCTGCACCTGGGTTTACACCGAATGCAAAGCAGGCTGGGAAGATGATGAATCCAGACATAAGGGCTGCGAAGGTATCAAGACCGATGATGTTGATACACTCGCCTGTAAGGCTTCTGGACTTGTCGATATAGCTTCCGAAGATAGCCATGGATCCGATTCCAAGGCTCAATGTGAAGAATGCCTGTCCCAGAGCCGCATAGACTGCTTCCCACAGACCGTTCTCAACCATGTTGCCGAAGTCCGGTTTAAGGTAGAATGCAAGACCATCACCTGCACCTGGCAGTGATACTGCACGGAACACCAAGAGAAGCATGATCACTAGAAGTCCTGACATCATGAACTTAGTTATCTTCTCAACTCCCTTCTGCAGACCGAAGAAGCAGGCTGCAAAGCCGATGAGGACTACAATAATCATCCAGGAAATCTGGAGACTAGGATTGGATACCACTCCGCCAAAGAAAGCTCCTACCTGGTCCGGATTGAGACCGGAAAGCATTCCAGATGCAGTGGCAAAGAAATAATATAACATCCAGCCGGCTACTGTGGTGTAGAACATCATGAGAAGATAGTTTCCAGCCACGCCGAAATAGCCGAAGATATGCCATTTGGTTCCAGCAGGCTCAAGTGTCTTGAAGGACTGAGCCACACTCTTGCGCGATGCACGTCCCACAGCAAACTCTGCTGCCATGATAGGAAGACCGAATATCACCAGGAACAGAAGGTACATGAGCACAAAGGCTGCTCCACCGTACTTTCCTGCGATGAATGGGAACCGCCATACGTTTCCCAGTCCGATTGCACATCCTGCCGAGAGGAAAAGGAAACCTAAGCGGCTTCCCAGCGTCTCTCTACCCTTTTCCATAAAAACCTCCAAAACTAGAATTTAAAACTGAAACCAAGAACCGGCACCAGACGCTTGCAGTCAAGCCGCTCCTGCGCCATAGGACATGCCAGGTATCCTGATATTGATATTATATCCATAAATGAAATAAGTCCACCCGCACCTGTGGAGCAGATGAAACCGTTGTCGGCGCCATCCAGGCATCCGTAGTACCCCATGTCGAAGAAAGCGATTGCGCATAACCGCAGGAACGCCTTGCCCTTGAACATAGTATTGAGGCGGAGCTTCTTCATAAGAAGACGAATCTCGCTGCGGTTTGCCAGCTTAAGCCCCGAATCGAAACGGTATGTCTCGTAGCCCCTTACAAGGCCGCCAAGACCGCCGTAGACAGTGAGGGAGCCGATATGATGCCGCGCATAGATAGGAATCTCCGAGCCGGTGACATAGTCAAACATGGTGGAGTTGCCGAAATAGAGGCAGGCAAAATGGCTTTCCTCCTTGAACTCGTGCATCGGCACGAAAAACTTGAACTGGGCATAGTACTTGCGGAAGTCGGCATCGCCCAGATAGCTGTTGAAGAACTCGTTCGGTGCATACTCGAATGTGAAGTTGGTGAAGAAGCCGCTTTTCATGCCCGACTCTCTGTCATTCAAAACGCTGTCCACAGCCAGCTCAAGCACCACAGAATTCTGCACAAGCCCGTCCTTATCTGCCCGGTCACCCTTGAAAAATACGTCCCGGTCCTCATAGTACCATTCCCTAACCCCTTTGTAGAAGATGGAGAAATATAGCAGGTCGGTTTTCTTGCGGGGGTCGTCTATAAGCCCCTGAGAGAATCCAATACCCCAGTTCAGATGGGCTGACCAGAAGGAGACATCGTCGTAGTCCCTTATATAAGTATCAAGATCGTCATCATTCTCGTCCCGGAAATAAGCCAGTTTTGTACCCCGTACACCGGCTATAGCCCATAATATGGTGTCCCTGTCCTCCAGCAGATGGAGTCCCTTGTAGCCGATGGCGTTGTTCACGCCCCACACTGTAAGGTTGGTCATTATCGCGATGTCATCAGTGCCGTAGAGTGTGGCATAGGCCGGAGAGGAAAGGATTGCCAGGAGAAGAATGAATAGGAAGACCAGTTTTCTCGTCATACCAGCAGTTTTCTAAGCGCCTTGAAAAAGAGTTCATTTTCCCGGTGCTGTCCAACTGTTATGCGTATGCAGGTAGGGAAACCGTAGCTTGCGGCAGGCCGCACTATGATACCCTGCTCCATCAGGGCCTGAGCCGCCTTCTTGCAGTCCATCTTCACGTCGATCAGGATGTAGTTGGTCTGGCTCCTGAAATATGAGAGGCCCAGCTTGTCCAGCTCTGCGTAGTAATAAGCTTTCTCGGCTGCGGTCTCGTTCACTGTCCAGTTGTAGAATTCGTCGTCGGCAAGGGCCTCGGCAGCAATATTCTCGGCCACTATAGAGAGGTCGAAAGGCGGCTTTACCCGGGAGATGAGGGAGATAAGTTCAGGGTCGCCTACCCCATAGCCTATGCGAACACCTGCAAGGCCATATACTTTGGAGAAAGTACGAAGGATAAAGAGATTCTTCATCCCTCCCTTGATAAGTTCCACTGCATTGATATTGAAGGCCGGCTCTGTGAAATCTATGTATGCCTCGTCCAAGAAGACGAAAATGTGCTCAGGCACCTTCTTGAGGAATGCTATGAGCTTGTCTGGCGGCAGGCACTGGCCTGTGGGGTTGTTGGGGTTGCATATGAAAATTATCTTGGTCCTGTCTGTTATGCGCGAGTAGATGTCATCCAGGTCGATTGCGGAATCCTTCATGGGAGAGAAGACCGGAACAGCGTGCATTATACGTGTAATGGTCTCGTAGACAGCAAAGGTGATTTCCGAGATGATGGTCTCGTCGCCCGGGTTAAGGACTGCCATACCCATGTTGTAGATGATGCCGTCACCGCCGTTGCTGAGGGTTATGTTATCGCGGCTGCAGCCTAATTTGGTGGCAAAGGCATCCAAAAGCTCGCGGTCGTAGATCTCAGGATAGATGTGGAGCTGGTCTGCCAGCTCTAAGTACTTGGCCTTAGCCTTGGTGGCTGCTCCCCTTGGGTTCTCGTTGGAAGCCATCTTGTATACTTCGGGAAGGTCGATCTCGGAGAGGGCCTGCTTGACCGATTTCCCCGGCACATAAGGCTTTATTGGAAGTATGCTCTGGTTTGCCAGATCCTTCATATCCATAGTCAGTCCTCCAGATACTCAGGAAGCCCCTGGATCATAGCCTGAAGCTTCTTGTTCTTCACCATGCCGGCTGCCTCGTCAACGGTGTACCACTGGCGTTTGCGCAGGATATCCTCGGGCCAGTTGTCCAAGACCTGGGTAACCTCCATTGCAAACACTTTTATACGGCACTTGCCTTCCCATTTCTTGATGGAATACTTGCCCAAAGCCGGTTTATAAATCTTGCCGTATATGCCGGCCTCCTCGAAGGCCTCCTTCTGGGCAGACTCTGAGGCAGAGAGCTTGGCCTCCACCAATCCCTTGGGAATGCCCCATTTGTCCTTCTTTTTATTGGTTATGAGGAGAATCTCTATATGATCACCGACGTGGCGGAAAGGGATAATGCCAGACTGAATATATAATGTAATTCCGTTTTGAGCTTCCATATCATTAGAATATATATAATATAGCAAAAAAGCAATGGGTAAAAAAAAGGCGACCTGTCACCAAGTCGCCTTTCTGATACAAAGCTGTGGTTGGGCTTAGAGGGCAGCCACCTGCTCCTTAAGCTTGCCGTTGGCAATAGCAGCCTTGCAGATCTTGCAGATCTTTACTTTCTTGGAGTTGGCTTCGATTTCATAGAGTGTCTTAACTCCAGCTCTCTTGCAGATTGGGCACTCGCCTCTTCCGCTCTTTGGAAGTTCTCTTACGCCTGCTCCTCTGTGTGCTTTTGACATTATATTCTCCTTATATGTTCATTATCAACAGCGGTTATTGTATAAGAAAAGGGATTGCAGGTCAAGATACATATAACGGCCATCATTAAGACACTCTAACTCGAAATGAGGTTGAGGGGCGGAAATAATCAATTTAAGCCCGACAAAAAGATTTGATTTCCTGTTCCAGAAGGCGGAATACATTTGCAACCAGATATCCATCAGCGATTGCATGATTCAGACGAACAGTAACAGGCATGACAAGTCTGCCGTTTTCTTCCCGGTATTTTCCCCAATTGACGATCGGGGCAAAATACAAATGCCCATCTGGTAGTTCGATATGCATTGAATCATAAGAAAGCCATGATATAAATGAAGCATCAAACCAGTTAGGATGGTTTAACATATCCAGTCCGTACTCGCGAGACTTCTTTGCCTCTTCAACATCCCTCAATGCAGCCGTGTAGAACTTTTCATATTCCTTATAGTATTCGGTATACACAGGAGTGCAAGTTTCCGTATCCTCATGAAAAACATATTGTGTTGGGTTGATCACATCATAGCAAATCAGTTCATCTGTCTCCCAAAGATATCCCATTCTGTAATCTTCGCGTGAATTCATAACCTTTGAGAGAATATATAAAAAGTTGATATAAAATTTTGTTTCTGCTTTCTTTGAATAAGCAACAAGGTCTGTTACATCTATTCTTGCCGTCATGGAAGTCGAACATTTACAATCTTCCGAAAAGTGACGGAACACCCCTTTTCTATAGTAAGTCTCCCTGTCAATTACTTTATAATTCATTTCACCATTCTCACAAATCCCGATTTAATCAGGTTGTTGAATACTTTATTCTTTTCTTGATTTTTCCTGGTTTCCAATATTCATATTCGTAATAATTCCAAGACTCCTTATGATTCTCTATGCGGTTCCCTGTAAAGACAAGATCGTCACCCTTTATCTGTATATCCTCGTAACTCTCATCCACGGAAATCTTCTCTTGGATTTTATTCCCTTTTTTATCATAAACATATTCATGCCATTCATCTATTTCTCTGTTCGGAGCACATACACTACCATGATACATATGTATTAGATCACCTTTATCATTATATTCAAATGATAACCCATTATCACCATTGCCTCCGCCGATCTGTTTCCCCTTTTTATCGTATTCCCATATCATCATTCCATCTTCTGTATATTTTGTATAACCGCCGGAATGATATTTATATTTATAGTGCTCATAACCAGAAGAATCCTTCTCATGTATTATACGTCCCTTTTTATCATATTCATACCAAAGTTCATGACCAGAGGAATCTTTCATGTGTATCACTTTACCTTTGTTGTCAAACTCGTACCATGTCTCTTCGCCGGAAGAATCCTTTTCGTAGATTTTATTTCCTTTTTCATCGTACATAGTTATTTCGGTCACCGACATCATTTTACTGACGTTCTGACCATCAATAACAACTTCCTTAGAAGCTTTTTCGCCTATTTCCTGGGAAAAACCAAATGCTCCAGACATAATAACAAGACAAATAAGAAACAAATATTTTTTCATAGTTTAAATATAATAAAAAAATGCGTATTTAACAACCGTAAATAAGCCATCTTTAGCGGTTAATTTTTTCAATCATCCTTGAGGAAAACATAGTAGATAAGGATAAGTATAACCAGGGGTGGCAGAGATCCGAATAGTATGTAAAAGATAGCTACAAGTTCTATCATACTCCCCTATTATACCCCTGGGGTGTGTCAAATAATGCTACAGGAGAAACTCGCCTTATCAGTAGCCAGAATCGCTTTCCAAGTCCAGGCAATAAGCACCACAATGGTACTCTTGCATTCAGCTGCTTTCAGCAGCATCTCTTTTGTTATCTTTTTCTTGTCACTCGGCATGTTTACATCCTATAGCAATATTAAACCTTATATTGCGATAAGACAAATAAAAAATCTGTTATTTTTGATAGCAAAGAAAAGATTGACATATCAGTCCGAATAAAGTACTATAAAAAGACTGGAGGGTTTCATGGGAATTGATTTAAAAGATAACATAAAACCGATTTCATATATTAAGACAAACGCAGCAGATATGATGCATTATGTCAGCGAGCATCAAGAGCCTCTGATTATCACTCAGAATGGAGAATCCAAGGCAGTTCTTCTTGATATCGACTCTTATCAGAACATGAAAAATGCATTCTCGCTGCTCAAGATGATCCAGCTTTCGGAGAAAGATGTGATAGACGGACGGGCAAGACCGGCATCTGAAGTCTTCAAAAAACTGCGGAGAAAATATAAACAGGATGAAAGATAAAAAAATCATAATCTCACAGTTTGCCGAAGACGATTTGAACGAGATTGCAGATTATTATAACTCTCTTAACCCTATGTTTGTAGAGAGGATAATTTCTGAATTTGAAGATAATGTTTATTCTTTGGGAAAGTTCCCTAAAAGCGGGCGTGTCGTACCTGAACTTGCACGTCAGGGAATTGAGAGATATCGCGAGCTGATACAAGAACATTATCGTATAATATATGAAATTGCTGATGATTATGTGATTGTCCATACTATCCTTGATGGCAGAAGAAATATAGATGATATTCTGATAAGTAAGTTGACCAGGTATTACCGTGGCATTTGACTTCAAAGACCGCAACTTCAGACGCTACTTCCGCTGGGCACTGACCCTCTTCCTCATCCCCCTTGTTGTTTTCTACTTCATCTACACTCCGGTCATGGCCTGGAGTCAGGAACATATTTTGCAGCCGCTTTACTTCTATCTTTTTGACAAGGGGTACGATGTATCATTCATCATAAACATGAGGATACTGGTGAAGGGCTTTATATTCACGGTGCTGCTGGCACTCTGCTGGTTCCCATCTACCCTGCTGATGCGCTATCTCTACTACCGCATAGTGGAGCACAGGCGTGATGCAGGCATCTTCGACGAGAAAGAATAGCTTATTTTGCATTTGCCCTAGTAGGTGTATCATTCCATGACACACCACATGTTGTATGCTCTAAACCATGGAGCGCGTATACTTTGCCATAGACCTCAAATCCTTTTATGCCTCGGTGGAATGTGTGGAGCGTGGCCTTGACCCGCTTAAGGCAAACCTGGTGGTGGCCGACCTGTCGCGGACCGAGAAGACTATCTGCTTGGCGGTGAGTCCATCGCTGAAGGCATATGGACTCAAGGGACGGTGCAGGCTATTTGAGGTGGTGCAGAAGGTACGGGAGGTGGAGGCCCGCACAGGCAAGAAGCTTGAGTACATAGCTGCCGTGCCTAGGATGGCCCTGTATCTGGAGTACTCGGCCCGCATATATGGTGTCTACCTGAGGTACTTCAGCTCGGACGATATCCATGTATACAGCATAGATGAGGTATTCATAGACGCCACATCATACCTGGGGCTGTACAAGACCGACGCCCAGTCCCTGCTCCGCACCGTTATAAAGAGCGTGCTGGCCGAGACCGGTATAACAGCCACGGCAGGCATAGCCCCCAACCTCTTCCTGTGCAAGATTGCCATGGACATAGTGGCCAAGCACGCGGCCCCTGACAAGGACGGCGTGCGGATAGCAGAGCTCACGGTAGAAAGTTACCGGAAGAGGTTGTGGGACCACCAGCCGATAACTGACTTCTGGCGCATCGGCTGGGGCACCGCTGCGCGCCTGGCCCGGTACGGTATGCACACCATGGGCGATGTAGCACTGCGGTCGCTGCACGACGAGGCGCTGCTCTACAGGCTTTTCGGCATAGATGCAGAGATACTTATAGACCACGCCTGGGGGCTTGAGAGCTGCACCATAGCCCATATAAAGGGCTACAGAAGCACGTCTAAAAGCCTGTGCTCGGGCCAGGTGCTGCACCATCCCTACCCACACGACAAGGCGCGGCTGGTGGTGCGGGAGATGGCCGAGTCTCTAGCCCAGGACCTTGTGGCCAAGGGACTGGCCTCGGAGCAGTTCTCGCTCTACATCCTGTACGACAAGAGCAGCACGCCGGTCCCGCGCTCCGACCATGGTCTGGTGCACTTAGGCAGCCACACCGCCTCACTGCACCGGATAACCAGTGGGATACTCGACATATTCGACCGTATAGCAGACCCCGCCCTGCTGGTACGGCGTATCCATGTGTCGGCAGATACGGTTGTGCACCAGGCGGAGGAGCAGCGGGACCTGTTTACCGACGTGGATGCACAGCGGAAAGAAAGATCGCTCCAGAACGCCATGCTCAGCATACAGGAGCGGTTCGGCAAAAACGCGATCCTCAAGGCTGGCGACTATACAGATGGAGCCACTACCCGGGAACGGAATGAGCAGATAGGAGGACACAGAGCATGAAAGAATGTTATGAGAAAATTGTGGATTTTGACTGGAAGGGGTCACCAGGCCGCATGCGCATGAGCCTTGAGGAGCGGGCTAAGATATTCATGCCCTTCGCTGCCCTGCGAGGTTTTGCCGAACTGATAAAGAAAGCCGAGGAAGAGGCCCAGAACAAGAAATGATGGCATCTGCACTTTTGCCCAAATAGGATTGAATAATTGGGACTTTACCCCCTTGTAAAAAGAACTGCAAAGGTCAATAATGAAGTCATAAAAGGTTGCAATATGTTAGCGCAGATTTCGGCTGTTTCAATTTTTGTCATCATGTTCACTTTCATAATCAGTGAAAAGTTTGAACGTCATTATATTACCCTGACAGGCGCAGCGGCAACCTTGGTCATTGTATTCGGCTTCTGCATGCACAGCATGGACGCGGCATGGACCGCCCTGAGCCTTGATTCCATGCTTGCCAAAAACTTTTGGTTTTTAACGGATGTGGAGGCAACCATAAACAGCGGTGTCAACTGGGCCACCATCATATTCATCGCAGGAATGATGATTATGGTTGAGGGCATGGCACGCACCGGCTTCTTCGCCTGGCTCTGCATGTGGATCGCAAAGGCAGTGCACTACAAGGTCATCCCTATTTTCATATCCTTCATGCTCATGTCGGCAATTCTCTCCATGTTCATCGACAGTATAACTGTCATACTGTTCCTTGCAGCCATCACTGTAGAGCTGTCCCATCGACTGGGATTCAACCCTATCCCCATGATTTTGCCTGAGGTCTTCTGCGCCAGCATCGGCGGCAGCGCCACCATGTGCGGGGATCCGCCAAATATCATCATAGGTACTTCACTGGGATACACCTTCGGAGACTTTTTGCGTAACACTGGGACTATGGCTGGGCTTTCGCTTGCGGCTGTTGTCGTATTCTTCTATTTTGCATTCCGCAAGGAGCTTTCTGTCAGGACTTCATCGGTGGATCCATCCAAGTTTCCCCGCCCATGGCACGCTATAACATCATTCAGTGGCTTTATCATGAGCATTATCATATTCCTGTGCGCTGTAGTGCTTCTGATAACCCATGCTCAGACCGGGCTGACCGTCCCCACCATCGGAGTGATTATAACGATAATAACTTTCCTATCTGCCCCCAGGTATATTCCCTTCATACTCAAGCGGGTAGACTACAAGACACTGCTGTTCTTCATAGGCCTTTTTGTGGTGATAAGCGGCCTTGAGCTGACCGGTGTACTGGGAATCATAGCCAGAGGAATAAAAGCTGTCAGCCATGGCAACCCATACCTGATGATCGGCATTGTCATGTGGGTATCTGGCATTGCCAGCGCCTTTGTGGACAACATTCCGTTTACTGCCACCATGATACCCGTAATAGAATCCCTGGCAGCCACTACCGGAGTAAGCATGCACACCCTGGCCTGGACTCTCTCCATGGGCACTGACGTGGGCGGATGCGCCACCCCTATCGGAGCATCGGCAAATGTGGTGGGAACATCAATATGTGCAAAGAATGGTCATCCGGTAAGCTGGGGCCGGTACTGCAAGTGGCTTGCCCCCGCCTCTGTCCTGACAATGGGCATCTGCACCCTCTACATCTTCATCGTCTACCTGTAAAAAAAGAGCCGATGCACCCTGGAGTGGATACATCGGCTTGAAAAGGAGGGAAATTACTGGGTTTGCCAGTTATTTGGTCTGTGGACCTGGTGCTGCCGGTTTATCTGGAGCAGCCTGAGGTTCAGCCGGTGTCTTGGGAGGGAAACCTGGCTTAGGCTGATCCTTGAAGAAGCCTGGTTTTGGAGGGAATCCCGGCTTGTCCGGGAAGTGGTGCCCGAACTTATGAGGGTGACATCCGAATTGCGGCGGGTAGCATCCGAAGGCTGGCATCGGGGCCTGGGCCGGAGCTGCGCTCATCACTGGCTGCGGTGGGCACTGGTTATGTCCGCCGTGCATTGCCATAGGAATCAGAATACCCATTTGAACTATCAGAAGAACCAGAATCACAATACCGATTGTAAAAATTGCATACAGAAGTTTGTTGTTTTCCATTGTTAATACCTCTTTTGTTTTTAATCTACACACAGAAAACAGGGATAGGACATAAATTGTTCATTAAAAGTAGATGAAAATTTTGTTATATTGACAATAGGAATATCCGTCTTTATCCTTAATAATATGAAAGTTTTTCTGGTCCTTGCATTCCTTTTTTTTGTAGGAAGCCTTATAGGATGGGGGCTTGAGGTCTTCTGGCGTAGGTTCTTCTCCAAGAACAACCCTGAGCACAAATGGATAAACCCAGGCTTTCTGAACGGTCCTTACCTTCCTCTTTACGGCTTAAGCCTGTGCACCCTATTCTCACTCACATTCATCGATGTCAACTTTGTTTCTGAGCGCTGGCTTAGGGATACCATACTGTTCGTAATCATGGCCCTCTGCATCACTTTGATGGAATACATCGCAGGACTCATCTTTATAAAAGGAATGCACATCAAACTCTGGGACTACAGCAAGAACAAATTCAACATACAGGGAATCATCTGTCTCCAGTACACATTCTACTGGTACATTCTGAGCGCAATATACTACTTCCTTATCCATCCACGGGTCCTGGAATGGCTCTACTGGTTCACCGGACACATGGCATTCTGCTTTGTCATCGGGTTCTTCTATGGTGTCTTCACCATCGATATATGCTACACATTCAAGATTTCCACAAAGATAAGGGAATTTGCCCGGGAGAAGCAGGTGGAGATACATTACGAGAAACTTAAGGATCAGCTGAGAAGACAGATGGAACTGGCCCAAGAGAAACGTAGCTTCCTCTTCCCGTTCAAATCAAAGCAGGGCACAATTAAAGAGAATCTGCAGAAGATTTTTAAAAAGTAATACTGTTATTTTTCCCAAGGGAAGACGTACTGCTTGAGCCCAAGCTCATCGCGGACAGCAGAAATCTCCTTCTGGACCGGCTCGGTTATAGGTACGCCTGTATCCTTGCGCTCAAGCCAGATATTCCACTCCTTCTCGCCTGCGGTAAAGATGCGGTCGGCACCCGGGGCCTTGGTGGAATTACGTACCTTGCGTATAATCTCCCCTGCCTTCTTGCGGGCCAGTTCCTCGCCCAGGAAGTGGCCTGTGTCTATTGCGATAAAGAAGTGGCCCAGATGGTAAGGCCCCGGCTTCCCGACAGGATCCTTGCCTACCAGCATCTCGCCGTAGGCGCCGTCCTGGAGAATGGCGGAAAGGAGTTCCACGACCATAGCGTAGCCGTACCCTTTGTAGCCGCCCAGAGCCTCGCCGGCACCGCCCAGCGGCAGCAGCGCCGCATCGCCCTTGCGTATCATCTTCAAGGCCTGATCCGGGTCGCCCTCATATTCCTTGCCGTCTTTTGTTATCACTGTGCCCTGATGCACAGGCTCTCCGGTGCGGATATAGTACTCGATCTTGCCGTTCTGGGTGATTGATGTGGCGCAGTCTAAGATAAAGTTGAATGGCTCGTCTGTCGGTATGCCGATGGTGAGCGGGTTTGTGCCGAACATGCCGTCCACGCCCCATGTAGGTGCTACAGATGGGCGGGCGTTGGTGCCGGTGATGCCGATGCAGCCCTGCTTTGCAGCCTGGGATGCGTAGTAGCCGGCGATTCCGTAGTGACAGGAGTTGCGGACAACTGTCATTCCTGTGCCATACTTCTTAGCCTTGTCTATGGCCATCTGCATGGCTCTGTAGGCTATAACCTGCCCCATTCCGTCGTGACCGTCTATGACAGCTGTGGTCTCGGTCTCCTTGAGTATCTCGAAATTGGTAACAGGGCTCTGGATACCAGCCTTTATGCGATCCAGATAGATAGGTTTGAAGCGGTTGCAACCATGACTCTCAATACCCCTGCGGTCCGACTCCAGGAGGACATCGGCACATATCTTGGCATCCTCCTCTGGTACTCCGTAGCCTTTAAATGCATCAATAACGAATGAGGTAATTAAATCCCAGGGACATACAACTCTGCTCATACACGCCTCCTTATTCATAATACACTATATTCTAATAAAACGCCAGCAGAAACTGCCCCTGCTTGCAGTACCCACTGGAGGCATTGTGCTCTGCAGCAACAAGCACGCCCCACCACCTCACCCTTTTATGAGCTATAAAGGTGTTATTCAGCAAAGTAAGCCCAGAAAAAGGCATGTCTGTCGATAATGCGGCCCGCAGGGAGCGCACCTAATCGAGCAGGTGTGCCTTATTTCTGGGCACTAAATATGCTTGATTATTGTCTTTATATTTTATAAATTATCTATATATGGGTTTCTCTCGGGCTAGCAAATTCTTCATTGTCTTCTTTATAGTGTGCATCGCAATAGGCTGCATCATCGTGGGCGGTGGCTTCGGTATACTCCACGCCATGAACCGTCACGTGACAGAGGCCGACATGATCAAGGAATTCCAGCCCTCGCTCCCATCCACCCTTCTGGACATCCACGGCGACGTTATAACCGAGTTCTTTGCCGAGCAGAAGCGGGACATAATCCCTGTCAACGAGCTCCCAAAGGAGCTTATCTACGCCATCATCACAAGAGAGGACAAGAACTTCTTCCAGCACCGGGGCTTCAGCTTCAAGGGAACTGTCCGAGCAGCCATGAACATTGCCCTCAAGCGGTATGTATCGGGTGGTAGTACCATAACCCAGCAGGTGGCTGGTGCCAACTATGCCAACCGGTCCCTCAAGACTATAAAAAGAAAGCTTATCGAGCTCTGGTGGGCATTCCAGCTGGAGAAAAGCCTTACCAAGGATGAAATCCTGGAGATGTATCTGAATGAATCCTATTTCGGCCACACCACATATGGCGTGGAGGCAGCATCCCAGTTCTATTTCAAGCATTCTGCGCGCAATATAAGCATCGCAGAGTCGGCCATCCTGGTAATACAGTTGGCTAACCCGGCGCGCTATTCCCCTATAAAGCACCCTAACCGGGCAAAAGTGCTGCAGCGCGAGGTACTGGACCAGATTGTGCGTTCCAACTACGCCACACAGGAGGCCACAGACCTTTCCTTCGAGCAGTACTGGAACGATATCTACGACCCGCTCCGCTCTACCAGCGAGAACGCTTATCTGGTTAAGAACGACAAGGCACCATACTTCAGCGAATACATCCGCCAGGAACTGGAGGACATGCTGTTCGGCAAGATGGACTATCTGCGGGACGGCCTTATCATCCACTCCACACTGGACTTGAGCTATCAGAAGACTGCAGACAAGTACATGCAGGACGGTATATACAACTTCAACAAGAAATATCAGGAGAGCAGCGGAAACCGCACCAGCTATGTGGACAAGGAGTTCGCCCCTATCGTGGAGGCCCTCTCTCTGCTCTACAATATAGACGCAATCAGAGCCACAGGCGTACAGCAGCGCAAGTATTCAAACCGTATCTTCCAGGAGGAGATAACACCGATTCTGGATACTGTATCGCTCCTCTTCGACTCTGAGTCCATCAACTTCATCTCCAACCTCT
>JAEEGH010001199.1_pt1 | contig 76848 bp, 58 predicted proteins | sample 9134181 | NCBI WGS metagenome assembly JAEEGH01 (sample SAMN16246544, study PRJNA631951) | gut metagenome | biome: gut microbiome; feature: rumen; material: DP-attached | host: Bos | place: Iran: Karaj | collected 2018-10 | reverse complement strand
TACGGAAGGTAGGCACGGCACGTTTCAGCTTGGTATTGTCGAACACCACCGAATTCGCCTTGTCGCCAATGAGACTCCCCAGCAAGTCGTAATCGCTTACGTCTGCAAGGAATTGTGAAGACACGTAGTACGGTTTCAGTTCTACTCCAAGTGCATCGGCAACCGCCTTGTAAATCTGGTTCCAAGTCAGGGTTTCGTTACTGGTAATCTGGAAGCTCTCGCCGATGGCATGGACATTCCCCATCAAACCAACAAAGCCCCGGGCAAAGTCGGTATTGAAAGTCATGGTCCAAAGGCTGGTACCGTCACCATGGATAATGACTGGCTTGCCCTCTAGCATACGCTTTGCAACTTGCCAGCTACCATTCTTGCCGTGAACGCCTAGCGGGATACTACGCTCATCGTAAGTGTGGCTCGGCCGCACAATGGTAATGGGGAACCCTTCCTCGCGATACTTCTTCATCAAGAATTCCTCGCCAGCAATCTTGTTGCGGGAGTATTCCCAATAGGGATTCGCAAGAGGCGTTCCTTCGGTAATGCGGTAATCCGAAAGAGGCTTCTGGTAGGCACTGGCAGAACTGATGTACATGAACTGCTTGGTGCGCCCCTTGAACAGGCGGTAGTCACGCTCTAGGGCGCTGGGGTGGAACACGATAAAGTCGCAGACTACATCAAATTCCATGCCCTTGAGCTTCTCGGCAACAGCGGCCTCGTCGTAGATGTCAGCGTTGATAATCTCGACACCTACGGGAATATCGTCTGCGGGGCGGTTCCCGCGATTGAGCAGGTAGAGTTTCCAGCCCTGGGCCACCGCAAGGCGCGTGATGGCCATGCTGATGGTCCCCGTACCGCCGATAAAAAGAGCGTTCATATGCTAGACCATAAAAGATCCCCGCATTCGCGGGGATGACGTTGAAGAATGCGGGTCAATCAAGAGAGGCGTGTGCGGCGATGGTGTAAATCGCGGTCACATCCTTCGCCTTGAGCGGAACAAAACCCCAGCCGTCGCCCGGATTGAGCTTTTCGACCAGCTTCGGGATGTCCTCTTCCTTCGCGCCGAGTTCGGCGAAGTTGATCGGCATGCCGATAGAATGCAGGAAGCGGCGGAAGGCCTTGATGCCCTCGAGGGCGGTAGCCTTCGGGTTCTCGAAATTCATCTGGCAACCGAACACGCGAGTAGCCATCTGGGCAAAACGCATCACGTTGTGGTCCACCACGTATTCCATCCAAGCGGGCATGATGACCGCAAGGCCCGCGCCATGGGCGCAGTCGTAAAGCGCCGAAAGTTCGTGTTCGATGGCGTGGCTGTTCCAGTCCTGACTGCGCCCGCAGCCCACAACGCCGTTGTGGGCTACCGTCCCCGCCCACATGATGTTCGCTCGCACCTGGTAGTTGGCGGGGTCGGCAATGGCGCGCGGGCCCTCCTTCACCATCGTGAGGAGAACCGCTTCGCAAAGGCGGTCGGTAATTTCCACTTCGAGCGTATTCGTGAAGTAGCGTTCAAAGACGTGCGCCATGATGTCGGTAATGCCACAGGCCGTCTGGTAGGCAGGCAGCGTGCAAAGGAGCGCCGGATTCTGCACCGCAAACTTCGGGCGAATATGCTCGCTGCTCGCGCCGCGCTTGAGCATGCCATCTTCCTTGGTCACCACGGAATCGCCGCTGCCCTCGGAACCGGCAGCCGCGATCGTCTGCACCACGCCAATCGGGAGCGCGCATGCAGCAGATGCCTTGCCCTCGTAAAAATCCCAGAAATCTCCCTTGTAAGGAACACCCATCGCAATGGCCTTGGAACTATCGATCGTAGAGCCGCCGCCCACTGCAAGGATAAAGTCAATGCCATTTTCACGGACAATCTCGATGCCCTTGTACACGAGCGAATCGTGCGGGTTCGGCTTCACGCCGCCAAGTTCCACATGCGGGATACCAGCAGCGTCGAGACTCGCCTTGACGCGGTCGATGAGCCCCGAACGCACGGCGGAACCGCCACCGTAGTGGATAAGCACCTTCGTGCCGCCATACTTCTTGACAAGCGCACCGCATTCATTTTCGCGGTCCATGCCAAATACAAATTCCGTGGGGCTGTAGAAATTGAAATTTTCCATATTCCATCCTTTTTCTTGTTTTTTGCTTAAAATACAAGAATTTTGCCGAAAATGCGCACAAATTCGGCTTTTTTCTGTGTACAGGGGGAAACAGGCTAAGCCACTTGTTTTCTCTTCTTCCTTTTTGTATATTCCTTCCCAAACACCAGAAAGGGTGCTATTAGATGATCGCTATCCGCGCAAGCGGGGCGGTCTTTTTTGTTTTAAAAAGGAATTGAAAATGACAAAAAACAAGAAAAAGACTGAATTGGTTACAGTGAAACCAGGATTTTCACTGATTGACGAGAACTTGCTCAAATCGAGAATTTACACAATTCGTGGAGCAAAGGTAATGCTCGACGCAGACCTAGCCGAGATTTACGGGTATAGTACCAAAGCGTTCAACCAACAGGTCAAGAATAATATTGAGCGTTTTGCGGATGATTTTCGATTCCAATTGAGTGACGCAGAAATTCTACTTTTATCGAGGTCAAAAATTTTGACCTCGATACAGGTGAAAGGCGTAAAAGGAGGTCGGTCCTATAAACCTTATGCCTTTACCGAGCAGGGCATTTATATGCTCATGACTGTGCTGAAAGGCGATTTGGCGGTACAACAGAGTATGGCGCTCATCCGCCTTTTCAAACGGTTAAAGGATTACGCCGTTTCGGAAGGTCTGTTGCTTCATGGCTCGGAAGTCACCCCGCTAGCGTTGCAAACCGCCCAGAACACAAGGGATATTGCCTACGTATCGGCAGATGTCAAGATCCTTTCTGGCGAGGTGCATGAAATGCGCGGCGAATTCTGCAAGATGAACATGGACCTCCAGAAGGTCATGGAAAATTTCGTGGACCCGAGCACCCACAAGCATTTCTTGATTCTGAACGGCCAGCGGCTGGAAGCAGACATCGCCTACACGCAAATCTACGGCATGGCGAAGAAATCCATCACGATTATCGATGACTATATCGGCGTGAAGACTCTCGACCTGCTGCGCCAAATCGCAAAGGGAGTCTCCGTGACAATCTATAGCGACAACCGCAGTTTTGAAGCCCTGACGGAACAGATGCAGAAGGATTTTCTTGCCGTGCGCCCCGATGTGAAGTTTGCCATGAACAAGACAACGGAGAAATTCCACGACCGCTACATCTTCTTGGATTACGGCCTGAAAAGCGAGAAACTATTCCACTGCGGAGCATCTAGCAAGGATGCCGGCAACAAAATCACCACCATCATACAAATCGAACAAACGCAGGCGTACCACTGCATTATGGAGATGCTGAAGAAAAAGTGAATGGAGCCATGTTTTTTTATTTGAAAGGGGAAAGCCTTCCCCTCGCTTCAGCTACGCCGTCATGGCGGGCCACGACACGCCATCTAGCCGTATCTTCCGCTACCCCTTCAAGCGGGGGCTCAGACGCCGCCCCCGCAACGCCCTAGGCTTAGTATTGTCATTGCGAGGACCCTGTAAGGGGACGCGGCAATCAAGTGCATTTGTCGAGTCTTGCGCTATTTTGTTTGGCTTGCCAATTTCTCGTACATTTGCAGCAATTTCGTAACTACATCCATTTCGCTCATTGTTTCTTTGAAGCCGTAAGCCTGCATAACCGCCTTATCGTTAGCCTTATGGGCTTCTAAAAGGTCAGTGTACAGATGCATATTCTCGCCATACATATCTGCCAAAGAGCTATCAGCATACTTTTGTCTAGCGTCTAATATTGCTTGTGCGGTTTGTTCAATTTTTGCCTTCTGTTTCGCTGTAGGGCTACACCACGGGAAATTATTATACACGATTGTATTAGAGTAGCGGAATCGTGTTTCCAACTGACCGCAAACCGTTTTTACCCAAATTATATGCACGCTACTTGTAAGAACGCCAAAATGAAATAAAGATGCTAACGGAATCAGTGAGTTTGCATCACCACAAATAACATCGGCGGGCATATATCCCATAGGGATGTAGTCTCTATTTTCAGAAGAATGTCTAGGAATGAGGATATATTCAGTGCTAGGTTGCCGAATTTCCATAAACCTAGTTGCATAATCAGCGTATTTCCGAGTTGCAGCCTTCTTGCTAGTTAAACGGTATTCCCGAACTTGATTAACTCGTTCCATGACAAGAGGCATACTTTGTAGTTCTTTCGGTGTAGCATCTAACAGCCATAAGCACCATCGCTTTTTATTATGCAAGTATTCTTCTGCTCCGTAGAATTTACGAATGAACTTCTCCGCCAGCGGTTCTTTTTGTAATAGGTCACTTCGTTCTTCTGCGGTAAGAAAAAGGTTTCCATCATCTGTGGCTGCGCTACCCTTTCTTATTTGTGGTATATTTGTAAGAGGTTTAGTAGATTTAGTAACATAAAAGTTATCCAAATCCAACAGATAACCATTTATATTCTTACAAATAATACTAGGGGCATCTTTGGAATAAACCACTTTGGGTTTATTAGACGAGCAACAACTAAAGCCTACAATAACACAATGGACGTGAGCTTTTATATTGGCTTCACTATCCCATCTAAATGTTCTATGTGCAAAATTGATTACTATGCCATAATTCTCAAATAAGGGTTTCCAAATCCAAGCGACCTGCTGACCTTGACAAATAGAATTTGTAGATACAAGAGCGCATTCAATTTGTGTTCCTTGTATATACCTACCGGCTTTTGCATACCACCCTGTCACATAATCAATTTCGCCAGGATTCTTGCATTCGGGGAAGATAGCCTTTATTTCTTCCCGTTTTACGTCATCCATTAAATAAGAGCCTATAAAGGGAGGATTACCTACAATGTAATTTAATTCATATTTAGGAACCACAGATTCCCAATCAATAGTCAAAGCATTCGCTTCTACGATATTTGCATAACTTTTCAAAGGCAAAAAGTTCAAATCTTTCTGTATGATATTTGCGGTCTCTTTCAACATTTGATGTTCCGCAATCCACAAAGCAGTCTTTGCGACAACAACCGCAAAGTCATTGATTTCAATGCCATAAAATTGGTTGATGCTTACGTAAATCGCATTATCAAATACATCAAGCATTATTTTGTTATTAAACCGCATTTTTAAGCATTCATTTTCCAGACGACGAAGACACAGATATGTTTCCGTCAAGAAATTGCCACTGCCACTAGCAGGGTCAAGAAATTTAAGAGAACCTAATTTCTTTTGAAATGCGATAATAGCATTTGTCTGTTCGGTCTTACTCCTAATCTTCTTGATGGCTTCAAATTCAAGTAGCAGGTCATTTAAGAATAAGGGGTCTATGACTTTATGGATGTTTTCAATGCTAGTGTAGTGCATTCCCCCTTCACGTCTTGTAACGGGGTTCAAGGTGCTTTCAAAGATTGCACCGAAAATTGTCGGGCTGATTTCCGACCAATCAAAATCATTAGATGCTTGCTTGACGAGTAAGTTCTTGATTTCGTCTGTTAATTGCGGTATGGTCGTATCTTTTTCTGTAAATAGTCCTCCATTCACATAAGGGAATGCTGCAAGGACTGGCTTCATATACTCGTCACGGTGTTCGGGCTTTTGGTCCAACACCTTAAACAGTTCCAATAAGGCTCCACGTAAATCGGACGCCTCATATTTAGACAAGTAATCCCCGAAACTAGACTTGCTCCCAAATACTCCCGCGTCCTCGGCATAAAGGCAAAAGACTATGCGAACACATAGCATATTTAGGCTTCTCAATGTCGCTGGGCTTGGATTGTCAGCGTCGTGATATTGGGCTTTTATCAAGTTGTATAAATTCCCAATAATATCACCTGCTTTTACGGATACTTCAAATTCTTTTTGCAAATGTATATTCTTGTCATTTACAAGGAATGACAGACGATAGTATTCCTTTTCAAGGTCCTTCAACCAGATTTCTTCGGGATCTTTATGAGGATTTTCCATATCGTAGATTAGGAACGACTTGAAATTGCAGGTAATGATCCATCGTGGATATTTGGAAAATCCCAACTCCATAGCATAGCGCTTTGCCTGTGAGAAGGGGTCTAGAAGCGAACCATCCGATTGCTTGGTGGGAGCTTTCAAATCCTTGTCAACGCTTTTCTGTTCTATAAGGACTTTCGTAGCAGAAATATATCCGTCTGCACGAGAAGAATGGTCTAGTTGTACATTGATTTCAAAATCTATGTAATTAGCAAAATCTTGAATTCCGAAAACATGACAGAGAAGATCACACCAAAACTTTTGACTTTCGCCAATTTCCTTGCCTTTATCTTTCCAATCATTAGCGAATTTCTTTGCAGCCAGTTGTTGTTCTCTTGGCGTCATCATATTTGGGGCATCCTTATCAGCGAGATAAGTCCCTATGCAAAGGAAAGACTCTATCAATTTTTTGAAAACAAAAAAAGGCGTGGAGTCGTTCTTGCGTGCTTACCGCAACTGAGGGCTACCACACCCTACCAATCAATAAGCACAAACGACCCACGCCCCAGATGGGACGTGAGTGTTCGTCTTACTCTCGATTGGTTTGAAAGTGGTAGTTTCAGTTGCGAGAATAAGAGACGAATCTCAAAAAATCCGGTCGCTCCGAACCATTCGGTACGGGGCTATGTCAATTGCAATATAGATTATTAGAAATGCAAAAAATGTAGAAAATTCCAAAAATCTCTTGACATCCACCCTTGTAGTGTTTATATTTAGTGCACAAGTGTGTAGAAGTTTTGGTAAGAGATTGCCACGCTTCGCTCGCAATGACAAACAAGCAAAGCCCCGCCTTTTTTTGCTTGTAGGCGGATTGGAGTAGAAGATGAATAACGAAAACACGTTTTCGATTTTAATGCGCAATGTGGCAGACCGAATTGCATCCGTTCGAAATCATAAAATCATTTTGGATGCCGATGTCGCTTTGTTATATGGTGTAGAGACAAAGCGAATCAATGAGGCGGTCAGGAACAATCCTGACAAGTTTCCCTCGACATATATGTTCCAGTTGTCAAAGGACGAAGTTGAAATTTTGCGGACGAAAATTTCGTCCACAAATTATTCGGCCAAAAGCAGATCTTTACCCTACGCTTTCACAGAAAAAGGCCTCTATATGCTTGCGACAATCTTAAAAAGCAAGACGGCGATTAACACAACTTTCGCCATCATCGAGACTTTTGCGGCTGTTCGAGAACTCAAGAGAGAACTTGTGGAGTTGCATAAAGAAGGCGACAAGGAGGAAAAGCATTCGAAAATGCAGCATTTCGGAGAGATTCTCACAAACATCGTTATGCCGGATTTAGAAACAACGGAAACAGAATCCTCGCTGGAACTGAACTTTATCATAGGCAAGATAAAACATTCCGTAAAGCGTGTTAAGCGATAGATGAAAAACGGCGCAATCAGTAAGGACGACGGAACAACTTTTGAAATCCTTGCGGAACGGGTAAAAGACGTCCATGATGCGACAGTGTCTCGCAAATTCGAAACGCCGCCGGAATTGCTTGTCACTCGGCTTTCTTTCTCGCACATTAAAGAAATAATGCCTATCAAAGAAAAATGGTCCAGTATGTATTAAATGGCATGGACGAAAGAGTTCCAAGCCCCTAGTTAAAGGAGTCCGTGTTACTTGATGCACTCAAGCGCACTCTACATAGATCAAATCAATTCGGCCCTTGATAACGCGGGCCATTTTGATTTTCCAGCCGTTCGATTCCAAGAAGGCCTTGTATTCTTTTTCGGTCCATTCGTGTGCGAAGCGGATGCCGACAAGGCTCAGGAATTTTTGCCACAGGTTCTTCTTGCCGCCTTCGCGGAAAAAGAAGTTCGGGGCAATCAGCAATCCATCATCCTTTAAGACTCGGCGAATTTCTTCAAGCGCCTTTTCCGGATTCGGAATAATATGGAGCGCATTCGCTATCACGACAACGTCAAAGGAATTGTCCGCAAAGCGTAATGAAGTCGCGTCTGCAACTTCGAAACTCAGGTTGTCAGAATTCTTCGCCTTGAGTGCGGTTTCAATCATCTTCGGCGCAAAATCAGTTGCCATCACGGACTTTGCAGCAGGCGCAATATGCCGCGCAATCATCCCGGGGCCCGTCGCCAGTTCAAGAACATCTTTGCCCTTGGCGACTTCGGCAATCCGCGCATACAGAAAGTCATAGATATTCTTCTGCGAGCGCATCGAGAATTCATAAACCGGTGCAAAAATGTCCCATACATTCATAATAGACCCCACTAGGGAGCAATATAGTTATATGCAACGACAGCATTTCTGCGCGCTACCGCATCGTCAAGGAATTCGAACATGGTGCGGTAAGCGAAATCGCGAACGCCCTTACGGGAAAGGAATACGTCGTGCATTCCGTCTTCAACAGTCACTGTCGTCACATCAGGCCCTAGCTTGGGAGCCCATTTTTCCAGGAGATTCACATCGAGCAAGCAGTCGCAGCGCATGTAGTCTTCGTCCCATTTAACGTTGTTGACCGTGCATCCGCTACGCATCATAAGTATGGGAGACTTGATTTGCATTCCGTTATGAATCCACTTGATTCCCCTTGTCGTCGCGCGAAGGAAACCGAAGTATTGTTGCGGCCATTCGGCGCTCTTTAATTCCGTGTTGAATTCCCATTCGCCTCTTTCGGTCTTCAAAAGAGACTTGTTGTACTTGGGAGATTCTTGTTTTGGAGCCGGCGCGTCGGGCATGAGGAGCGCAACGTCCGAAAGAACGGGGAATGCCACATTACGGACAAACCAGCTGTTTTTGTAGTCGAGGAAGGGACTGTTCAAGACAAACGCCGCAAAATCTTCGCTATTGCGTTCGTTCAAGTAATTCGGCGTAATCAAGCCTCCATTGGAATGCGCGATAATGACAAACGGCAGATTGCTCGAAATGGAATTCCCTGCAATTTTCTTGCTGAGCGCTACGGCAGCATCCAATTCGGCGTAGTATTCCTTGACGCTGCGCATATCAGAACGCGGTTCCCCAGCGCGGTACGAACGGCCATTGTAATGCAGGTCTATCGCAAAGAAAGCGAACCCGGCAGAATCGGACTTTTCGGCCAATTCTTCTTGGAAAAAGTAATCGTTGTATCCGTGCACGTACAAGATAATTCCACGCGGGCTAGAAGTCGTCGCAACCGCACGCGGTGAACTCCCGAAGGGATATTCGATTAACGTCGAATGGAAAACCTTGTCGTAGGGTTTCACTTCAATCGGGTAAACCGCATAAGGCGCACCAAGTTCCGGATCCACCGACTTTTGCGGCAGGGAATTATCAACAAGGGTCTGCAAAGCCGATGTCGTAAGGGGTTTACTGTAGGCCTCATCACGTTTCTTTTCTTTGCAGGCAGCAAGGCATGCGTTAGCTGATGTGGCAGAAATTAATACGGCTAAAGCCGAGGCAGCGATTATTTTTAATTTGTTCATGCCAGAACAATAATAAAGCGGGCAAATCCATTCTACTCCAATTAGGCCAAACGAAATCCGTAGGGATTATTCACTCAAGACATTTTGATGACAAGGCGAATTTTATTTTTTTTATAATATTCCCATTCGTCTTCCGCATAGCATTAGAAAGTCCACGGAAATACTTTAACGTAAAAGCAACCAACGAATCCCCTTCGGGGCGAAGGCTCGCAACACATTGCGAAAGCGCCGATACCGCGGAAAGTTTCATAGCTTGCAATATCCCGACAAGCAAGGCTCCTTCTGTTATGCCAAAAGAAAATACAGAATAAAGAACCTTGCCAGAGGGGACTAGAATATTTGCAAAGACAACGAAAAGCCACATAACAAGATGCGGAGTAAGCAGAATTTTTCGCCCCGAAACTCTTTGAGCGATTACTGAAGCGACAAGGCACACCCCTAGGATTTTCAAGTCATCCAGCATCAAGATAAACACAGCAGCAATTGTTATTACGACAGCAGTTGTAACCACAAAGGATTTTTTATGAAGGCAAATTTTCGATGCATTTTCACTCAACGCCGGAGCATCTTGAGGAATATGCAAATGAAGCGCCATAAAGGCCGTAAGGATTCCCGCAAAAAGCGAAAAAAGAACCATAGGGCCAAGCAATGCATACGTACCCTCACCCAGATAAAGGCTCGCCAAGGCTATTTGCACGACAGAACTTGCCGAAGCACCCGCTATCGAAATTCCATAAAGAGAAATAAATCTTATTTTCCCTGAATTTTTCCAGCTAAAGAGGTGATAAAGAGTATACATGACAATCGCTGAACTCACAGACTGCCCCAACGAAAGCAAGAAAAACGGAGTAAGTAACGTCCCCGCCATAAGGGATGCCGCAAAAGCCTTTATCACCGAAAGCAATATGTAAGAAGGGAATGGCAGCGTGAAGGACAAAAGCATTACGACATTGCCTAGCCCAAGCCTAAAAAAGGGAAGCGTTCGTGGAAGGAACATCTCGGCATACGAGAAAAGCAGAGCCAATGCGCCCAGATAAGCGATATATTCTTTTTTGCGCATCCATGTCGAAGTCCGTTCATTGAGCGATGGCATCGTAACCCTCCGAATCTTCGACATGGACTATAACCTTGTTGGGGAGGCAAACTAGCGTTTTACCGAATCCTTGGCGAATGCAAGTTTTGTTCTTGCAAGGAGAACTTATAATGTGAGCTCGTCCACCCTTGATTTCTATAACCGTTTCACCAAGATGTCCTTTGACGCGATGGATTCCGTCTTCTTTTAAACTGAACTCATAAACACCGTCTTCAGCATGCACCGTAATCTTATCACCCGACACGCGCAGAGAATCTTGCATGACATAAATTGCACCAACGAGAATCAAGGCAAAAAGCAGATAATCTAAAGGTCTTGTCTCTTGAAAAATTTTTGTAAAAATCCATTTTGCACGCATCGACACCAAATATAAATTCTAAATTAAGATTTGTTTAGACCAGTCTAACTTATGAAATTATTTATTGCAAAAAAATACCTAACGTTCACATTAGCTGCGTTGTTTTTTATTTCTTGTTCCAAAGAAGAAACCGCAAAGCCGGCCCCCTCGCCATCGGAAAACGTAAAATCCTTTGAAGCCATGAACACCTTCATGACCATCAAAAGCTACGGCCCAAATGCCAGCGAGGCAAACGATTCCGCAGAAGTTCTTGTACAACAACTGGAATCATTACTTTCTACCACTAGGGATTCTAGTCATATTTACAAGCTGAACCACTCCGAAAGATATCCCGTGCAAGTCAATGCCAAGGTTAAGAAACTAGCCGATTTCTCCTTAGAAATGGCCAAAGAGACAGACGGAGCTTTAAATCCCGTACTCTATCCCATTGTACACGCCTGGGGGTTTACCACCGAGAATTACAGGCTTCCATCTGACAGCGAAATCCAAAATATTTTGCCCTTGACAGACTACAATCAAGTAAAAATTTCGGAAACCGGAATTTTCATGAAACCTGGAATGATGATGGATCTAGGAGCCGTCGGAAAAGGATATGCCGGCGACCAAATCATTGCCTTGTTAAAATCCAAGGGAATGACTTCGGCCATTCTGGATTTAGGCGGCAACGTCCAGACTCTCGGGTGCAAAAAAGACGGGAAAAAATGGAAAGTGGGTATCACCAATCCTTGGGACGGTCCCCCTATCGGAGGCATAGAAGTCTGCGACATGGCCGTTATTACCAGCGGAGGTTACGAAAGATTCTTTGAAAAGGAAGGAAATCGTTACATTCACATCTTTGACGGAAAAAAAGGAAAACCCGTAGAAAACGGTTTGTCGGCGGTTACAATTATCGCAAAAAGCGGCCTTTACGCCGATGCACTGAGCACCGCCCTATTTGTCATGGGAGAAGATGGCGCAATTGAATTTTGGAAAAAAAATCGTAACAAATTCCAGATGCTTTTGTTGCGCGAAAACAAAAGCGCCATTTACACTAAGGAACTTGAGTCTGTTATAAAATTTACCTATAACATAAACAATAGAATAGTCATCGACTAGTTATTTATTGGCGACAAAATTTTATCGCACATCAATTTTTCTAAATTAGCCTCATCTAACAATAACTTAGCCTAGTCTAACCACGACTGGCAGTCCAATGAGGTAAAAATGAGAAAAACAACCGCTATAAGAACGGCAGGATTATCCTGCGCGCTCGCATTCGGCCTGACCGCATGCGGTGACGATGTCACCAAGTACTACGATTCCGAAGGGAAGGAAATGTCAGTTATTGACACTCTTCTAGTAAAAGAAGTCATCACAGACTACGATACCATCGTGGTAACCGAGGTGGTTACTAAAAAAGATACCATTAAGGCAACCGATGTCATCACGAAAAAAGACACCATAAAAGTGAGCGACGCCATCACGAAAAAAGACACCGTGAAAGTGACCGATGTGATTACGAAAACGGACACTGTGAAAACAACCATTGTCATAAAGGACACTATCCGCGATACCATCAAGGTGGAAGTCATTCCCGAGATCCCGGAAGCAGACCTAGTCTATGGTACAGTAAATTTGACCTATGCTCAGTTCTACTATGGAGAAGTGAACAATGTGGATCCAGAATTGTACGCTACAACTGGAATTTACGACAAAGCAAGCATCCCCGATTCATTTGATGGTTATGACGCATTCACCAGCGCAACCACAAACAAATACAAGAATTTCGGCCAGCTCGACGCAGACGTTGGAGAAAAAACGACAGAATTGAAGGGAGTCAAGGCAGTAAATGTGGCCATCAGCAAAGCCCTTTACGACGAAGTGAAGAACAACGGATCCGAAAGCGACAATAGCGACTTGTACAAGCTCGTTTCCGCAATGACAGTCATCGAAGACGCTCCAGCCGAATACAAGGTTCTCAACTCCAACGGCGTATTGAGCAAAACCATCGGAAAGACTGTCACGCGAGCAGCCTCGCCTACAATTACATCCAATTCTAACTGGGGTAATTACATGGTTGTCATTCCCGGTATAGACATTACAGAAGCCAACACGAACAATTTACAAGGTATCGTATTGGAAACTGAAGATGGTGAAAAATACGGGCTTATCCACCTCGGAAATATTTGGATGGACGTCCGAGAATTCGCATTCAGCGTCACCGAATTCATGGGCGGACATGGTGCGCAGCCATACAAAGCGACCACAGATATCGCAGGTAAACGCATTTCCACAATCCACTACTTGCTCAAGGACACTCCCGACGTTGTCTTGTCTACGAGTCTCTATATCCCCGTACAGGTTCCCGTTACGGCAGCCGTCACCGAAGATAACGGCAGCATCACCTTCACGGCCGACGCTGCTATCGGCAATTACCGTTCTGCCAGCCTGAAGCTGGTCAGCTACTCCGTTGGTTCTGGCAGGAACGCCGTGACAACAAACATCGCTAATGGTAGTGCCTTAAGCACTCGCTCAACTAGCATTAAATTCCCGACAGACGGTCTCAAGGCTGGCAGTTATACATTCACATTCGAAGATGTCAACGGAATTGCCGCTACATGCAAGGTCAAGGTAACACTCGAACAGGACGGTGCACCAGTTGAAGACTTGTCCGGCATGCTCTATGGTACGGTCAACCTGACATACGCCCAGTTCTTCAATGGCGAAATCAACGATATTGCCGCAAACGAAACCGCGACAGCCGGAAACTACAATGCCACAAGTGTTGCCGCTTGGGTCGAAGAAGATTACGACGCATTCACCAGTGCGACAAAGAGCAAGTACACCTTCTACGGTCAGGTTGATGCAGAAGTCGGAGAAAACACATCTCAGTTGAAAGGCGTAAAGGCCGTGAATGTCGCCATCAGCAAGGCTCTTTATGCCGATGTGCAGAAGAAAATTGCAGCAGACGCCCAAGAAACCGATGGAAACGATCTCATCGCTTTGGTCAAGGCAGGCACATGGGGAACAGAAAAGCCCACAGAATACAAGGTCATCAACCCTGACGGATCCGTCAGCAAAACCCAGGGAGTAACCTATAGCAGAAAAGCATCCACTGAACCCACCATATCCACCTCATCCAACTGGGGTAATTACCTGGTTCAGGTGAATGGAATCGACATTGTCGAAGCCAACATGAAAAATCTGCAATCCATTATCCTTGAAACCGAAGATGGAGTAAAATACGGCCTTATTCACTTGGGCAACATCTTTAACAACGCTGGTGAGTTCGCATTCAGCGTAGCCGCCATGACGGAGCCTCACGGCAACCATGTCCCATACTTGTCGACTGAAGATATCGAGGGCAAACGCATCGTCAAAATCCTTTACATGCTGAAGGATGCTAACGACATAGAACTTTCAACTAGTATTTATGTACCGGTTCGCCTTGGCGTAAGCGCAAACGCCGAATCCGTTTCCGTGGGCGGTGAAATCACCTTTACGGTCGATGACGCGATTGCCAACTACACAAGCGCCAAGCTCAAGTTGGTGAGCTACACCGTGGGCTCCGGTAGAAATGCAAAAACAACTGCTATCGAAAATGGGGGCACGTTCAGTTCTAGGGCAAAGAGCATTAAATTCGACACCTCCGTGTTGACAGTCACCGAAGAAACCTCTTGCAAGTTCAACTTTACTGACGCCTCCGGAATCCTCTCTGGGACATCGGTAACAGTAGCTGTCAAGCCAGCATCTTCTGATGAATAACTTCTAAACTCCACCTACAAAAAGCCGTAAAGAGAAATCTTTGCGGCTTTTTGTATAGACAGAAAACCCGCCGCGGCATTCGCCGGGCGGGAGATCAACCCATCTTTCGCCTTAAAGGAGACACAGCCAAAAAAACGAAAGAGGAGATTTTATGGCAAAAAGTATTAGTTTTTAACTAGAAGCTGAAAACGGATTCAAGTCCAAAGGTAAGCCCTGTATCGTCGCCAGCGTCATCCCCGACAGGGATATCCACCATGGCAAAGCCTGTGACTTCAAGACCTTCCACCGGAGTGAAGTAAGCACGGACACCGACATCGAACGTCGAAACATCGTCATTCTTGTCAACGGTATTCGTGTGGTATTCCAGCGGGATTCCCAAGGCAAGCGCATCCATGACACTTACACCCGGTTCTGCGTAGGCAAAGAAGTATTCCGGAATTTCTTCGCCATGAACAGTCGGTTCGTCTTCGTCAAAGTAAGCGTAGAAGGCCGCACCTTTCACGTTCACCTTGCCTATTTCGAGCGAGGGTTCAGCCAAGAAAGCGTGCGTCGCCTTCGGAGAATCTTCACCGAGGTAATCCGAATGCAGGCCATAGACGGCATGCAGGCCGAAAGCACCGAACTTCAGATTCGCATCGAGACCGGCGTGCAGCTCATTGTGTTTCGCTTCCTGATAGGACTTGTAGTCCACATAGGGGCGCAGCACATGTTCGCCGAGACCGAGTTCGTAAGCAAGGTGGGCATCGTAAGCAACGCCTACACATTCCTCTTCATCTTCTTCTCCGGTGCAAACCTGGTTGTCGTTATCACCACGACCAAAGCCGAGGCCGACAATCAAGCCATTGTAATCGACTTCAACGCCGCGGATATCGTGTTCTGTCATGCCAGCCGCATTGTCAGCCGGATCGTCATAACCATAATAGTTCAGGAAAGCGCCTTCCGAGAAGGTCAAATCGCCGAACTTCACCGCAGCATTTTCGCCATGCGTATACTGGATAAATGCTCCATTGTAAATGGCAGTGGGGTCAGTCGTCTCGCCATCGGCTTCGAGCTGCACCGATGCAGACCACTTTTCATTAAACTGGACATCTACATTAAAGTCAAAGGTCGATGCGTAACTATGGCTCTGTTTATCGTCGTTCAACACATCACCTGTATAGGCATCAAATTCTACTTCGCCAGAGAATTTGACTTCGGGGCCCTTAGATTCCGCAGCAGCAGATTCCTGAGCAAGCGCGGGCATTGCGAGGATTGCAGCGGCAGCAAGGCCGAACAAAAGATTAGACGACAAACGGTTTTTCATGATTTACTCCTTTGACGGATTTCTGTTTTTTGTCGTTTTTGTAACACTCCGTCTACTGTTTTACAGTTCATGTCACAAAAACGGTCGGCATTCACTTTTTCACTCATGATGATGCAAAATGCATGCCAATTTTTGTTCATTACATTTATTAGTCTTGTCTAACTTAAACTTTTTAATTAAGGGCTGGCAGGTTTCGGGCCCACCAGCCCTATTCTTGATTCTAAAGCTTAGTCTTCGAAGCGTTTCTCCTTGTTAGCCTTCATGCCGAAGAGCTTGAGGAAGATTCCCGTGCCCACAAGAACGATGATGGCGGCGACAATCCACGTCACGTTTCCGCCAACAGGCACTTGGTAAAGGAGCACTGCAATGGCCCAAGCAAGCAGTGTCTGCACGGTTGCCATGAGGACAGCGAGGCCGAGGCCGATTTCACGGGCGACAACACCCATCGCGGCAAGGCACGGCACGTAAAGCAAGATAAAGATGAGGAATGCAAACACCTGCCAATTAAAGCCGTCCACCGGGTTCCCGTTCTTATCCGGATTGTGGAAGTAAGAGCGGAGGTTCGCGTAGATGTCGGCAGTTTCAGAAAGGTCGCCTTCTTCGAGAGCGCCCATTTCGTCTTCGGAGAGTTCCAGCCCTGCGGCAGCGAGCTTTGCGAACACGGCTTCGCGGGTCTTTTCATCCTCTTCTTCTTCGCCAAAGGTTTCGATGGCTGCATATTCTTCGCAGGTCAGCACCTTGGCGTCGGTAATCTTGTCAAGAGTTTCCTTCTTGAGTTCGGCGGCTTCCTGGCCTTCCAATTCGCCGGTGGTTCCGAGCGGGTCGGTGAGCGAGCCAAAGACTTCGGCGAGGTTAGCGGGAATCGAACCGAGGGCTTCGAGCACGGCACCCTTGATGTCGGGAGCGCCGCCTTCTTCCTCTTCTTCGGCGGGGCATTCGTCGATGCCTACGATAAGCGGCTTTTCTTCTGGAACGGTCACTTCGGCAGGCTCAGTGACCTTGTTCGTGTCAGTAGCAGCAGAGTCAGGAGCAGCAACAGCAGAATCTGTGGTAGCGGCAACTTCACTGGATCCTTCGCTAGCTTCGGGGCGTTGCAGGGTGTCCCCGCTAGAAGGGGTAGCGGATGCCGCGTCAGTGGCAGGAGCGAGGGGAAGGCGTTCCCCTTCCGGTTTCGCAACATCTCTCTCGTCTCTCGTCTGCAGCGAGCTTGCGAGCGTTCTCTCGTCTTCGTTCTCCCCCACCATCGAATACAGCGAGTTCATGGTACCGATAACGGCTTCCTTGGCCAAAAGGCCCGTGAACAGAGACACAGAGGCCGGCCAGTTTTCCTTTTCGACACCGAACGGTTCGAACACCGGCGTAATGGCCTTACCGATTACAGAGAGCAAGCTGTTTTCGGAATCCCCGTTACCGGCAGTGAATTCATTAGCAGTGGAAATCTTGGATTCATCAACCGCGAATCCTTCGGGGAGAGCGACATTTTCAGCTTCGCCTTCCTCATTTTCCTTGACCATCTGGTAGCCATCTTCAGACTTGACGATTTCAGTCTCGGTACCGTTCACATCGACATACATCTTTTCCACGATGCCGAAACTGTTGAGGAAGCCGAGAACAGCAACCGCAAGCGTAATCACCTTACCGGCACGCCAGATGTAGTCACGCAGACGCTGCCAGCAGTGGATCATCAGGGACTTGACCTTGGGCAAATGATACGGCGGAAGTTCCATCACAAAGTTAGAGGCCTGGCCCTGGAACAGGGACTTCTTCAAGAAGAGGCCGTAGGCAACGGCGAACAGCACGCCGGCGAGGTAAAGTAGGAACACGACCGTGCCCGCCATCTTGCCAAAGAATGCCGCCGCGAACAGCGCATACACCGGGAGGCGAGCGCCGCAGCTCATGAACGGCACCAGGAAGATGGTGAGGAAGCGTTCACGCTTGGATTCCAGCACGCGGGAACCCATAATGCCCGGCACGCCGCAACCGAAGCCCACCATCATCGGCACGAAGGCGCGACCCGGGAGCCCGAGGAATCTCATGAAACGGTCAGCAACGAAGGCCGCGCGGGCCATGTAACCCGAGTCTTCGAGGAACGAAAGGCACAGGAACATGAAGAAGATGACCGGGATAAAGGTCGAAACCGTCTGGATACCGGCACCGATACCGTCAGCGAGAATAGCAGACACAAAGCCCGGCGCATGGAGGACATCCGTAAGCACGTAGCCGAGGCCATCCACGAAAATCGCACCGAACAACACATCAAAGAAATCAATGAATGCAGAACCGATGGTGACCGCAATCCAGAACACCAGATACATGATGACCAGGAAAATCGGGAGAGCGGCCCAACGGTTCAAAAGTACGGCGTCAAGCTTGTCCGAGAAAGTTTTCTTGGCACGCTTCTCCACAACAGCCTTCCCCGCCACTTCGTGCGCAATGGAATAGCGGTTTTCGGCCATCGCGAACTCCGGCTCTTCGCCCAGGATCTTCACGACATCGGCCTTATGAAGCGTTACGCCCGCTTCGGCAAACTTGTCCGCATAACTCTTCTGGTTGCCCAAGTACATGAGCGAAACCCAACGGGCATCCGTCGCCAAGAGTTCTGCAACCGGAGCCACCTTCGGCTCCAAGACCTTCACAGCCTCTTCAACCTTATCGGCATAGGCAATCTGCTTCGGGACCGGCATCGGGCTTGCTAGCACATGGCCCATCTGGCTGATAAAGTTGGTGACGCTCTTTTCGCTCACGGCAGAAAGCGGAATACACGGTACGCCGTAGAAATCAGAAAGTTCGTCGAGATCCAGCTGGATTCCGCGATTTTCGGCGATGTCCATCATGTTGACGGCAATCACCATCGGAATCTTCATGTCGGCCAGCTGGCTCGTGAGGAACAGGTTACGTTCGAGGTTCGTTGCATCGACAATGTTGATGATCAGGCTTGCTTCGCGGCTGAGCAGGTAGTCGACAGCGGCGCGTTCGTCTTCGGCATTTGCAAACAGGGCGTAAGTACCCGGCAGGTCCACCAGGCGGATCTGGCGGTCGCCCAGTTCAAAGTAGCCTTCCTTCTTTTCGACAGTCACGCCGGGCCAGTTACCCACATGCTGGCGGGCACCCGTAAGCGCGTTAAAGAGAGCAGTCTTACCGCAGTTCGGGTTACCGGCAATTGCAATCGTCAAAAGTTTTCTTGCGGCCATTATACCCTCCTCAGCTTAAGAACGTTTGCTTCTTCCTTGCGCAGCGAAAGCCTGTACGAAAGTACTGCCACCTCGATCGGGTCGCCGAGAGGGGCCGCCTGCAAGACTTCGATCTGGACGCCACGCACAAGCCCCATCGAAAGGAGCTTGGACTTGTAGGCGGAATCGCCTTCGTTATAGCCGACGATTTCCACCTTGTCGCCCTTCTTGAGTTCCGAGAACTTGGGCTCGGTACTCCACTTTTTTGTATGCGACTTACCGCCGCAACCACAATTACAGCTCATATTATCCTCATATAACAAGACAGCGCCTGAGCAGCGCTTTCCAGTTTACTTTGTGTTTTTGACAACCTTCGTTTTTTTCGCCGGAGAAATCGCATCTGCCGGCTTCATAAAATCTTCAATTTTTCCGAGCGTTTCCGCCGATAAGATATGTTCCATGCAGCAGGCGTCCTTGTCGGCAATCGCCTCGGACACGCCAAGCTTGATCAGGAACCCCTTCAGGAGAATGTGACGGTTCAGAATCATGGCCGCAACGCGCTGCCCTTCTTCGGTGAGTTCCACGCCGCTGTAAGGTTCCTGCCTTACAAGGCCCATTTTCTTGAGTTCGACCATGGCCTTTGCAACCGACGGCATCTTCACCGAAAGGGCCGCAGCAATGTCCTTAACGCGGGCAAGTCCATTCGCGAGGCGCAGCATGTGCACCATTTCCAAATAGTCTTCCAGACTCTGAGTCAGTTTTGTATGGTCCATTTTAACCAGCCTTTATTAGACACAACTAATATAGTTTAACAAAACTAATTAGGCAAGGCTAAAATTATTATAGAAAGCATATTTATTTAGAGAAATCTAACATTATAACCAAAAATTTACGAAATTTACGTAAATTTTCCCTTGTTTTTCTAGTTAGATTTATCTAACTTTCAGTTAGACAAGTCTAACTCAGAAAGTAGCCATAGTTTCAGACGCCGACTTGTTTGGTTGAATAAAGATCCATTCCCTCTTGTGTCTCTTTGGGAATAAATCGCGCCCCCGCTCAAGTAGCTCTGAGTAGGGGCGTTTTTTGACGACCACGGTTGTCACACTACCATTGTTGCATAAAAATGAAGCGAACACGAACAACACGACGTTATTTGTCGTGGTAATAATATATTTTATCTTCTAGAGGTTTAATATGGCAAACATTACCCGCGGAGAACGCACCGTTCAACTTTTTGCACTACTGATATCCAATCCAAGCAAAAGCTACACCATCAACGATTTGATGGCCGCATTGGAGATACCCGAAAAAGAACGCCGTAACGTACAGCGAGACATGAACTTCCTTGCTTCCATTAATGGAGGGGCCTATATCCGCGTGAGTGGCGACCGACGCGCCTTCCTTTATAAATCCGCAATTAAATCGGCAGACAACCTGTTGTTCCCGAATTTTGAAAACACCATGCTGCATTTCGTGTTCCTGCAGCGCATCGCGAACATGTATCCAGCGGCAAGCGAAACGGTTACGGACCTGCTTGAAAAAATCCAAAAAAGCCTACCGGCTAGTGAAAAGAAGTCTGTTGAACAACTTGCTGATGATCTGAACACCCGAATCCTTTTTGCGGGAACTCCGCCCACATTCGAGGAAGATTCCAGCGAAAAACTCAAAACCATCCTGCGGGCAATTCACGAACGTCGCAAAATCAGCGTTTCCTCTGTCAGTGATACCGGAAATAAACCGCATATGCGCATTCCGTTGATGGTCATTATTTACCAGAACGAAATCTATATCGGATGCGAGTCCCAAACACACCCCGGCGACACCTACACACTCAAGTTCCGCCGCATTAAAAGTGTTGAGCTCACCAAGGAAACATTCCAAGACAACCCAAAGACCCTTGAAAAATTACGCAAACGCATTCAACTCGGTTCCGCAATTTTTGGTCCGCAGGACCCGAAAGCCGAAGATATCGAAATCGTATTCCGAGGTGACGCACAGTATTATCTTGAAGAAAAGCCCTTCCAACGTTCCATGAAAGTGAAAAAAATGCAAAACGGACAGTTACTCGTCACCATGAAAGCACTCAACGACGAGCTTCTGTTCCGCTGGGTACTTGGCTATGCCGACAGCGCCGAAGTGATCAAGCCAATTTCACTCCGCAACAAGCTTCGCGAATTCTCGTATTTCCTAGAAAGCACATACCGCAAAAGCCCCTGGCAGTAAACGATTACAATCGCAAAAAAATGAGTAAAGTGGCTTTCCAGCCACTTTTTTTTATAAAAATTAGATTCATTTACGTCATTAATTGTCGCAGTAAAAATCTATTTTGATGATAAATCAAAATAAGGAGTCATCATGACCAACAAAAAAGCAAAAAACATAGGCAGCCAGGTTTACGAAGGCAACTCCCTAATGAACCTGCTTCATGACTTTTGGGAAAGCGGAAACGGGGAACACCTTGTAGCGCTTCCATCGCTGAACGATAACGTCCCGGGACTTTTTGACAATTATAGGCCGTTCATTGAAGACGAAGATGACGATGACCCCGACGATCCCGATTCGTTAGAAATGAGCCGAATCGAGGAAGGCTCTAAAATCCGAATTTTGACGGATGTCCTCAACAAGCCAGATTGGCGCACACTTTGGGACTTTCTGCAGTATCCCGAAATCGAAATTCGCCATGTCCAAAACCTAGATATGCTCCTGTTCGTCCACCTTGGAGAAAAGCGGGCTTTCAGCATCGTCAGCTCAACGCGTTGCAACGGTTCATACGATGATTTCGAGGACAAATCTATTGCAATAGAAACTACGGATTACAAGACTTTCCAGAATCTGTTCGATGAACTTTGGGAAGATGCCGAACCGATTACGAGTGAAAAAATCGAACATTTTAACGAGCTTAGGAGCGACGAGAGAGAAGATTCCGACAAGGAACTCCTGCAACACACCTATTTCCTTTTTCCAGAAGGAAAAAAGAATGATTATGAACTACGGGAGGAACGGAACAAAAACGCGATAAGCCGCAGCGCCTTCAGTGGCGAAATAGAGAGTGGTGGGTTTGGCTCCTATTGCCTCGCCTACATCATGGGCATCAAGATTCCCAAAGATGCAGAACAAATCGTCATCTGCCACATAGACGAAGAAACGAATCGCATCAAGTACGACCAAACCTTCCGAGTTTTCGGAAACAATCCCATCCGCGAAACAGACGAAACCCTTGATTACTATTACCCGGAGCGAGGCTTTTCCATTGTTCAAGGGTGGGACGATGATTCATCCGCAGTGGACACCTACCCTCGCCCCAAACGCTACTACAGCAAGAATATCTATATGACCATGGAGGTATTCGATTTCCATTTTGACAACAATACCAAGAAAATCGAAAATGCGCTATGCAAGAAATTTCAGACGGATGCTATGTTTGCCGATTCACTCAAGAAAACATGTTTCATAAAATGGAGCGAGGTCATATTCTAACGAGAACCATACTCGATAAAAAACAAGGAACTCCAAAATGAACACGATTCTTCTATATGAAAACGGAGAGCTAAATGAAACTTTTTATATCAGGTTCAAAATCGATTTCAGCGTTACCCGAAGAAGTCAAGTCGCTACTTGACAGTTACATTGTCACTGGAGCGGAAATTCTCGTGGGTGACTGCTACGGCGTTGACGCAGCAGTGCAAAAGTATTTGGAGTTAAAAGGATACCACAACGTGACCATTTATTGCAGCGGTGAAACGCCAAGGAACAATTTTGTTACGGGAGCAAAAGTACGTTCTTGCGCAGAAGCCGCCAAAGGCCCTACAGGCAGCGCGTTCCATTACGTCAAAGATATCCAGATGGCGCAAGACTGCGACCAGGCGCTTATGATCTGGGATGGTAAAAGCAAAGGCACCGCTGAAAATATTCGAAGAATAACGGAAATGGAGAAGCCAAACAAAGTGATTAGCAAGTGAGCAATATAAAGGACTCACAGAAAAATGGAATATAGACGGGCCGAATCCGCCTATAAATCCGCCTATAAATCCGTCTATAAACCTGCCTATAAATCTGCCTATAAACCTGCCTATAAATGGCACTCAAAAAACATTACTGAAATTATTGCGAGCAAAAAATTCCTGCACCTACGATGAGTTGGCTTCAAAAACCAAGAAAACAAGAGAAACCGTTCGTGAGAATCTCAAAAAACTTCAAGAACTCGGCCTAATCCGCAGACTTGGCGCCCGCAAGAATGGACATTGGGAAGTGTTGGAGCGTTGAAGTTTCCAATTGTGCTAGAAGTGAAGAAAAAGCCCCTTTATCATCTAAATCTAAACAATATATTTTTACTGAGATATTCAAGTTATTACACTTGCTTTTAAATTCTTCTATCTTCTCCCCATTCATATCTTTATTTTTTGGATATACAAGCCAAATATTTGAACAATCGTATTTATGGCCATAGGCAAACATCTGATACATATCTTGCTGAGAAATACCGTAATTTAGAGAATAGTCATTTACTAGCCGCTTCCATTTTGTATCTAAAATGATATTAACATCGTCTTTCTTTTTCATTACGATGTCTGGGCGCATCCGAAATTTATTTGATGGTGATTCAAATAAATATTTTGCACCATATTGTGAATGAACACTCCATTCGCTCCAATAATCATCAGTTGTCTCTTTGATGACCGCTTTACGCAACATTTTTGCGACATACGCTTCAAAGACTTTTTCCATCGGAAAAAGAATTGACCTTACAGAAGTGTTGCCAGAGAATGTGGAGAAACTTTTATTTTGAAGAAAGACTCGTGCCCATGCCATTAGGTTTTCATATTCAGTCGTATTTCGATTCTTTATCACTTTTGAAAAATCTGCTTCATAATTGACAGATGCATCAACCTGTTCAAAGAACATCAGTTGCCTTCGAATTACTGCAAGATTGGAATCACTATTTGATTTTTTATTGAGATATAGTAAAGTTGATTTGACAAGCCTGTTTTCCGGACGATTTAATTGAAATTCATCATATTCTACGTAAAAACGCTCTTGGTGAACAAGATTTTCTCTTATATTCTGCGAAACAAGTAGTTTTCCTTTAAACGTTTTAGAATTTTCTTCTACATGGACATAACCTGATTTTAAGCCAACACGAGTTAACTTCTGTACATCGTTCAAAAACATTTGGATAAAAATTTCAAACAATGACATCTTAGATGTATTCAAATTCGCAAATTCTGAAATTTTGAACTGATTTTCATCCATGCATTGAAGCATCTTCAGAAAAATTTTTCGAGTTAAATCATAACCAGAATCACTTTGTCCCAACTCAACTTTAGGCAAAATTTCTATACGAAAACCATCTGGCAGTTCAATAACTCCAACATAATTTTGAACCTTGATGGCTTCTTTGCCATTTTTGGGTATAAGTTTGAAAAAATCTGGAGCACATTCTTTTTTTGAATCATCACTAGCCTTTAAAACAAAATCTCGAAGCAATTTAAATTGACTATTAGAGATTTGCCCTTCAGCATCTCCCTGCTCAATGATTTCAAACTCTTTTTTTATCAGAGTTTTCATCAAATGATACCTTTATAGTAATCCGGTTCATCAAAATCTTCTGCTTCTTGATTTATCCGATATATATATTTTTCTGTATTCAAATACTCAGCATCATTACTCTTCTTGAAAAGTCCCTCTCGTGGACGAGCCCTTGTTATAAATTGATATTTTTCTTCTTTTTCGTCATCGCCTAACACAATGCGAATCTTTTCGTAATCGTCATAGAAATATTCTTGTAGTAGAGGGATAACCTTGTTTTTAAAGACCGAAGACAGTTTTTTAAGCGAATCCACCCCGATAAAGAATGCATGTCCAATAGTATGTTCTCTGTCATAGAGATATTCAATACGCTCATTTATGGTTTCTAACATTTTGCAAATGTCAACACCAATATCATTCCCTTTATAATTTTTTAGGACACTCGTATCCGGCATCATTTCAACAAAATTAAACCTACGACGAAGAGCTGAATCCATCATTGCAATGGAACGATCCGCAGTATTCATTGTTCCTAGAATATAAACATTATTTGGAACTCCGAATTCGTCTCCAGAACAAGGAAGCGTGACTTTCATGCTTTCCTTTTCTCCCAAACGTTTAGAAGGCTCGATAAGCGTTATTAGCTCACCAAAAATTTTGCTGATATTACCACGGTTGATTTCATCTATGATAAAAACATACTTTTGGTTTTCATTGGTTCTGATTTCCTTTTTCCTAGTAATTTTAGGCAAATTACAATGTTCTATCATATATTCGACAATACGTCTCCGATACGAATCTAGTGTTCCACTTGGGACGCCAAGTTGCCCTTCATAAACATTGCGTATTTGTTTTTTATTAAAATATCGATGAGAGCCGCCATAAAGACCAGTTTTAGTTTCATTATGACCAACAGAAAAAAATTTTCCATTTTTTAATTTAACTTGTATTTTTTCCGTATCAGATTGATCAATCTTATCTAACAAAGATTTCCAGCTTTTATCAAAATCATCCTGACTTTCTGAATCTTTGACACTGTTAATAAATTTGCTTTTCGCCCTATCACAAAAATCCTTAAAGATTCCTGGCCGCAGATAGTAGTCAAGACCTGTAGTTTCTTCATTTGCATTATCATTAGCAACCCGAGGCCTAATCCCTTCAATAAAATCCTCATAACCATATGACTGATGGAAAGTCACAAATTCTATACATCCTTTATCTTTAAGAGCTTCATATCGTTGCTTTACGAATTTATACCCCGTTTCTTCCTGCATTTCTCTTTTTATATCTTCAACATTTTTATCCTCGCAAATAGCAACGGCATAAGCCATGGTGTTGAATGTTTTGCCTGTTCCTGGAGGGCCATAAAGAATGGTATTCAATGCAATTTCTTTTTCGTTTATTTCTGACGCACTCATGTTTTCCTCCGCATTGTTACTGTTCTCCGAAAGAATCTCACCTTTACTCTTTTGAATTAATTCTAAAATTTTTGACCCATGCAGTTTTTCAAACTCAAGCATTCCATCAACGGCATCATCAACAAGTTTTTCACTTGAAAGAGGGATTCTTTTGTAATCAATAGTTGTTTTGTTTCCAAAAAAAGATGACTTAAAAGACTTCTCTTTTTCAACTAAATTTTTAAACTCAATTTGATTCGAAAATTTGCTCTCACAGTGAAAACAAATTTGCATATTTCCTTTACCATCTTCTCGGAATTCATAATGACATGCTGAATCACGCCAATCATTCGAATTGGCGTTCACAGGTTTATATTGCAAGAATCCATCCTTTAATTTGATACACTCAAGATGTCCCTCACTTTGAGCGTCCATCGCTACTTGAATCCTTTTTAAAAGGGTTTTGTCGTTGACATCAGAATCATCTGTCAAAGGTTCCTCCATATAGTCTTTCATCAATTTAATGGCTGAAAGCGCCGTGTCTAAATCATTTTTTATTTCTTTGCCTAATTTTTTATAAGCAGGAAAAGTTACGGAGAAACCACGGATTCCGTCGTCATTGTCACTCATGAAACCGCGCACTTGTTTTTCATAGTGGTGATACCAAACATCCACCCCCAAAAAATTTTGAAATTCCCTTGAATGCCCTTCTAGGATATTGAGTTTTTTTTCTATATTTTCGTAATTTTTTTCCTTTTCCTCTTCTTCCCAAAAACGCAGAAAGACATTTAACTTGTTGCTCTCATAGTCAACACTCACACCGACATATGTGCCTGTTAATAATCCATTTTTGTTGGAATTAAAGAAATATCCCTGTGTTTTACCAGCAATCTTATCACCTTTGAGAAAGGAAAATTTCTTTTTAGCCTCTTCTAGATAACCGTTTAGGAAGGCTATTATTTCTTCTTCTAAATTGACATTCATGTGCTCTCCCTTTATTTTTCAAGAACAATATAAATATATATCCTTTTTTAGAAAAACTCCGTTTTGGTTTAAAAAAACTTAATTACCTCTTTTTTTCAAGAAATAGATGCACATTCTGCGTTAGGGACAGTTACCCGAAGGGACGAGACTTGCGTTAGCAAGGCTCGGTGAGTGCGCCGTTAGCGGCGTGCGAGTATGGCCCGACCCGGCCAGATCCTTCGACTTCGTTGCACTTCGCTCAGGATGACACATCGGTTTGGCCGGGGAACGCCCATAAGGACAGTTTTCACTACGGTTCTAGTTTGTTGTAATTAGGGATGGGCAAATCGTAGGGCAGGATGCGGCTGTCGTCATCGCCTTGGACTTCGTTGTTGAATGCCCCGATGACGCTCATCCAGTTGTTCGTGCACTTGTCGCTAAATATGCTCCTGCATTTTGTTCTCAGGAACTTCATGAGCATCTTTTTCTCGTTATCGTCCAGGAACCAGACGGATTTGTTGTACGAGGAGCTCAGTTCGTATTTGGGTTCTAGAAAGGAGATGCGCGCGCACTTGGTCGCGAGTCCTCGGTTCCAATGGTTGTACAGCGTGAAATAAGGCTTTTTGCCGGGGCCGATGTCGATGACGGCGCGAAGGTCTATATTCAGCGTTTTGCTCCACGCCCCGTTACAGGACATCATGTTGAATTCAGAAAGCTGCAATTTGCCATCGGGCAAATAGACATTGATTTGCCGTTCAGATTCATATTCCAAATCGTCATTGACGGGCAGGAACATGATGGAAAAACTATAGACCGGGCAATAGAAATTTCCACTCTCGACATAATCTCGCAGAACTTTTTTGGCGGTGCGTAGCGACGTGAAAATCCCAAGGTCGTGGTTGACGGTGTCATAGCCCAGCCCATTCGGCAGTATCGTTGCCGCCAGCTGATAAATGTATCGTCTTCTCATAGTACCTCGCTTTTGTTTAAAATCTCAACGTATAGCATACTTCAAATTGTTCCGGTTTCATGCGGACAACGTCGCGGAAGGTATAGAGGCTCGCATCGCTGTCGTATAGCAACGCATCGAGTTCCCAGGTGACACCGCTGTTTACGAATCGATCAATGAGTTGCATTTCTTTCCAGGCAGGAACGTTGTAGGCCTTGTGGCGTTCGTGTTGATCCTCGTTCGTGCTCAAGCAAATGTTGATGGATTCCCAGTTCGCGTACCAGAAGAGCAAATCGCTGATGTATTCGTGTTCGCCAGGTATGTCCCAGTCGTTCGCAGGACAGATTTCCGATTCAAGTTCATATTCCCTGTACCACTTGTGCTTTTGTGCGATGAGTGCAGCGAGGTCCTTCTTGGTCGCCTCGTAGGTGCGGGCAATACTCCGGTGCAGTTCCCTGAAACGCTGGTCAAGCGCGATGAGCTTTTTCATGTTCGTGTAGGTCCAGCGGAATTCTTTATTCATTTTTTCGTGACGATCGTTCAAGAATTCAATGTGGATTCTGGTTTCGAAGAGTTCCCGCTCAAGCCTTTTTTTGGGCATTTCTTTTTTCCACTTCTCAACACAGCCACGCTTGCGACCGTTGTCAAAGTCGCGGTAGAAATTCCGGAGAATATCCCACCGAGGTACACGTGAAAGGTCCTTTGTCATTATGGCTCCAATTTGGTATAGTCAGGGATGGGGGTGTCATAAGGTAAAATTCGGTCGGTTTCGTCACCTCGAATTATGTTGTTGAAGGTCCTAATAACACTTTGCCAGTTATTTGAAGGTTCATCATCAGAAGCAAAGGGCCTTTTTATATTCAGAAACTCCATAAGCTTTTTCTTCTCACTTTCGTTAAGGAACCAAACGGATTTACTGTACGAGGAGCTTAATTCGTATTCGGGTTCCAGAAAAGAGATGCGGGCGCACTTGGTCGCAAGTCTGCGTCGCCAGTTGTTATACAGCGTGAAGTAGGATTTTTTATTCGAGCTGATGTCAATGGAGATGCGGGCGCAAAGATTCAATCGCTTGTTTATGGCTCCACCGCAACGTAACAAATTGAATTCTGAAATCTGCAATCTGCCATCGGGCGAATAGATGTTGATTTGTAGCATTGAATCATAATCTAATTCTTCACTTATAGGTAAACATTTGACGGCGAAGCAATAAAGTGGATAGAAAAATTTTCCGTTTTTAAGGTAATCTCGCAAAAAATTTTCAGCGACGCTCAGGGAGCGAAAAACACCTAAATCGTGTTCTACAGTTTCTCGCTTTGGGCTGTTTAAGATTAAGGTCTCTGTCAACTGGTATACGTATCGATTGCTCATATAACACCTCGATTTGCTCATTTCTGCGTTCTTTGAAAAATAGATTATTACTGCGACAAATAATGTCGCAAACAAAACATCAGAGAAAAACGCAAAAAAGGTGGTATTAACACCACCTTTTTGACGAGATTTTATAGATTTCGAGGCTATTTCCGCTTCAACGGCGTCATGCTCTTGGCGCAAATCGCCATGGTCGAGAGGTTGTGCAACAGGGCCGAGGTCGAGGGGGCAAGTATTCCGAAGAAACCTGCGGCCAGAAGCGACGTGTTGAAGGCGACGATAAAGCGGTAATTCGCCTGGATACGTTCCATAAGCTGGACGCTCAATGTACGGAGTTCGGCGAGGTCGCGCAGGTCCTCGCTGCGGAGCGTCACGTCGGCGGTTTCGCGGGCAATGTCGCTCGCATCGCTCATGGCAACCGACACGTTCGCGGCGGCAAGAGCAGGAGCGTCATTGATACCATCCCCCACCATGATTACTCGGCGGCCTTCAGCCTTCATCTTTTCCACATAGCGATGCTTGTCTTCGGGCAGCACCTGAGCAAAGAAGGTATCGATGCCTAAAAGTTGAGCGGTACGTTCCGCCGCCTTCTGGCTGTCGCCGGTAATCATCGCCACATGCTTGATTCCACGTTCACGGAGCATGCGGATAGCTTCTGCTGCTTCGTCTCGCGGAGGATCGCTAATGCAAAGCACACCCGCAAGGTTCCCGCCAATGGCAAGGTAAATCACGGATGCGGCTCCGGCGAGTTCGTCAATACGCTGTTGTTCCGTGTCGCCGACGGAAACGTGCTCGTCCTCGATAACAAAATGCTTGCTACCGATGACGGCACGTTCCCCGTTCAGTGTGGTCGCAATTCCATGCGCCACGATGTACTGAACGTCGGCGTGCTCTTCTTCGTGATCGATTTCCCTGTCGAGAGCCCCGCGCACAATGGCACGAGCCATACTGTGCGGGAAATGTTCCTCGATACAGGCCGCGATGCGAAGCACCTCCTCTTCGCTTCGGCCTTCAAAGGGAATGACACGTTCGAGCTTAGGTTCTGCTTTGGTGAGAGTCCCCGTCTTGTCAAAAATGATGGTGTCGGCAAGCGCAAATTCTTCCAGATACTTGCCGCCCTTCACGGTCATGTTGCGGTCGGCCGCTTCGCGGAGCGCCGAGATAACCGAAATCGGGGTTGAAAGCTTGATGGCGCAAGAATAGTCCACCATCAGAATCGAGACGGCCTTGGTGATGTTGCGCGTAAACAGGAGCGTGAGCCCGAATCCGATAAAGCTGAACGGCACGATACCATCGGCAAGGCGTTCGGCGCGGCTCTGGATAGAAGCCTTCAGGTCTTCGGAGCGGTCGATGAGTTCGATGATTTTTTGAATCTTGGTGTTGCCGCTCACGGCCCGCACAGAAACAACTATCGAGCCTTCGTCCACGACAGTGCCTGCAAAAACGGACTTTCCGACCGTCTTATGGACTGCCTGCGATTCGCCCGTCATAGTCGCTTCGTTCACGAATGCATCGCCTTCGGCAACGGTTCCGTCCACCGGAATCATGCTACCGGAACGCACACGCACGAGGTCGCCCACCTGAACATCCTGCATACGCACCTGGACATCGACGCCGTCGCGAACGACCCACACACGGTCTACCTTCACAGCAAGGCTTGCTGTAAGGGCCGTGCGCGTGCGCGCTTTGGTATAATCTTCCAGAAGGCTGCTCACGTTCAGCAGGAACATGATGGTCCCTGCCGATTCGTAATTGCGCTGCAAGATGCTCGCCCCGATGGCAGCACCGTCCAACACTTCGACGGAGAGTTTGCCTTCGCCAAGGCAGTTCAAGCCCTTCGCCACAAACTTGAGGCCCCTGTAAATCAGGTGCGCCGTGCGAATGGGGGCCGGAATCAGCAACTTGGCCAGGTAACGCCGCGCAATCATGAACGCAAGCCGGTTCTTGAAACGCGTATCGAGTTCCTGCAGTTGGTATTCAGTATCGGGCTCGCTCTCAGGGAGATTTGCGATATCCAGATTCCGGACAAAATCAATCACCTGTTCACGATAGCCGTTTTCGTATTCCAGCAGAATGCCACCGTTTTCCGAATGGACTACCGCTTTCTGGACATAAGGTTCACTCACGCATGCCTTGTGGATGCGCGGTTCATGCACACGTTCAAATGCATAGGCCCCCGCCCGAAAGCGGATTCGCCCCGGCTGATCGTAAACGATTCTAGACTTCATAACTCAAGTGGTTGGTGGTTGGTGATTAGTGGTTAGGATTACTATTAGAATATTCTTTCTTCATTCCTGTTTACTAACCACTAGCCACTATTTACTTACCTGCTTCTTTCTTTGCGTCGTTGCAGATGTCGGCGGCTTCGTCCTTCATATCCTGGAAGGCGGCCTTGGCATCGGCGGTGAGTTTCATGCCTTCGGCAAGTCCCTTGACTGCATATTCACGCGTCTTCGGAGCCTTGACAATCTTCTTGATAATGGCCGGGCCCACGACACCCGCCACCACGCACCAGAACTTTTCATTTTTCCATACGGACATAGCTTACTCCTTTGTTGATTGTTTGCTAAAAATCTACCTAAAACTTCATTAAAAAGCAATTTACATACAAACTAACAAACAGACTTCAAACCCAAGTCCCATAAGCATTCCGAGCAACTAACAATGTTGCAAATTCCCAATTTAGTTCAGGCTATACAACTTAGTTTCCATTCAAATAACTTAGTTAGATTGAACTATCCAAAGTTAGCGAACGCTACCTGAAGCTATACCTGATTTTTGTAGCGAAAGTGCGACCAGGCTTACTTTCGCCATATTTATCGTAAACAATTTCATCCATAAAGTTATCAACCTCAAAACTCCAGGCAAGTTTATTATCCCATACGGAGTATTCTATGCCCAAATCCTGTGTAAACGAAGCCTCAATTTTCCGGCTCTGACGGGAACTGATTTTCCAACCATAATAGTATTCGTCAGTATAGTTTGCCGACCACCAGAACTTGAGAAAATCATTTTTGTTGATTACATCGCCCATGTGGAATTCGGCAAGGTAATTCATGAAGAATCGCGGAATGTTCGGGATAATCGCATCTTCAAGAATGCCCTGCTTGGCATTATAATCTATATTGCGCAAATCCTGGAAAGTCCAGTTCGTTCCGAACAATATCCATTCATTCACATCGAGTTTCACGTCGCCTTCGTAGCCCCATCCGCGAATCGGGTCCATATTAAAGTATGGCACAGACATCTGTGATGAGCCCATATAATGAATGCGATTCTTGTAGTAAGAATAGAAAACGTCACCATCAAATCGGAACCGTGCCACCAGCGGGATTTCTTGCAAATCAAGAGACAGGCCAACGTTAAAATTATCTGCTTCTTCGGGCTTGAGATTTGTTGCAGCACTCACGCGCACCCCATCGCCAAAGAGTTCATCGGGAGTGGGCAAGCGCACCGCATGCTGGTAAGACCCCTTGACCGCAAGCGGTTTTACAATCCGGAACATCAAACTTTCATCGTAACCAAAATCAGTATAATCATTTGATTCAACCGTCGCTTTCTGCAACCTACTTGTGGACGTGTTAGAGATATCCGCTTTCAGGTAATGGAACTTGAAGCCCAGCAAGTTCTGCAACCGAGAATCAAAGAAATTATCTTCGAGCGAAAGGCCCGTTGTCACAGAAACTGTTTTCCCCGGGTACCCAGCCGTATTGAAGCCTAACATTTTGGTGCCAAAATCATCTTCGGGGTCTTCTTTATGATACCTGAAAAGAGTATTCCAGTAAATAAATTGGTTCCTGATGAACTGATAATCTAAATTCAGCAAATTATTGAAATCATACGCCTGCACTGTTCTCAGTTTCGGGAGTCCCATCGTAGATAGTTCGCCCACATTTTTTTTGGCGGTATCACAGGTGAACCAGTTGCGACAATGCACTCGGCTCGTATCAATGACCTTATTTTCGCTATACCCAAACGAAAAATGATTACCGAAATTCAGGTCGTTCACGAAAATATTTTTTTTGTCGAGCCCGAATGTGGCACCGAAATTGTACCCCTCATTTTTCGTTTCGACAATGCGGTTCGCATCTCCCTGAATTTCCTTATCGAAGGCACCATAACTTGCGCCCAACGAAACCTGGTCAAACCAAGCATTCATCAAGTTTGCAAAAGCCTGCACGTTATAAGAGGTATAATGGTCGTGATCGCGAACGATGGTAGTATCTTTGCCTGTAGAACTTTTCATGTAGGGCGACGTAAACTCATAATCGTTATCAGAATGATTGAAATACCCCGACACACCCACTTCTAAACCAGCGTGACCAACAATGCTATCAATCAAATGGCTTGCAGTAACAGACGCCTTGTGCGAATTAAAACTCGAAAAACTATAGGACGCATCTACCGAATTGGCGGGACGCTTCTTGGTAATGATGTTTATTGCACCACCTGCACCATCTGTTGCAAAACGCGCAGGAACATAGCCCTTGTAAACTTCGATATCTGCAATCTGATCGATGGGAATATCGTCTAGGCCCAAGTTGCCCTGCGTTTCGACCGGGACTCCGTTCACGAGCACCTTGATATTCTTGCCTTCCATGCCGCGAATGTTGACCTTGCCTTCGCTGCCCATGCCACCAGACTTGCGCACCTTTACGCCCGAGGCAGAATTTATCGCTTTCGAAACGGTCTTACTTGTATTCTGCATCTCGACAGCATCGATTGTCACGACAGCTTCTGCCTTTTTGGCTTGTTTTGCCCGTTCCGCTTCAACTTCAGATTCCACCGAGAGTTCGTCCAGTTGAGTGATTCCCGATGCATTGTCTACAGACGTACCCGATTGAGCCACAGCGCTATTCGTATTTCCATCTACTGTGGCACTTTCCGGAGCTGATTCCTCCAAGAAATCGTCTATTGAGGTCACTTCGTCATCTTGGGCGCGAGCCGGCACCACGCCAAGCGTTGCAAATATAGCGGCAAACGCAATCGCCTTGTAAATAAACATCTTTTTCATCGCAGCGCAATAGAGCATTTTTTACTCCAAAATTCTACTCCAAATGGGCCCTAAAAAATCCAAATGGATTCCGTACGCACAAAAAAAATTCCGTCCTTGCCATAGGCAAGAACGGAGGTTTGTGTTTATGAGGATACTGTGTTTTATGAAGAATTTTTCGCTTACTTCAGCGGCACAATCCACATCGGGATCGGTTCAACCGTTGCAATCTTTTCGGCCTTTTTGGTATTCGGGTCATAGCGGAAGTAGGCGTTGCCATCTTTTTCGGTCGAAACTGCAAAAATTACGGTGCCGTCGTCATCGATGTACTTGCCGTAGCTAGCCCAACTAGAAGTGTAATCAATCGGGAGCGCCTTCATTTTCTTTTTGGCAAGATCGATTTCTACCGGCTTGCAGGTATTGTTGTGGTAGCTATCCATATCGGTCCAGACCTGTTGCAAATCCACCATCACGTTCAGGAAGGCATAGACCTTGGTGCCGACAGCGTATGTGGCCGGACTCAGATATTTGAAGTTATCCTTCTTGGTGATGCCATCAATGGCAACTTCCTTGGTCACGAGCCATGCATAGTCCTTATCAAATTTGGTTTCGCCCACCTTGATACGCAGGAAACCGTCGGTCTGGCCATCCGGAGAATAGCCCCAGGAGGCGTTGCAGTAGCAATAAATGTAGCCATCAGCAAGAATAAAAGCCTGATTCTGCGAGTCATCCAGCGAACCCACGGCCGCAACGCGATCATCTTCGGCCACAGCAATCACGGAATCCTTCTCGATGTCAATGATAGCGACCTGGGCCGTATAACCGGTCACATAGTCACTAATGCTCTGCAGCAGGCCCACATAAAGGCGCCCATCAACAATGAGTCCCGTGCCCGGAGACACGGCAATAGCATCATCGTTTTTATACTCGGAAAGGTCAATTGCGCCCGTGCGCTTCATGGTTTTCGGGTTGATAATGAGCAGGGAATCAAAAGCACCAGCCAAGTAAGCCTTTTCTTCGTTCACAAAGAAAATGTGGTTTACCCAGACGCCAGGGAGCGAAAGCTCCGCAGTTTTTTTGCCAATCTTATTGTTTTTGTCAAGGCTGTAGCGTGCAATGGAGCCCACACTAAGGTCAGCAATGAACAGAGAATTGTCGTAATAGACAACGCCAGCGCGGGTGCCGACTTCAATGAAGTCCTTGCCCAAATCGTCCGTGTGGCCCAGGGACATCGTGCCGATGAACATTGTTTCGCCCGAAGCGATAGCAGTTGCGAATTCGCGCTTATATTCGCCCTTTTCTTCCTTCTTGGAACTGCTAGATTTGCCCTTACTGTCGCTAGATTTGCCTTTACTGCTGCTGGACTTTTTGTCTTTATTACCGGACTTTTCAACCGAAGAAGAGGAAAGCTCCTTTTCATCGTCTCCGCTTGCAGAAGAGGAGGAATCGTCACCACAAGCAACAAGCATGCCGAAAGACACTGCAAGTGCCATCAAAAAACTTTTTTTCATATTAGCTCCTGTAAGATTATGCGGAAATAAACCGCGATATTCAATTTGCAGGAGCATTTTAGAAATGTCTTCTAAGTGGTTCTACTCCAAATGGTGCAAGAAAAACCCAAATGGATTTCTCCTGTTTCGCACTTGACAAATATTGAATCGAGATTTATTATTGAACGGAGATTTGTTTTTTTTCGCATTTTTCAAAGAAGGAAAATTATGGCACAGGTATTGAAGGAAGAAGTCCGGAACCGGATTCTTGATGCGGCTGAAAATGTTTTTTTTGAAAAAGACTACAGAAGCGCCAAGCTTTCTGAGATTGCCAAGTTGGCAAATGTTCCTGTTGCACTTATTTATACCTATTTTGATAACAAGGAAAACTTATTTGATGCGACCGTAGGCTCAGTATATTCAAATTTCTGTTCGGCGCTCCAAGAAGAGGAAGCCCTGGAAAAAGGCTCCCCACTTGAAAGGTTTGATAAGGTTGGGCAAAGTTATATTCGAGAATTATTGAAAGATCGAAAAAAACTCATAGTTCTAATGGACAGGAGCTCAGGCACAAGGCACGAAAAGGCGAAATTTGATTTTATATTGCAGATGCAGAAGCATATAGAAATTGGACTCAAACGACAGACGAAGAAAAAATACGACCCAATGCTCGCCCATATCCTGGCCAGTAATTTCACGGAAAGCCTCCTCGAAATTGCGAGGCATTATCAAAGCAGGGAATGGGCCGAAAATATGCTGAAGTTAGTCGCCCAGTGCTATTATAATGGCGTAGAATCACTTTAAATAATAAAGATGGAGAAAGTGGGAAATCCGGTCTTTGATTTTAATATTGAATCAAGATTCAATTTTATTCAATTATGAAAGAAAGAATAGAAAGGAGGAAAACCTATGAACGAAATGGAATTGCAAAAAAAAGTGGTGGGGAAAAATGCTCTTTCTAACACCCTACTTGCATTGAAAATTGTTTGTGATCTGATTCCGCAAATACTGCTCGTATACCTAGTGAGCGAGTTAATCGGAAAAAACATTGATTCCGAAAAAATAAAGTTCATCATTCTTGGAATATTTGCATCGTTCTTGTTGAAAGCGGTGTTTTATTATCTCGCAACAAAGGGGGCGCATGACAAGGCTTATGGCAAACTGACGGAGCTCAGGCTAGATATCATTGAACATTTAAAAAAATTGAATCTTGGATTTTTCAAGGAGCACCATACCGGCGAGCTCACGAATATCGTTGAACATGATGTCGAACAGATTGAAGTTTACCTTGCACATGGGCTTCCTGAGATAATGTCTGTAACGCTTTTACCGGCATTGATTCTTGTGGCGATGTTTTTTGTTGATTGGCGCCTTGCGCTTGGGATGATTGTGGGGCTACCCCTAATGTACCTGGTGAAAAAACTTTCACAAAAAGTGATGAACAAGAACTTCGCCATCTATTTCAGTCATGAAAATCAAATGAGTAAAGAAATGATGGAATACGTGAAGAACATTCCTGTTATCAAGGCATTTGCAAAAGAAGAGGAAATCAGCGAAAGAACGTTGAAGACGGCAAGGGAGTATGTCTATTGGGTAAAAAAAAGCATGGGAGCAATCACGGTTCCCATGGGGTTAATTGATGTATTCATGGAAACGGGCGTGGTCGCCGTCATGATTCTTGGATGTATTTTCCTTTATTATGGATATATTACGACTCCGAAATTCATACTGGCAGTTATTTTATCCTCTGCGTTCACATCGTCTATCAGCAAGACCGCAACTTTGCAACATTTTTCCATAGTCTTTAAAGAAGCTCTAAAAGCGGTCGGCAAAATTTTAACCGTTCCGCTCCCAAGAGAAAAAGAGGAGCAAGGATTAGAATTTGGGGATATCGAATTCAAAAATGTGAATTTTAGCTACAAGAAAGATAGTTTCCAGTTAAAAAATGTGAATCTCATTTTTAAACAAAATACTTTGAATGCGCTTGTCGGCGCAAGCGGTTGTGGAAAGAGTACGATATCAAATTTGCTGATGGGCTTTTGGGATGTTGAAAGCGGAAAAATAACAATAGGTGATAAAGATATCCGAGATTACAGTCAAGAATGTATCTCTCGACTTATCGGGAGTGTACAACAAGATGCCATACTTTTTGATTTAAGCATCTATGAAAATATCGCTTTGGGGAACCCCGATGCGACATACGAAGAAATTATCAATGCGGCAAAAAAAGCAAGATGCCATGACTTTATCGAATCCCTACCCAATGGGTACAAAACAAGAGTCGGAGAAATGGGAATCAAGTTATCTGGAGGCGAAAAACAGAGAATTTCTATTGCGAGAACGATTCTGAAAAATACGCCTATACTAATTCTTGACGAAGCCATGGCAGCCGTTGATAGTGAAAATGAGCGGCTAATCAGCGAAGCGATTGACGATTTGCGCAAAGGCAAAACGGTCATTACGATCGCCCATCATTTAAATACAATCAAGGAATCGGACCAAATCGTTGTGATGGATCAAGGAGTTGTACTTGATTCCGGAACTCACGAAGAATTGATGCGAAGATGCAGTCATTATAAAAACATGATCGATGCGCAAAATAAAGTGGATCAATGGAACCTGAAAGAGGAGGAAACGGAAAATGTTTAGGGATATGTTAAACCTGCTCACAAAAACAGGAAAGAAGGATTTAATCACATCTAGTGTATTCTTTGCACTATATGGTTTGAGTTCTGTTGCGATGATTGTGATTGTCTTCTCGGCATTGTTCCAAATATTTGCAGGAACCGATTTGAAAAATCTTTATGTGCATTTTATCGCTATAGGGCTATTTGTGGTTTTCAAGGGCATTTGTAACATGGTTGCGGACTTGAAAAAACATGGTGCCGGTTTTGACATTGTCCAGCAAATCAGAGAACGCATGATTTTAAAGCTAAAAAAATTCAGTCTTGGATTTTACACAAACGAAAGAATAGGAGAAATCAATACAGTACTACGCAAAGACGTAGATAACATGTCGCTGGTCGTAGGGCACATGTGGCCTAGAATGTTTGGCGATTTCATGGTTTCGATTATTGTATTTGTATGGCTCACCTATATTGATTTTAAACTCGCTTTTATAATGGCGGCATCGGTTCCAATTGCAATCGCATTCTTGGTCAAGACAATCAAAGCATCAAAAAAAGTGGAAAACAGAAATAATGTAGCACTCCTGGACATGGTAAGCCTTTTCGTGGGATATATCAGGGGGATTACGGTTCTAAAAAGTTTTTCAAATAATACAAGTCTCGATGAAGATTTAAAGAGCAAAACAGAAAAATTTGGCGAGACTAGTAAGACGGCATCAAAGTACAAGGCTAGACAACTTTGCGTTTTCAGCTTTTTGCTAGATGCGGGATACCTGATATTACTCGCTTCTGGTTCATTATTTGTTGTGAATGGCGAAATAGGTGTTTTGAATTTCATCATTTTCGCCATAGTCTCTAGAGAATTCTACAAGCCGTTTTCTTTGATGGAACAATACTATATGTATTATATTTCGGCTGCAGATTCATATGGACGATTGGGAAAAATTCTGCATGCAGACGAAATTCCTGATAAGATCGATGGAGCCATTCCAAAACAAAACAATATCACTTTTGAAAATATCGGATTTTCGTATGCTAAAGACGAATTCAAGATAGAAAATCTGAACTTTGACATTGGCGAGAAAACAATGGTTGCGCTAGTAGGAGAATCGGGAAGCGGCAAAACGACGATAACCAACTTACTTCTGAGATTCTACGATGTTCAACAAGGAAAAATCACACTCGGAGGCGTTGACATTAGGGATATTCCCTACGACGAACTGCTGAATCGTATAAGTGTTGTCATGCAGAACGTTCAGCTGTTTGACAACACTATTGAAGAAAACATCAGAGTGGGAAAAAAACATGCGACAAGGGAAGAAATTGTTGAAGCGGCAAAGAAAGCACGTATCCACGATTTCATTATGACCTTGCCTAAGGGTTACGATACAAATATTGGAGAAAACGGCTGCACATTGTCCGGAGGACAAAGGCAAAGAATTTCTATTGCAAGGGCGTTCTTGAAGGATGCTCCTATCCTGATTCTAGATGAAATGACGAGCAACGTCGATCCCGTCAACGAGTCTCTTATACAGGAAGCTATTGCTGATTTGGCAAAAAACAGAACCATGATTGTCGTCGCGCACCATTTGAAAACAATCCAAAATGCAGACCAGATACTAACATTGAGAAAAGGATGTTTACTCGAAAGAGGGAAACATAAGGAATTATTGGGAAAAAATGGATATTATGCAAAATTATGGCAAACATAGCCCATTAAGCCTAATTTGACTCCATTTAGACAAAATCGTATTAAAAAAGTCATATAAGCAAAACAAAATTAGCCTTGACAAAGTTTTCTCAACTTGTTAGATTTGTCTTACTTTTTAAGACAAGACTAACAAAGCCAGTCTAAATCGTTTTTATGAGGAAAACATGTTAAGTATCAACGGAATTGAATGGCTGCACAAGATTGGGTGCTACCATACGACACTCACAAGGGAACCGCTTTTGGTCCTTGAATTTTGCCGGAAGGGACGTATCAGTTGGGCCGGGGGCGCACTCCCCTGTAATCAGCTGAAAGCCGGAGAATTGCTGGTTTACGACGCATGGACTTCGGGAGCGTTGACCCGTTCCGCAGATTATTGCGGCGACCGCATCCTGTTCTACGAGGAATCCACAAAATACATACAAGAACATTTTGCAGGTTTCCAACTTGATATCAAGATGCTCGCTCAAAAAATCTGCCGTCCAGGACGTCCGTTCATCGTTCACACCAAAGAAGAAGTCGCCCGCGCTTTCGAAATGGTCGAAAACAAGACGAAGAATTCTTTGACGGAATACGGCAGGCTCGCAATTTTGGAACTGCTACTCACCTTGAAAAATCTAGATACACAAAGGGAATACGCCTGCCGTGAATGTAACCTGTCGTCGTTACAGATTGAAAAAATTTACGGAATCCGCACGTTCATTTGCGAAAACATGGATAGCCATTTCACCATTGAAGAGCTTTCCGACAAGTTCGACATGCCCCCCACCGCAATGAAGCTCTGTTTCAAGAACGTATTCGGGCTGCCCGTATTTACTTATGCACGTCGCGAGCGCATGAAAATTGCAGCCAAGGAGCTCCGTGAAAGTGACCATGGAATTCTGCAAATCGCAGGCACGGTCGGGTACAATAACGGGAGCAAGTTCGCCCACGCTTTCCAAGATGTAATGGGCATGACCCCGAAGGAATACAGGAAACGATACAGACTTACAAATGTAGCATGACAGGTATGAGCTATGAGGTCGTGCTTCGCACTCTGAGGTCGCCTTGCAGAGCAAGGCTTTGAGGAATATAACCTTTAAAACAACTATGAAAAACACTTTCAAAAAACTTTATGCATACATGGGATCACGAAAACCGCTGTTCCCGCTAGCTTTGATTCTCTCGGCATTGAGCGCCATCGCGGGGCTCGTGCCGTTTTTACTGATGTGGCTGATTGTCCGCGAGGTTATCTCTGGCGGTGACATGACGAACATCAAGATTTTTGACTACTCCATCGGAGCGGTTCTCGCCTCGGTCACAAGCGTATTGCTCTACTTTGCGGCCCTCGCCTGCTCGCACATGGTAGCATTCAGGCTCGAAGGCGACCTGCGTCGATTCGCCATGAAAAAACTGATGTCAGCTCCGCTTGGATTTTTCGACAAGAACCCGACGGGCAAACTCCGCAAGATTATCGACGACAATGCTGCAATTACGCACACCTTCGTCGCGCACGAAATGCCCGATATTTCGGGCACCATCCTGATTCCCATCGTGGCGCTTGTGATGATGTTCGTTTTCGATTGGCGACTCGGCCTTGCCTCTTTGGTGCCTATCGCATACGCCTTGTTCATTTTGGGTACCCTTGGCCGCAGGGGAACCAAGTTCATGGAACGCTACATGCAGGCACTTGAAGAGATGAACTCCGAAGCGGTGGAATATGTACGCGGAATTCCCGTAGTCAAAGTTTTCCAGCAGACCATTTTTTCGTTCAAGAGTTTCTACAACAGCATCGCGACTTACCACAAGATGGTCACAGCCTATTCCGACAACTGGAAAGTCCCTTACTGCATCTACACGATTCTCGTGAACGGATTCGTACTGTTCCTGGTGCCAACGGCAGCGTTCATCATCGGTAACGACGGCGATGTAAAGCTCACCATCGTGAACATGATGATTTACGTGTTGGTGACGCCGTTGTTCTCGCAGTGCGTGATGCGCAGCATGTACCTGAGCAACGCCACGAACCAGGCGGGCATTGCAATTGACCGCATCAACGACATCGCACGCACCAAGGATTTGGAAGTTTGCGCAAATCCTGTTCCGATGCAAAGATTTGACGTGGAATTCTGGAACGTGAATTTCACCTACCCCGATACCGACAAACAGGTACTGAACGATATTTCTCTCTCGGTGCCGGCAGGCCACACCGTTGCGCTTGTCGGACCATCTGGCGGAGGCAAGAGCACAATTGCAAAGCTTCTGCCACGATTTTTTGATGTTGATAGCGGTGAGATTACCATTGGCGGGGTTTCCGTAAAGCAGATTGACCCGAAGGAACTGATGAAGAACGTTTCGTTCGTGTTCCAGAATACGCGCCTTTTCAAGATGAGCATTTTGGATAACGTTCGCTACGGCATGCCCGACGCGACTCTCGAGCAGGTAAACAAGGCTCTTGACCTTGCGCAGTGCCGTGAAATCATTGACAAACTGCCGGGCGGTATCGACACCGTTATCGGGAGCAAGGGCACTTACCTTTCGGGCGGCGAGCAGCAGCGAGTTGTGCTTGCGCGCGCTATCTTGAAGAACGCTCCCATCGTGGTGCTAGACGAGGCGACCGCCTTTGCTGACCCAGAAAACGAACGCTTGATTCAAGAAGCTTTGCACAAACTGGCCGCAGGCAAGACCGTTCTGATAATCGCCCACAGGCTTACAAGCGTGGTGAACGCCGACCAGATTATCGTTGTCGAAGATGGCGAAATCGCTGAACGCGGAACGCACGGCGAATTACTTGAAAAGAACGGCATTTACGCTAAGATGTGGGCCGAATACCAGCAGTCTGTCACATGGACCCTCGACAATTCCAAGGATAATGAAGGAGGCGAAAATGTATAAGTGGGTTCAGAATACTTTTGCTCTTTCTGAAGAAGGCTCCCGCACGTTTGTCCGTGGCGTTGTCTGGACATTTTTGCACTTTGTTTCGCTCATGTTCCCGATGATGATGCTCTTTTATTTTTTGATGGAGCAGATGGGCATTGGTGAATTTGCAGGCAAAACTCCGCACGGAACCTTGTTCTATGTGGGAATTGCAGCAGTCCTGTTTATCGTGATGCTTGTCATTTACAGGTTCTCGTACAGTGCGACTTACAGCAGCGTGTACGACGAAAGTATGCGCCGCCGCGTCTCGATTGCCGAAAAACTCCGCAAGTTGCCGCTCTCGTTCTTTGGCAAGAAGAATCTTTCGGACTTGACTTCGACCATCATGGACGACTGCAATGCGCTCGAAATGATTTTCTCGCATGCGGTGCCGGAACTTTTCGCCGCCATCGGAAGCGTCACCATAATTGGCATCATGCTGTTCTGCTACAACTGGAAAATGTCTATTGCGCTTTTCTGGGTGGTACCCGCAGCGGCATTGCTCATTGCACTTTCCAAGAAAATTCAGGACCGTTGGTTCGAAAATTCATATAACGCCCGCCGCGTGATTATGGAAGATATCCAGGAAGGTCTCGAAAACGTGCAGGAAATCCGCTCGTATTCGGGTGAAACCGCCTACCTTAATCACTTCGATAAGGATTGCATCAACTACGAAAAATCGCAGATGGATTCCGACGTGAAGGTAGGTTCGTTCCTGAATTCGGCGCAAGGCATTCTCAAGATGGGCCTTGCCACGGTGCTGATTACGGGCGCACGACTCTGGACCAAGGGCGAAATCGACGTGTTTACTTACTTGGTGTTCATCGTGTGCGCGGCGACTGTCTACAATCCGGTTTTCCTCGTATTCAACAACCTCGCTGAACTGTTCTTTGTGAATGTGCGCCTGCGCCGATTCCGCGAAATGGACCAGATGAAACCTCAGGAAGGCGAAACGGAATTCACGCCTAGCAATTATGACATCGAATTCAAGGATGTCGACTTTAACTATAACGAGAACAAGCAAGTCCTGAAAAAAGTTTCGTTCACGGCAAAGCAGGGCGAAATTACGGCACTTGTAGGCCCGAGCGGTAGCGGAAAGACGACCGCAGCAAAGCTCGCAGCACGATTCTGGGACATCCAGGGCGGTACGGTAACGCTCGGCGGTCAAGATATCAGCAAGATTGATCCCGAAACGCTCCTCAAGAATTTCTCTATCGTGTTCCAGGACGTGGTTCTGTTTAACACGAGCATCAAGGACAACATCCGTATCGGCAAGCGCGATGCCAGCGACGAAGAAATCCTGAAGGTAGCAAAACTTGCCGGCTGCGACGAATTCGTGCAGAAGATGCCGCAGGGTTACGATACCGTCATCGGTGAAAACGGTGACACTCTCTCGGGTGGTGAACGTCAGAGAATCTCGATTGCGCGTGCATTGTTAAAGGACGCTCCCATCATCCTGCTTGACGAAGCGACAGCAAGCCTTGACGTAGAAAACGAATCCAAGATCCAGCGCGGCATTTCGCAGTTGGTGAAGGGCAAAACCGTCATCATCATTGCACACCGTATGCGTACCATCGCAAATGCCGACAAAGTCGTGGTGCTACAGGATGGTCATATCGCCGAAACAGGCTCCCCCGCTGAACTCAAGGCGAAAGGCGGCCTGTTCAGCAAGATGCTGGAATTGCAGATGAAGAGTGGGCAGTAGGAAGTAGGAAGTAGACAGTAGGCAGTGGTTGGTAAAGAGTAAGAAGGTAGAAAAAAAATCATTGCATTGTTCCTGTAAGGGGGCAATGCAATCCTTAGAGGAATAACGATGACGGCACAACGATTGATGGATTACAAACTGGTTCGCCAATGCGCGCCAACACTTGCCGCCCGCAAGGTCGGCAGCCTCTTCTGCATGGAACAAGCGCCCGCAGAACACGAACCGCTTTGCGCCATTCTTGCCCGCTGGAACCGCGAACTGAATCCGTCGGGCATATTCGTGCGCATCGTCGCGGAACGTTGCGGACGCAGCTTTGTGTACGTCTACCGCCGCAATGTGTTAAGCCAGTTGTTCAACAAAACTGAAATCCGTCAATTCCTGGGAGTTTACGGCTACCAGCATTTTGACGAAGAAACGCTTATCGCAAAACTCACCCACCGTATCGCAAAATGCCATTGCTTTCCACATGAAATCGGACTTTTCCTAGGGTACCCACTCGAAGACGTCAAAGGTTTCATCGCCAATGGCGGGCAAAATTGCAAAAGTACGGGCTACTGGAAAGTGTATGGCAACGTTGCCGAATCGGAAAAGAAATTCGAATGCTTCCGAAAATGCTTTTCGGTCATGAGTTCACTTTTCGAACGTGGTTACTCGCTACCGATGCTCGCTGTAGCAAGTACAAAAAATTGCTCAATACGTCAGCCCGAGCGGAACGCTGCATAGCGAAGCAATCTCAGAAATTTAACGTAATAACATAGGAGAATCATAATGGAAAAAATCGCAGTCATTTATTGGAGCGGAACAGGAAACACCGAAATGATGGCAAAATACGTCGCTGAAGGAGCCAAGGCAGCCGGCGCCGAAGCCGATGTTTTTGACGTTTCTAATTTTTCGCAGGAAAAACTGAGCGAATACGGTCGCTACGCGCTGGGTTGCCCCGCCATGGGCGCCGAAGAGCTCGAAGATTCCGAATTCCAGCCGTTTTACGATGCAGTCAAGCCGTCCCTTGCCGGCAAGAAAGTCGCCCTGTTCGGCTCTTACGGCTGGGGTGGCGGCGAATGGATGAATCCGTGGAAGGCCGATGCCGAAGCCGCCGGTCTCGTACTTGTAGCAGAACCGCTCGCCATCGAGAACACCCCCGATGACGCAGGCAAAGCCTCCTGCCAGGAACTCGGCAAAACGCTCGCCACCGCCTAAAACATCTGTCCTCTTTTATTGTGTTGTTGTTTTGAATCAAGCCCCGACGGAATCAACCCCGTTGGGGCTTTTAATTACGCTGCAAGAATTTTCGCTCCCCTTTTCTATCTCCGTCCATTTGGAGTAGAAAAAAAGGCATTGAAACGCTATTTTTCGCGAGAAATTATTAATGGGATGTTTTATGCAAGTTTCTCGTGTCAACAAGGTTTTTGCCCGGTTGGGGCATTTTCAGGTCAAGTTTCGCTGGCTGATATTGCTGGCGACAGTTGTTGTGACGGTTTTGGCGTGTCTCGGTTTGCCGCATCTGCAGATGACGAGCAGCGAAGAGGAATGGTTTGACGACTGGGACAAGGTAAAGATTGACCAGGCGCACTTTAACGAAAAATTCGGCAGCGACGATGGCTATATGGTGATGGTGCGTGCCGACGACGTGTTTGCGCCGGAGGTTTTGCAGGCGATTGACAAACTTTCGCGCAGACTCGAAAACGAAGTACCTTACGCTGACCGCGTGGTTTCGCTGACGCACAATTTGTCGATTCCAGTCGCCAATGACGAAGGTTTTGAAGTCATCGATCCGTTCGAGAGCGGTATTCCCGAGAACCCGCAGGAACTTGAAACGAAAAAACGGCTGATTCTTTCCCGCGAATCGCTCGTGAACAATATTGTCTCGGACGACGCGAAGGAAACTTGGGTTATCCTCTCGCTAAAATCCTACGAGGGAGGAGTTGATTTCGGCAAAGACAGCATTGCGCCTTTCGCCCGCGAAGTCATCTATTCCGACGAATTCAAAAGCGACAAGTTCGAGATGCTCCCGACGGGCATGAGCTACACCGAGATGGAAGAAAACGAAGTCATTTCGCGTGAATGCGCCATACGCATCGGCATCGGATTCATGGTGATGCTCGTATGCCTCATTTTATTTGTGCGTTCGTTCCGTGGCGTGGTGGTGCCCGCGATTGCAACGGTCGGAGGCATCGCTTCGGTACTCGGCATTAACGCCTGGCTCGGCATTATCGGCGACGAGAGCATGGTCGCGCTTCCGGTGCTTTTGGGCATGGCACTTTCGGTGGGCTATTCCATCCACTACATCAATTCGTTCCGCATGCATTTTAGGCGCACGGGCAACCGCCGCGAATCCGTGATTTGCGCCGTCGAAGAAACGGGCTGGCCCATTCTCTTTACGGTCATCACCACGGTTGCATCGCTGATTTCGTTCCTGTTCGCGGGCATTCGCCCTATTCGCTGGATTGGCGGGATTTCGGCGGGCATTGTCACGATGGTTTATTTGTACGTCATCATCCTGATTCCGATTCTCATGAGCTTCGGCAAGAATGCGAAACCGGACCCGACGCAGATAAAATCGGCAGGAGCCACCAAGGCAGACATTCTCTTTGAATTTTTCGGGCGCAAAGTTTGCAGGCACAGCGGTATTGTCGCGGCCGTTTCGGCAGCAATCATGCTGTTGCAAGTTCCGGGCATGATGCATATTGACGTGAACATGGATTACACCGAGACCATGGGTGAAAAGATTCCTTTTGTGGTGCGGCTTAAAGACATGCTCAGCGGCAAAATCGGGAGCCTCTACGATTTCAACGTGATGGTGGAATTCGAGAACGACGATGCGCTCAAGGACCCTGCCAACATGAAGCGCATCGAGCAACTGGAACAAAAACTCGGCACGCTCCAGCTCACCAAGATTTCGGGCGACAAGCCACGCGTACAATCGGTGACTCGCCTCGTGAAAGAGATGAACCGCACGCTGAACGCCGACAATATCGAGTATTACAAGATTCCCGACGCGCAGGACATGCTCACACAGCTGCTGTTCCTGTACGAGATTTCGGACCCGGACGCACTCTTTGAACGCATGGACGAAAATTACAAGATGACTTACATCCACATAGAACTTGCGGGCTATGACGCGAACAAAATCGTAGAAGACCTGGATTCGGCAAAAAGCTACGGTGCACAGATTTTCCCCGACGCGAAAGTTTCCGTCGTAGGCGAAGTCGTGAACTACGCCGAGATGAACGGCAAACTCGTTGGCGGGCTATTGCGTTCGTTCGGCGGCTCATTCGTAATTATCGCCATCATGATGATTCTTGCGTTCGGGAGCATCAAGGCTGGCCTTATCGGGATGATTCCGAACGTCGCGCCAGTACTCCTAATTGGTGGCGTCATGGGCTATTCGGGCATGCCGCTCGACATGATCACCATGCTCGTGATGCCTATGATTTTGGGCATCGCCGTCGACGACACCATCCACATGAACAACCACATCAAATACGGATTCGAGCGCACGGGCAGCTACAGGCACGCGCTACTGCTCTCTTACCGCGAAATCGGGAAGACCATGGGCATGACCACCTTCATTCTTTGCGCGATGTTCTTCGTGTTCATCTTCAGCCCCATGGGCGCGCTCCACAACGTGGGCCTGCTTTCCATCGTGGGCCTTGGTGCCGCCCTCATCGCCGACTACACGCTCACCACGGCACTTGTGTACCTCACAAAACCATACGGAAAAGGACGATAAAGCAGGGCGTTTCCCACTGACGTGGGTCGGGCTACACTCGCTTCGCTCACCGAGCCTGTAGTCTCGGCCCTTACGGGTCACTATCCCTAACGCAAAACGTCTTCATACAAATGCTGATTCTGTTAAAAAATTATATTTCAGTCGAAGATGCAAAAAAGTATGTTCATATAATTAACGCTGGTCGTAGTTGTCTAAAAAAACTACTTTACTCCGTTAGCGGTCTGATTTACACAAAAAAAGGAATACATATGAAAATTCTGACCCGTATAATGGTGGTTAACCTTTTGTTTTTAGCGTGTTGTGGAAATGATTTGTCGGACAACCGGTCATCTTATGAACATGTTTTTATAGATTCATTAAATAATGATGGGGATTTGTTTGAAATTCAAGTTCCCCAAAGCATTTCTGTAAGAAAAGATGGCTCTTTTATGGATGAAATGGTCGCTTATTCTTTTTATGATTCTTTGAATAATAAAATTTTGCGTCTAGGATACGGGTTTCATTCAAATTATGATCTTTTTGAAAATATCAACAGGCAAATGAGTAAACTTGATTCTTTTTATTTGGTTGGAATAAGAAATAGAGGCTTTTTTAGTGGAGATTCCTTTAAAAAAGAAAAAGTCTTTATGTATAATATAAAACTATCTTCTGAATGTCAAGAAAAAGTTGTAGATTGCCATTCAACAAAATTTTGGTTTACATACGATTCAACTCGGGTAGATGAAACCGTTTGCAAAAAAATTATATCTTCTTTGAAATATCGAAAGATGTAGAATTTTTTTATGTGTGACAATTTTCGATTTATACTTTTTGTTTCAACTGCGTTTTAATACTATAATTTAAGTATGAACGAGCCAATTGTACAAATTGCCCAAGGTCTTGCCATTCCGTTCTTAGGGACGGTTCTCGGGGCCGCCTGCGTCTTCTTTATGAAGAAGCAGATGGGGCAAAACCTCAAACGCGGCCTATTGTCGTTTGCGGCAGGCGTCATGGTGGCAGCCTCCGTTTGGAGCTTGCTTTTGCCTGCGATAAGCGCCAGTGAATCGATGGGGAAATTGGCATTCATCCCGGCGACGGTCGGATTCTGGGCCGGCATCCTGTTCCTGTACATTTTAGACAAAATAACACCGCACTTGCATTTGGGTAGCGCCACGCCAGAAGGCCCCAAGGCGAAACTCAAGCGCACGACCATGCTCACGCTGGCGGTAACTTTGCACAACTTGCCCGAGGGCATGGCTGTCGGTATCGTTTTCGCAGGCTGGCTTTCGGGGAATGTCGCCATCACGCTGTCAGGCGCGTTTGCTCTTGCGATAGGTATTGCCATTCAGAACTTCCCCGAAGGAGCCGTTGTTTCGCTCCCGCTCCGGGCCGAAGGAGCTTCCCGCAAAAAGGCTTTCGCCTTGGGAGCGCTCTCCGGAGCTGTAGAACCCGTAGGTGCTTTGATCACGCTGCTTGCCGCCGAAGCGCTTTCACCGTTCATGCCCTACCTGCTCTCGCTTGCGGCGGGCGCCATGATTTACGTGGTTGTGGAAGAAATGCTCCCCGAAGTCAGCGAAGGCGAGCACTTTGATGCCGGCACCATCCTTTTCGCCGTGGGCTTCACGCTCATGATGGTGCTCGACAGCGCGCTATAAAATTTCACTTAGAAAATCAGCAATCCGATGTGGTAGCCGATAAAGGCGAGCCCGAGCGAAAGTGCCACATAATAGCCCATAATCGTGCAGAGCCACTTGATTGAACCAGCCTCGCGGTAGGTAGTGCCCATCGCAAGTACGCAAGGTACGTTGAACATCGATGCAAACAGGAACGCGAGCGCTTCGGGCTTGGTGATGGTATTCGCAAGAGCCTCGCCCAGGTTTTCACTTGCCGCCACGCGGGTCACAAGCGAGAAAGCCTCGCCGGTGTGGTTGAAGAGCGTACTCATGATACCGAGCGATGCTTCCTTGCTGAACATGCCACCCAGATAAGAGACGAACAGCTCCCAGCGCATTCCGAAGAACATCGTGACAGGCTCAATCGCATTGCCAATTTTGTACAGGAGCGTATTTTCTACATTCCCATCGCCCGCGTAAGAGAGCGCCCAGAAAAGTGCGGCCACCATCAGGATCATCTTCAAGGCCTTCTTGAAAATGCCCCAGGTGCTGCGCCCGACCATCGCGGCAATCATCTTCCAATGCGGCTTGTGATACGGCGGAAGTTCCATAATCATGCCCACGCGTTCATTCTGCGGGACAAGTTTTTTGCCGAACAGACGTGAAGACAGGTAGAAACTCGCAAAAATCAATGCCACGTAACCGATGCCGAACAGCGGAGCCGCCGACCCGAAGAAAGTTGATGCAAGGAACAGCACCACAGCCACCTTGCTCCCGCACGGAATGGCCCACAACAAAACAAGCGCAAGCAAGCGTTGCCCGCGAGTATCGAGCACGCGCGTACCGCAAACTGCCCCCGCCGTACAACCAATTCCAGAGAACAGCGGCATAATCGCCTTGCCCTGCAAACCGAGGCGCGAAAGCCAACTATCGAACGCATACGAAAAACGCGCCATATAGCCGATTTCTTCGAGGATGCGGAACACGAAAATAATGGAGAAAATAAAGCTCGTCATACAAATCGTGATGCAAGTTCCACCGACGAGCACCAGATTGATGAACGAAATCACCACGGGCCAGACGCCAAGTGCGCCGCCAACACGTTCTACGAGCGACTGCAATACAGGCTGCATTCCAAAACCGATTCCCATGCCAGGGAACGCAAGTATCATGCACGCAATCAGCGAGACAACCATGATTCCGAATGCAAAGAACTTGCCCTTGATATGGTGCGTCGCGATGCGGTCCCACTTGCTAAAGACCTTCTCGATGGACTTGGGCGTCGCCGATTCGCGTACAATTTTTGAGACCCAGCGGTACTTAGCTTCGCCGGTGAGAATACCGCCGTCACGCCCTTCTTCGCTATCGAGAATCGCGTCAATCGCATTTTTACGGGCGAACGGAAGCATTTCATTCACGATGCCGCAAACGAGCTTGTCTTTTTCGAGAAGTTTTTCCGCAATCCAGATTTTTTCGCATACGCCGTATTCAAAGTCACCCAAGGCCACTTCAATGCGGCTTATAAGATCTTCTGTTTTATCGCCAACGAGTTCATCACGTAAACTCCCACTATCAAGGCAAACAGGAGTCTTGATGGCCGAAACCATTTTCTTGAAAAATTCAGGATAACGCTTTGTTTCTGCGGCGCTGAAGCCGATAACAGGAATGCCGAGGAGCTTTTCAATAGCAGCAGCATCTATCTTCTTGCCCGCCGCTTCGGCTACATCCATCATGTTGAGCACTAGCATCACAGGCATGCGAATGCCGACAAAATCAGCCAACATGTAAAGGCTGCGTTCCAACTGCGAAGCGTCCACCAGAATGCACACAAGGTCCGCCTTGCCGCTTTGAATATAGTCGCGGGTGACAACTTCTTCTTCGGAGTTTGCCGAAAGCCCGTAACTCCCCGGAAGGTCAACAACCTTGTATGTAACACCATCGAAAACGAAAGAACCTTCGGCCTGTTCCACCGTTTTTCCGGGCCAGTTGCCCACGCGCTGATGAAGCCCTGTAAGGTTGTTAAAAAGCGTCGATTTACCAGAATTAGGCTGTCCGAGCAAAGCAATAGTCTTGATTTCGCTCATTTTTACGATTCCACCTTGACAAAAATCTGTGAACTTTCCTTATGATTGACAGCGATAACTGTATCGCGACAAAAAACGAGCACCGGCGAGCGCCCATCATTCTTGAGGAGCGTAAAGGCGGAACCCGGCGTAAGCCCGATGGAAACAATTCTTGAAATAAAGCGGGAATCGCCCTCAATTTGGGCAACCGTTCCGCAACGATTTTCGCCCATTTCGGCGAGGCTCAAATGGTCAACAAAATCAGCGTTTTTCATGCGCCAAAAGTAGCCGAAAATCGCTCAAAAAACCGCTCCAAATGGACAGCAAATAATCTGGAAAGGATTTAAAAACTGTTCGGTTTTGCACAAAACCATTTGGAGTAGATTTTTTAGGCTCATATCTCTACTTTTTGCTCTGCAAAAAAAGAGAGGATACAATGAGCCTTCCAAAGATTAACATTGAAAGAATCAACGAGCGGTTCGGCCGTTTTGGCGAATTTTTGCTCAATCACCGCGCCATTATGCTGGTGGCGTTTATCGTTTTGCTCGCGGTTTCGATTGTGGGCATGAAAAAAATCTACGTCGAGGCGTCTTGGGACAGCTACTTTATCGAGGGAGACCCGATGCTTGTCGAAACGGACAAGTTCAAGGAAACTTTCGGTAACGACTATTTCGTGGGCGTACTGGTCGAGAGCGACCATTCCATCTTGACGCCGGACAACCTGAAGCTTTTGCGCGAACTCTCAAATGAACTGCGCGATAGTCTTTCGTATTCCGACGGCAAGGCAACTTCGATTGTCGATTTGGAATACATGCTCGGCACCGAAGAGGGCATGGAAATCACGCAGATTGTGCCCGAAGAAATTCCGACAGACGAGGCGGGCATTGCCGAAATCGAGAAGCGCCTGGCCGACAAGCCGGAACTGGCGAAGAAGCTGATTTCGAGCGACCGCAAGCAGGCCTTCATCAACATCAAGCTGCGCCCCTTCCCCGAAGATTCCGTGTGGAAGGCCGAAGGCGAAGCGAAGGGCGTGAAGGCAGAAGCGCCCGACATGCAGACGGGCCGCGAAACGGCTGAAATCATCGCGAAGGAAAAGTATGCGCCGCTGCACCCGCGCGCGACGGGCATGCCCTACCTGAGTTTCCAGAAGCTGAAATACATCGGCGAAGAAATGGGCCGCATTTTCATCATCACCATTCTCTGCGCCATCGTCGTGATGTTCCTGGTAACGCGTTCGCTCCGCGGAATCGTTTCGCCATTGATTACGACTTTTGCGGGCGTCATTATGACCTTCGGCTTGGTGGGTTATCTCGGGCTTTACATGGATGCGACCAACATCATGGTTCCGGTAATTTTGGCCTTCGCCGTTTCGATTGCGTACAACATTCACATCAATTCTTTCTTCCGCAAGAACATGATGCTTACGGGAAAGCGCAAGGAATCGGTACTTTACGCCATGCGTGAAACAGGCTGGTCGGTGCTGTTCTCGGGCCTTACCACCATCGTGGCGCTGCTCAGCTTCTTGTCGGTGATGCTCAAGCCGATTCGTTCCGTGGGCATTCTCTCGTCGATTGCGATTACGTTCATCCTTCTCGTGGCGCTGACGGTTTCGCCGATTCTCCTGAGTTTCGGCAAAGACAAGAAGCCGAACGCCAAGGTGCTTGAACGCGGCGACACGCGCATGGGACTCATTCTCGATTCTATCGGCAAGTTCGTTCTCGGGCACGGCAAGCCGATTGCGATTGTATTCGCCGTCGTGACAGCAATTTCTGCTTTCGGGCTCACCAAGATAGAACCCGCCTTTGACGTAGAACGCACCATGGGCCGCAAGGTCGAATACGTGAACAAGATGCTCTACGTGGCAGAATCCGAAATCGGAAGCTTCTACTCTTACGACTTGGTGATTGACTTTGGTACAAACGACAAGGCCAAGGAAGTTGAGAACCTGAAAAAGTTGGAACAGTTGCAGGATCATGCCGGCAAGTACCCGCTCACCAAGCGCTCCACCTCGATTCTTGACATCGTCAAGGATTTGGACCGCACGCTGAACGAAAACCGTCAGGAAAAATACGCAATTCCCGAAACGGAAGAAGAAGTCGCTCAGCTGCTTTTGCTCTACGAAAACGCGGGCGGCAGCGAAGCAAGCTACTGGATGGATTACGATTACAGGAAGCTCCGCCTGATGATTGAAATTTCAAGCTACAACTCCAACGAACTCCAGAAGGAAATCGAGGACTTGCAGAATTTCGCACGCAAACTTTATCCGGACGCGAAGGTGACTGCCGTGGGTAACTTGCCGCAATTCACCGCCATGCAGCAGTACCTAGAAGTAGGCCAAATGACTTCGTTCCTGATTTCTGTGGTCATCGTGGCTGTCCTTTTGATGATTGTTTTCGGCAGCATCCGCACGGGCCTTATCGGCATGATTCCGAACATTGCGCCGGGTATTTTCGTGGGCGGCTACCTCGGGCTCACGGACATTCCGCTTGACATGATGACGGCGACGCTCATTCCGATGATTATCGGCCTTTCCGTTGACGACACGATTCACTTTATCAACCATGGGCATGTGGAATTTGACCGCACCCACGATTACCGCGAATCGATTCTCAACGTATTCCGCACGGCAGGCCCGGCCCTCGTGATGACGACGATTATCATGGTGGCGACATTTGCGGGCTTTACCACCTCGGCCGCAACGCAGATGTTCAACTTCGGCTTCGTGGTGTTCGTGGGCCTTGTCTCGGCATTGCTCGCCGACCTGTTCGTGACACCGCTTTTAATCAAGAAATTCAAGATTTTTGGAAAATAGGAGAAATTTATGAATATGAAATTCACAAAAACAGCCGCGACAATTATTATCGCCTTGAGCGCCATGGTGAGCGCAGAAACTTTAACCGGCCGTGACATCGTGCAGAAGGTACATGACCGCCCCGATGGCGACACCCGCAGTTCCGAACTTTCGATGACTCTCATCAACAAGAGCGGCAGCAAACGCGAACGCAAGATTACCTCGTTTGCGATGGACGTGGGCAAGGACACCAAGCAGATTATGTTCTTCCGCTACCCCAACGACGTGAAGGGCACGGGATTCCTGACGGTCGATTACGACGACATCAACAAGGATGACGACAAGTGGCTCTACTTGCCCGCCATGAAAAAAACGCGCCGCATTAGCGGAAAAAGCTCCAAGACGGATTACTTCATGGGTTCCGACTTCACTTACGACGATGTGGGCCAGCGCAATATCGACGAAGACACGCATACATTCGTGCGCGAAGAAAAAGTCGATGGCGTAGACTGCTGGGTCGTTGAATCCGTACCCAAGAAGAGCGACGAAATCTTCTCGAAAAAAATTTCCTGGATTCGCAAGGACTGCCTGATTGCCGCCAAGGTGGAATACTACGACAAGCTCGGCAAACTGCACCGTTTGCTGAAGGTCGAAAATGTGGTTCAAGTGGACGGATTCTGGTCTATCGCCAAGATGAGCATGGAAAACGTGCAGACCAACCACAAGACGCTCCTTGAATTCGGCGACATCAAGTTCAACATTCCGCTTGACGCGAAGACGTTCACCGTCCCGCGCCTGGAAAGAGGACTTTAAAATAGTAGGCAGTAGGAAGTAGACAGTAGGAAGTGTTAATGAAAATGTCACTGCGAGCGAAACGAAGTGTAGCGAAGCAATCTCTAGTAGCATTGTTGTTAGCGTCGGCATCTGCCTTTGCTCAAGAGTCCCCGTTTCAATTCAATGGATTCGTGGACACGTATCATGCGGTGCAGACGCAGCATCCGCACGATTTTACCACGTCGCGGACGCGCCTGCGCGCAGAACTTCGCGTAGATTACGAGAACGCCTATTTGTTCACTAGCCTAAATGGCGTACACAACAGCATTCTCGATGACCGCACCGGCGTGCAACTGCAAGAGGCATATTTCAACTACCAGAATGACCTCGTGGAGTTCAAAGCGGGTCGCCAGATTGTAGTGTGGGGCGTTGCCGATGGGTTGCGCGTCACCGATCTGATTTCGCCTGTAGATTACACCGAATTCATGTCGAGCGATTACGACGACATGCGCATGGCCGTTGACGGTTTCCGCGTCAAGTACCCCGGCGAGCGGGTAAACGCCGAAATCGTCTATGTGCCTGTACCACGATACTTCCAGATGCCCCTCAGCGAGGACAATCCCTGGCGCCCGAACTTGCCCGAGAAAGCGGGGCTTGATTTCCCTGAAGGCCCCGATGCAAAATTCAAGAATGGCGACTTCGGAACGCGACTATCTTTCTTCCTCTCGAATCTGGATTTCTCCATCTCGGCGCTCCATACGCACAACCAGTCGCCGGTCTCTGTCGTAGAGCCCGTCAGCAAGGATTCCGTCGTAATTCACGGGATTCATGAGACCATGACGATGTTCGGTGGAGACATGTCAATGCCCATTGGCGAATTTGTGATTCGAGCCGAAGTTGCGGAATATTTCAGAGAAGCACTCGGTTACGCCAACAACCTCGATTACGCCCGCAAGAATACGTTCAACGCGCTCGGTGGAATTGACTGGTACGCAGGCAACAACTGGACCTTCATGGTACAGTATTTGCACAAGTACATCGCCGACTATTCAGATGAACTTGCAAATGAAAAGAATTCCTCCGAAATGACTTTCCGCATTTCAAAGGAATTGCTGAACAACACGCTAAAGCTCTCGCTCTACGGCATGTTTGACATTGATAACCTCGGCTACTATGGCCGTGCCTCGGGCGATTACTCGCTTACCGATCAAGTGATGCTCTCGCTCGGCTATGACCACTTTGGAGGCAAGCGTGGACAACTCGCAGGTTACAAGAAGAACCGCGAAGTTTGGGCGAAAGCGAAGTATTACTTCTAATAAAATCTAATGTATCCTGAATTTGAATCAAAACCCCGCAATCCCTATTCTGCGTTTACGATGCGGCGAGTATTTTGCGTAGGCATTGTTATCGCAGTCTTACTGCATGTGGGCTTTTATGCCTGGGGGTTCTTAAAGCGAACACAGGTGGTTACAACCCGCGAAGATGCCGAGGTGATTCATGTGGAGCGCTTGCTGCTCCAGCCACCTCCGCCCCCGCCTGAAGTCAAAAAAATCGTGCAGAAGGTGGTTCGTGCGAAGATTATCCCCAATATTGTGCAAGACACTGTACCGGAACCTGAACCCGAACCGGAGCCAGAACCGATTGTGGTTACGGACGCAGAACCCGTTGTAGAGCCCCCCGCAGAGCCTGTGGTACCGCCACCGCCGCCGCCACCTCCTCCGCCGCCGAAGCCCTCGAAGGATTCGCTGATGAAGGTGACAAAGGCATACCTCATCGGGCTTTCCAAGGCATTCGAAAAGCAGAAGGACTACCCCGCTACAGCCCGTCGCCTCAAGCAAGAGGGCACTGTACGCGTACAGTTCACCGTCGCAAAAGACGGGAGCATCAGCGGTGCAGTCGTTGCAAAACCATGCCCGTATTCTTCGCTGAACGAGAGTGCGCTTGCCGCCGTACAAGCCGTCCCCAAATTTGACCCCATTCCAGCAGTGCTTGGCAAGGACACCTGGAAAATGGAGATACCTATAAAATACAACCTGCATTAACACTATTTTCATTGTGCAAGCTTTTCTGCAGCACTCGGCACCCATGTCATTGCGAGCGTAGCGAAGCAATCTCAATCCAAAATTTGGTAAGAGATTGCCACGGTCACTAAGTGACCTCGCAATGACAAAGTAAAGACTAAAAAAAAGGAAAGATAAACATGAACTACATCTTAGACTTTATCCAACAGGGCGGCGTCATCGCCTACGTTCTCGTAGCCATGAATTTCGTAGGCTACTCCATCATCGTGTGGAAAATCATTTCGCTGATTCTTTTTAACAGGAGCATTCGCAAACGTCTCCCATCCAAAATTCTACATCGTGTGGTGACGCACAATACCGATCACCACATCATTATCGAAAGCATCCGCACCGAAATCGCGCTCGCATTTTCTCCATTACAGAAAGGCATGACAACGATTGAAAACATCGCAAGCATTTCTCCACTGCTCGGCCTCTTGGGCACTGTTTTCGGCATCTTCAACGCATTCAGCGTCATTGCCGTTTCTGGCCTTTCTGACGCAGGTGCTTTTGCCACCGGCATCAAACTTGCCCTCATCACGACCGTGATTGGCCTTGTAGTTGCCATTCCGCATGTCATTTCGTTCAACTACCTGAATGCCCGCATGGAATCGGAGCAGGACAATGTGGAAAACGATGTTCTTTTGCAACTGGGCCGCATTCTGAAGGAAAAGGACCACAGACGCTCTCAGGGGGTTGCCGCGTCGCCTTCGGCTCCTCGCAATGACATTATTGATGAGGATGCATAAATGGCAAAGCGAACCCGCCGAATCCGCCCCGACATGACGCCGCTGATTGACTGCGTTTTCTTGCTGCTCGTATTTTTCCTAGTAACTTCCGTCTTCAAGCAAGACGAATCCGTGCTCAAGCTGATTTTGCCCGAAACGCAGAGCGAAGTCAAGCGCGACACGCCCGAGGGCCTGTACATCGAGCTTTCCGAAACAGAACTCGCCTTTAACGGCCAGCGTGGCACTCCCGACGAGCTCCGCGAAAAAGCCGCTACGGTACAGAATAAGAAATCCCCTGTCGCAATCAAAATCGACAAGGGCACCACTTACGAACGCATCGCTGTCATCCTCGATATTTTACAGGTGCAAAAACTGTACAACATCCAGCTAATTAACGAGATGGAAAGCGCGGAATAAGACCTTTTGTGGCATTTAGCCGCAAGGGATTACACTCTTCCGGCAAACTGATTGGCAAACAACAAGAGCCCCGAAACAAAGATCAAGAGTCCGCCCACAAGGGTTGCTACAGTGTAAATCTTCGTAGCGACATGCGTGTGGGCACTCCCCTTGTCAATACCCTTGCGGAAGGCTACAGCGGCAATACCGAAAGCCACATTTGTAATAGTCATGCCAATGCAGATGACTAACGCTCCTAAAAGTGAAAGCGCGACCATTGAATTCAGCAGGCAGAACAGCACAATCAATGCGACAGCCGGGCAGGGTACAACACCGGTAACAGCAGCAACACCGATAATTTCACGCCAACGCGCAGTAGGCGGGAGCGATTCCTCTTTTTCAACTTCCCCACAATGCTTACGCTGCGTGAAAAAGTCCTTGATTCCAAGCACCACCAGCAAAACACCCGTGAGCATAATCAATGCGTAGCTCGCCCTTTCAATGCCAATACGCCCCGTCTCGAACGCATTAAACACAGTCGCCTTGAAAATTGCATATAAAACAAGCAACAAGAGGACAGCACTCATCGTATGCGTCACGGTAATGCCCGCGCCAAGAGCAACGCCTTGCCGCCAGCGACCACGACGCGCAATAAAATACCCCACGACAATCGATTTTCCGTGCCCCGGGCCAAGCGCATGCAGCATGCCGTACAAAAGGCAAATAACAAGGAATTTCCAAATGGCACCCCAGTCACCGCTCTTCATTGCAGAAATCGCGGCCGTCAATTTTTCACGGAGAACCTTTTGCTCACGTGCAATGAACATATAGAAGGATTTCGATTTTTGTACAGGCTTTTCAGGTTCTGCAACAGCCGGCGTCACCGATACAGCAGATTCATTTACAGGCGTTCCATCCATTGCAGCACCTTCCACAGGCGCCACGACCTCAGTCGCGGCAGGAACATCCCCCGCCCCGCCAACATCAAAACGCTTTTTCTTGACAGCCGCCGAAGCAGCCACCACAATCAAAAGGACAAGCAAAAATACAATAGACTTTCTCATAGAGCACCAACACAAAATTTCCGCAGATTCTAATATAATAAATATGAAGAAATGTCCGCTTAAAATTACTCCAGATATGTCACTTCGCCCATTTGCGGCATAAGAACAGGTTTACCCGATTCTTGAGCAGCGCGGCGAGCATTTTCAAGCGGCTCCAAATAGCTATGCTTGCTCAAGCAGAAACGGGAATGATGGACAGTCATGTAACGGGCAGCACCAAGTTCCTGCATTTCTTTCGCGAGAAATTCCGGCATCGTGTGGATAAGAGCCCAATCTTTATTGTACTGTCCATTTTCGAGAATTGCAAGGTCAATCTCCGGGAACTTTTCGCCCACTTTGGCAAAATGCGGCCCGTAACCCGTATCGCCACCAATCCATACCGTGCGTTTGGGAGAAACAATGGCAAAAGATGCCCACAGAGTCTTATTCTGGCGCAAGTCACGACCCGAAAAATGCCTCGCCGGAGTCGCCGTTACCTTGAAACCAGCTCCTAAATCCGAAGATTCCCACCAGTCAAGTTCCACAAGTTTTTCAGTCGCATAACCCCAATATTCAAAATGCTCGCCCACACCGAGGCCCGTCACCACATGCTTTACGCGAGGTTCAAGTTCTTTTACCACCTGATAATCCAGATGATCCCAGTGGTCGTGCGAAATCACGAGAAAATCAATATCGGGCATATCGGCAGGCTTGTAAACGTCGGTGCCTTTAAACATCTTGTTCACGAAACTCACCGGCGAACCTTGATAAAAAACTGGGTCCACAAGAACTTTTTTCCCAGATAAATTCATCAAGTACGACGAATGACCAAACCATACAATCCAGTCACGATCGGCAGGAAGAGACTTCAAGTCCGTCTTGATTACATTCAGCGCCGTGTCGGGAATTCTTTGCGACTTGTCGCCGAACATAAAATCCTTCCATATCGCAAGAGCCCCCTTGTCCCCAGTCATGGTGACAGTTTCAACCTCGTTGACGAACTGTTTACCGTCGTAATTCGGAGACTGTTTAATCTGTTCAAGTCGTTTACCCTGTGGAATACGCCCGAATTTTTCCTGACTCAAGAACAGCACGCCAGCATCTCCTAGAATAAATAGAATGGAAAGGATAATTGCAGTAATCATAATTCGCTTTCTCTTTGGGGACATCAAATCAAATATATATACTTTCAAGACAAAGACCTGATGGTGGCACGTTTTGCCGCGCGTCAAAACGAAGTCGCCTTTGGCATCGCATTCACGCCAGGGATGGCAATGGGTACATTTTTCCCCTTTCTCGTTCCCGGATACATGTACTTTATCAGTAGCAACAAGGCTCTAAACAATACCGGAGCCGTTGCAGCGCAAGCAACCGCAGTCGCATTCCTTTACAACAACATCCTCAAGGCCATTTCGGGGCGAGCACACCCCGATGCCGAAAACAACAACGGAGAACTTTCACGCGATTTCAAGTGGGGATTCGGCAGGCGTGGCGTATTTTACGGCTGGCCCTCGGGGCACTCCATGACAAACGCTTCGCTTGCCATGAGTATCGCAAGCTACAACCGCGACAAACCGCTGGTCGTTGCCGGTTGCGGGCTTTACGCAGGCTACATCGCCACAAGCATGGTACTTGGCGCAAAAGGCGAAGCTCACTGGTTTTCTGACGCCGTCGCAGGAACGCTCATGGGGGCATCTATCGGCTGGTACATCGGCAGCGTATTCTACAAGGACAAAGTCGGTGAAAAATCCGAACCGTCAAGAGTCGCTATAGCCCCGCTATTTTACGACGACACCAAAGGCGCCGTCGTTTCGTTGAGTTTCTAATTGTCTATCTACGCTTACCTAACGTCCACACGCTGTACTTGTGAACCGACGCGGACCATGTAGGCACCAGCCTTCGGAACCTGAATTTCGAAACTGGCTGCATTTACCAGGCCATTCTGGACGACAACGCCCTGCATGTCATAAACGGCAAAGCGTTCACCCGTCATGGAGGTATTCACCTGAATGTGGCGGTCCATTGCATAGACTTTCAGGAGCCCCACACTTACACGGGATGCGAGCAGGGCATCCTTTTTCTCAACTTCTTTCTTCTTAATCGTAAGACTTCCGTCCTCGACTTTAAACACCACATTCGTATAATTGGCAGATGTATTCTTGAAGTTCTTCGTTGCAAGGCCCATAGCGTAGGTCTTGGGCTTGGTTCCGGACGCAATTGAATCACCCTTATAGCTTACGAAATCCAGAGAATACGCCTTAAGGCTCGATTTCATATCAAAGCCCCGTACAGAATGTTTCTTGCCGTCATACACCACGGTATCCTTATGTCCCTTGACGGTGACAACGATTTTTGTGGTATCCGGATTAATCGTGAACAGGCCTTTTTCAACACTCAGAGCGTAATTCGAATTGGCAGCACTATCAATCTTGGCGTTGATAGCGTACTCACCGGCATCCTCGCCCGCTTCACGAGTCAAAACGACACCCTTCAGGGAATCCTTGGTTCCGTCAATCTTGAGAATGCCCTCGACAGAATACTTCAGCTTAGGATCCTTTTTACCATAGGTCTTGGAGGCGTTAGCCACCGTCAGCACAGCCGGCTTCGGAGTAATCACAAGGTTTCCGTCCGTGATATCAAAGACCACGTTAGAATAGTTAACCGAAGTATTCTCGAAGTCCTTCGCCACAAGGCCCATGGGATATGTCTCCGCATCTGTCCCCGAGACAAGCGAGTCGCCCTTGTAGTTCACAAAATCCAAGGAGTAGACATCATTATCGGATGTCATTTCAAAGCCCCGCACGGAACGTTTCTTGCCATTATATTCCACGGTATCTGTGGTGCCCCTGACCGAGACCACAATTTTCGTGGTATCCGGATTAATCGACAACACACCTTTTTTTACGGTCACAGAATAATACGACGGATTGGCAGCAGGATTAACAGTTGCAGAAATAGCATATTCACCCGCATTTTCACCCGGTTCACGAGTAAGTTCGACTCCATTAAGCCGTTCTTTGACACCGCCGAAGCTCAAAAGGCCTTTAACAGAATAACTCCATTCTGGGTCTTTCTCTCCATAGGACTTGGAAAGGGTATCTACAGTCACAACAACCGACTTCGGGACAATCGAGAAGGTCGTATCTAGCATGCCCGCATAATTTCCTTTTCCGGCGAAATGCAGCGAAGCCGTTCCAATGTTGATATTATTTGCATACGAAAGCGTGTAATCAACACCTTCCTTAAGCAAAGCATAATTTTCGTCTAGCACCGTTACAACCGGCTTTTGGGCAGTACCACCATATTCAAGTTTATCAGAAAGCATCACAAGTTTCGGGGATATGGCCTTAACCTTCGGCAGTGTATCCGTTATGAACTTTCCTACATGTTTAAACTTTTTATTCAAAAGATCTTTCAAGAAATCCACATATTCATCATAACTGGCTTTTTCTTCGCCATGTGGATGATAAACCCATACAACACTGTCTGCCACAGAAGCTGCTCTCAGGTATTCTCGCATTTTTTCAATTTCGGCACTTATTTTGAGATCTTTGGAATAAGTATCCCAAATGCGCTTTACTGCAAGAATGAACAATGGGGACTTGAACAATGCGTCGTAATAGATAGACTCACGAAGATATGTTGTCCTTGTAGTTAAGGAACTCCAGTCAAAATCCCAAACAGGGCCAGCCTTAAAGAGATCTATATCATTCTGATAGGTGAAATAGCAACTCTTAGGATGCTGCAGTTCAATATTATCCATAAGGTCGTTAATCAGCCAGAATTTAGCCCAAGAATCGACATCGATAATTTTTGAATAGCGTTCGTCAGGAGGCGCGGCATTTTTCGTGTTCATTCCGCTGACATAGTTAGGATAAAGCAGCTTCTCCAAGTTTTCAATTTTTTTCTGGAAGCGGGTCAATCGGGCATTGCCGCCAGCTGTCAAAGCACCGTTACCGTCAACCATATAATCATCATTCTTGATCTTATACGGCATTTCTCGTCTCGACGTCTCGAATATCGGATTTTCGTCATAATTCTTATCCATTTCGACAAGGAAATCCTTATCTTCTTTATCCGACATTCCTTTATAGCCATCATAAATATTTACACGATTCACATCTACCTTGATAGCCTCCCCCAACCAATAAAGGCCCTTGTACTCACCATTAAGGAAGAGGTCAACATATCTTCCTTGCACGGTATAATCCATTCCGAGTTTTTTGCTCATATAAAAGGCAATATGGTTTTTCAAGAAACTATTGTCCAGATAATTGGCAATCAGAACCCAACGCTTATGTTGGGGCATTCCCATAATACTCATAGCCTTGTCTAATTTAAGCGCAAACGGTTTCTTTGGCTGGAGCAAAGTAGAATTGCCGCGCGCGCGAATACTCGTTTTCTTACTCGTAAATTCCCATTCTTTTTTTTCGGTGTAAGACAACGAAATAGAAGCATTATCAATCCATACATCCTTTGAATTAATTTCAACGTTACCAGGGGTACTCACATACAACTGGGGCAACCCCGTACTGACCACTGCACCCACGTTAGACTTTAGAACATTTCCCTTATACGTCGCTATGCAGTAAAAGAAGCGAACGTCCCCTTCATTCATCGCATTCGTACCATACGCACTACTGTTAGCCCCTTCAATTTTCTCATCCACCCTCGAAGGGTCACTGTAAGTGCGGTACCACTGGTAAGAAACCTCGTTACCTCCATAATTTACGGAAAAGATCAAGGTTCCCCATAACCCCTTAGGGACAACTGTAATTGGCGCAACTTGCTCTACAATATTGAAGCCACTCTGAGCAAATGCAGTCGTCGTCATGAACAAAGCCACAATTGCGGCTAAAATGCATTGTGTAATCTGCAATTTTTTGGCATGGAGCATTGTTTTATTCCTTATTTTGCAAATTAATGAACTAAAAAGTTTAGGTCATTCGAAAAATGAATAATAAAGTTACAAAAATGATGCAATTCCGGCAACTTTATCTTACGCAAATAGACATTACAGAAACCAAGCAAATTTTCTCATGCATTTTCCACGATAAGTCGAAGTTTTCCAAATATGGGTGTGACCCTCCGCACAATTTGCCCAAAACGGGCTGAATTTCACAAATAAATAAGTTTTATCCGGAGTGACAAATCCCGCTAAATGATATATCTTTACCCCAACGATTATTATGAAGATGCGTATATATATATTATTGCTTGCCCTACCGTTTGCCGTTCTCGCGAAAGAAGACAAGATTGCCGAAGACGCCATCCAACGACTCGAAGAGAATGCCGCGCTGACTCTTGACGACGACGCCCTTGAATCCCTGAAAGAAATTTCTGACAACTCCGATGCGGGCCTGCACATGCACCCCGGTTCCACGGTCAAAAACGAGCTCCAGGAAAGCGCCGCAGCCGAAGCAAGCGCCGATACAGTGGACAACCCGAACGAAATGACCCAGGAAGAAGCCGACGCTGAACTCGCCGCCTTTACCGATTCCGCATTCGCAGGCCAGGAGCTCAAAAAACTCCAACTGGACATGACCACGGCCATCGTCCCGACCGAAAGCCGCCGTATCGCAGGGCCTTACGGAATCCGCACCTACCGCATGCACCGCGGCATCGACTTGGGCCTTTGTCATGGCGAAAACCGCACCATTGTGGCCGCCTTTGCCGGGAAAGTCGTAAAAGTCCGCAACCAAGGCCGCCGCAGGGGCTATGGCAAGTACGTCATCCTGGACCACGGGAACGGCCTCACGACGCTTTATGCGCACCTCGCCAGCTGGAACGTGAACGTCGGCGACGAACTCCAGGCCGGAGACACTATCGGCGTCGGGGGTAACACGGGCCGCTCGTTCGGGGCGCACCTGCACTTCGAGATGCGCTATGAAGGCATCTACATCGACCCCGCCACCATTTTCAACTTTGAACAAGGCACATTCTGGAACGTGAGCGTCGAACTCGATCCGGAAAAGCTCCTCGCCGCCGAAGGTGGATTCCAGAAGGAACTGTCCAAGCACCGCTACTACAAAGTGCGCAGCGGAGACTGCCTCGGGAAAATCGCCCGCAAGTATGGCATCAGCATCCAGCGCCTCAAGCAGCTAAACAACATCAAGGGCAACCTCATCCGCCCAGGTCAAGTTTTGCGCTGTTCATAAACACACGCTGCAATTATTTGCATAGAAAAAGCGCATCCTGAACAGGACGCGCTTTTTGATTAAGGAAACAAATTACTTGAGCTTCTTGCCCTTCAAGTCGTAGCGGATACCGTTACTTTCGACGAACACCTTGTGAGTGTCAAAGCGCAGTTTCAGGGAGCCATCGGCAGCCTTTAACGCCGGGCGGCCCCTCGGGAGAGCATCGAGCCCATCGACAGCAAAAGACGGAGCAAAGCCTGAATTGAGCGCCTCTATGGCCCCCGCCAAGTAGGCGATCGGAGAGTTCCAGTTAATTGCAACCTCGTTGCTCGCATAGCTGCATTCGTCATCCAAGTAAGACTTAGCCGGGGCCCCGTTCACACGGTAATCTTTGCATTGCCATTCCTGAGAACCGATATCCTCGCCACCAGGTTGCGGACCGCCAACAAGCATCCCTGGTACCGGGTCCTGGATTCCATCGGCCTGGCTCGGGCGGTGGTGCGGGTGCATCGGGGACTTGGAACCGAAACCGGTCACATAGGACATATCCATCGGATTTTTGCCCAGCAAGTAATCAAGCGTACGTACTGCCGAGTTATAATACTTCTTGTCACCGGTTAAATAGTAAGCGTGAAGCAACCAGACACCTATGTTAGCGGCCGCGCTATTCGAGCCCCAGTAAAAGTTGCCCTTCGTCATGGGCACACCAAAGCCGGTCGAGGCGATTTTCGCATAGTGATTTGCGACCGCAAGCAGGCTATCTTTTGCTGCAGCGGCGTCGTCAAATACGTCTGGGTGGGTCGCCTTGCTGTAAGTGACCAAGCCGCTCATGTCGGCCCACCCCGGAATCGCCGTGAAAGCGCCTTCGCTCTTGTACGATCCGTCCTTAGTCGTCACATAAAGTTCCGCAGCAGCAAAATTCTTCTCGTCCTTGGCATTGTTGTCACTGTAAGTACCCGTCGCCACATCGTGCGGCTGCTTGTAGAACTCGTTCGGGTTCGCTTCGCCCCAGGCATACGCCTTCTTGGCGGCTTCGAGAGCCTTGGCGGCAAATGAGGCATCAAACTTCTCGTACACACGGGCAGCAACAGCCATCACTCCGGCAAAATCAAACGTTGCAGTGACGCTCTTTCCGATGATGTAACGAGTGTCCACATCTTCGTTCGGCATGATTGTTCCGCAGAACTGGAGCGTCGTCAGCTTGTGGTAGACTCCCCCGTCAGCCGCCTGCATGGTAAGCATCCAGTCCAGGTTGTACTTGATTTCGGCAAGCAAATCCGGCAGATTACCGTCGGCCGGGATGTTCCATTTGAGATTGTCAAAATAGGCTGGGAAATGTTCGTAGAGGCTCAAGAGCGTGTAGGTGGAAATGCCCGAATTTACGATGTACTTGCCGTAGTCTCCGGCATCGTACCACCCCTTGGGGCTATCGACAGTACCACTGCCGCCCGTCGCGGAGCTATGGAAAGCCACACCCTTATCGGGGTGACCGGCGCTGCGTTTCCACTTGCCCGCATACTGTTCTTCGAGAGCCATGGAAGCGCGCTGATAATAGAACCACTTCAAAAGCGCCTTCGAAACATCGCCATAAACCTTGTCCGCAATTTTCAAGTCCTTGCGAACTTCTTGACCGTTCACTTTAATAGTATAAGTTCCAGGAGTCTTGAGTTCGGAGAAATCGACGAGTTGAACGCTTTGGCCACTGCCGTCCCATTTCGCGGCAGTCGAAGGTGTCACAGAAAGCACTGTCTGGCCGGACTTGTCAACAAACTCAACATTACCACTACCCTCGAACAGCGTAAGTTCCTTGAAATCACCCGTTCGATAGCCAACTTGGTTGATATAGGCCGTTGCAGCAAAAGAAGCGCCAGACAAGGCAAGGATAGCCGAAGTTGTCAGAATCTTGGTATTCATGATATACTCCATTGAAAAGGGGCTCACATACATAAATTTATTGAAAAATAATCGAAAATGAGCTCCTAATTTTCCTCAGAAAGTGTTTTCTATGGGAAACAATCACCTTATTTGATGTTTTTAATGGCAAATTAGAGAATCTTCCAATTAGAACTTAAACGACACCCCTACGTACGGAACAACCTGAAATCCAGAAAAGATATGACTGAGGTTATAATCTATCGTTTCTGGATCATCGGAATGGCCAAAACGATATTCTCTCTTTCCAAGACCGAATAAATTCGCAGTCACATCTGCACCCATATTAATTCCCAACCTTTCTGTAATTCGATACCCCAAAACAATATCGCCACCTCCAACAAAATTAAACAGCAACGTTGAAAATTCATAAGTGGATTCCTCCCTCTGATAAGATTGCCCAAAATATTTCATGTCGCCACCGAAAATAGCATGCACCGCTAATATGAAATCATTTACAAATGGAGCAAAGCCCAATCCAACTTTTGAATTCAAATCAAAACGAGAATCTATTTCGTAATCATTCACAGGAAAATCAATAAAACCCATTCCCGCACCGACCACAAAAGACAAACCACTTTGAAAAACTAGATCACGAGTCCACTTAAATTGTAGTCCCATGGTCATATCCATTTTTAAATCACGATCGCGAGTAAATCTATCTTCGTATTTATGATTGCTGTACTGAGTCCACGTTCCACCCCAATCCATCGGAAGTGCAATACTAAATGTATGGAAAACAAAATGCTCCGTCTTTTTTTCATCACTTTGTGCAAAAGACGTTAATGCCAAGAGCATCACGGCAATAAGCACTATTTTTATCGAATTAGGCATTCCATCCTCCATCAAAAGTTTATACAAAAAGATAAATATAATTTAGCCAAAAAGGAATGTTACGTAGATTTCACTTTGCCGAGATAAAGTCTACATCTTTTTCACATTTATACAAAGTATCTTTTTTGATAACGCAATTTTCGTAAGCAACGGCAAACTTTTTCTCATTATCCGGAGAAATTGCCCTGGTCGTCTTTTCCGAAAAATGAATCCAATTCCCTTTTTCGTCAAAAAGGTTTATTTTGGCATACTCGGATTTCTGTTTTTTTATATAGACGGCCTTTTTTATTAGGGTACCCGCCGCATTGAAAGAGGAGCAAAACCGTTCCTCATACGACTCCCCTAGCGCATCAACCTTCCGCACCACCTTGCATTCGCTCATCAAGGAATCTTCATCGAGTTTCTTTTCCACGATGGTATCATTAGAAACCTTGTTCCCCGCTTGAGCGAAGCAATTCGTAAAAGAGAATACAAGCAAGATAAGAATTAACAACTTTAGCATTTTCAAACTACTTGGCAGGGAATTCCTCGAACGCCTTTGAATTTGCGTAGAGATCGTTGCCATTCCAGTCAAAGAGCGCGGGGCCCCAGGCGCCACTGAGCGTCGGTTCCCAGAAGAATGTGCCAATCCAGCGGTCCATTCCCTTTATCATCTCGTTCGTGCGCTTGCGCGAGCCGTCGTAATTGTAGTGGTTGTCCGAATCGCCGCCATTGTATTCCACGACCATAAATTCCAGGTCCGGGTAGCTTGAGGTGACTGTCTGGAAGAGCGATTTCCAATCATCGGGAGCCTTGTCTCCATACGCCGTGTAGGCGGAGAATCCCATTATATCGGCGGGGACTTTCTGGTTCTTGAAAATTTCCGTCATCCACCAAGTGACCGTGTTGGCCTGACGGATGCGTTCGATGTGCAGTACGGTCTTTGTCGAGGGAGAGACTTCCTTGACGGCACGAATACCTGCTTTGAAATACTTGGCAGCGTTCGCCTTGCCGCTTGCAGTACCCATGTCACCGTTGATTGCGGTAGAAGCCTTGTCCACGCCATTGCCCCAGCAGTCCGTGCTGTTGTTCGGCACATGGACAAGAATCCCGGGCGTTGTCTCGTTGCCAATCTGCACCATCTCGGGAACCGCGTTCACCTGTTTGAGTGCGTTCATCAAATCAAGGGTGTAAGCATAGACAGAATCGGCGAGTGCATCGGAGCTGCTGACCTTACGCCAACGCTCGGGAATAATTTGCTTACCCGGATCGGCCCAGTTGTCGCTGTAGTGGATGTCGAGCAGGAACGCCATACCGGCAGCCTTGATCTTTTGCGCGTAAGCGACGATGTGGTCCTTGTCGGCGTAGGCCTCGGCCTCGTGACCGCAACCTGACGCCGCATAGCCGTACTTTGCCTTGGGGTCAACAAAAGTCTTGAGGCGGATTGTGTTGAAACCATGGTTCTTGAGCACCGTAAAAATGTCCGATGCCGTTCCGTCCACGTCGTAAAACTTGGTCTTGCTACGCTCGTATTCCTGCACAGTCGAGATGTCGGCGCCCGTATAGAAGTCGAAATTGAAGAACTGCTCGGAAGCCGTGGACGACGGCTGCGACCCCGAGGACTGCAGCAATTCTGCGGAAGAAGAGAGCGCCGAGTTAGAATCCAATGAACGCCAGGGAGCATAGCGCGAGCTTGAACTCGGATACGGGTCCCATAAAATCAAAGAAGAAGAAAACGGAGGGAAAACGAACGAAGAAGACGAAGAACTCGTCGGCTGCGCGCCTGCCGAAGATGCGGATTCACCGGAAACCGACGAGCCCGCCGAATCCTGCTGCGTATCTGAATATCCCTGAGAAGGCGAAGAACCGTCTACTGTCGAGAACGAGGACGGAATAGTAAGTTCGTCCCCTACTGTTTCGCTACCAGGACCTGTCGAGGAATCGTTGCCGGAACTGGAGTCGCCGGAGCACCCCGCCAAGGCAATCAATGTGCATGCACAAAAAATAGAGTTTAAAAAGCTCCTAATACCCATGCCCTTAATATACATTCAAAATCGATTTAAGGGACGGCCCTTTCCAGAGATTTTGAACGCTTGTCGGCAATAAGCTGTTTCTCCGCTCTCGAAATATAATCCGGTATGGAATCGCGACCACGATTCCACAAGGTATAGCCGATACTCAAGCGCAGAGGGAATTTCAAATGTTCGCAGTTCTTTGTCAAAATCATGAGAATGTTTCGCCGCAAATAGAGAGCATCGGAAAAATCGTTCAATTCAGCAACAACAGCAAACTCATCAGAACCATAACGAGCAATAAAATGCCCAAGGCGCCCACAGACACTCTTCAGCGCTTCGCCGACAATCTGCAAAACAATATCACCCTGTAGGCGGCCGAAATTTTCGTTAATGTCCTTGAACTTGTCGACATCGAGCATGAACAGGAACAACTGCCGGTCCTTGCGAATATGCTGAACCTTTGAATCAAGGAATCGATTCAGATGACTCCGGTTATTGAGCCCTGTAAGCGAATCAACCGAAATACGTTCAGACTGTATGTTGAGAAAGATTAGCAAAATGCATATTGTAAGCCCGATGGAAATAGAAGGAGTCCCGGGAAGGACGCGCATTTGCAAGAACATCGCCGCAAGCGGTAAAACAACAATGGAAGAAAAAGCCAAATTAATGGAACGATCAGAATAAAATCGCTTCATAAAAATTCTGATGAACGAGATGCTACTCGGAATAAACAAGTAAAGCCCACACACAAGCATTTGGAATATGAAATAAGGCCCTCTGCAATAAAAGCCGTTCTCGTCAAGACTAAACAGCCAACCTGTCCAGAAGGAGCAGGCAATCGTAGACAAGGTCACCAGCAACGGAACGGCCGAGAGCACCCTCAGCCACTGTTTTCCCCATAAACTCTTGCACAGTGAACTCATTGCAAACTGATACCACGAAAACGTGAGCAAAAGCCCTACGACGAAATACACCGAATTCAAGAAAAGGTTTAAGACAGGATAGCTGGATTCGTAAAAAATAAAACAAAGGCAGTCGACCAGATTAAGGACCGCAGCATGAGCCACGATGCTAGCCATCAACGTGGAACTGACGTTATAGTCGGCATCCGATTTTATCTTTATAAGTAAAATTACGCAGATAATGGAACAAAAAGCGAGTAACTCTACAAATAAGGGTTCAGTCATACAATCCCCATAATCAATCCAACCAAAAAGGAAAGGTAATAAAAAAAAAGGAGAAAATCCCCCGCTTTCAAAAAAATTATTATTTACGGTATGACCGACCAGAAAGAAATCGATTTTTCGCGTTATTTCGAACTAAAGAAGCAACTGGAAGAAGCTAGCCGCCTGTACTACGAAGAAAATGTTTCGCCAATGAGCGATCAGGATTTCGATTTCGGGGTAAAGGAACTGGAAAAACTCGAAAAAACGTACCCCGAACTGGCGGGCAAGGCCAGCCTCACCAAAAACGTGGGCAGCGACCTGACCAATGATTTTGCCAAAGTCGCCCATGCGGTGCCCATGCTCAGCATCGCGAACGTATACAGCGCCGAAGAAATGGCGGAGTTCGTGAAGGCGGCAGAAGAAGGGATTGCGAGCTTAGACGAGAAACGAGATATACGACACTCGGGGCTTCGCCCCGTAGTGGATGTTATCCCCTATGGGGAGACGAGAGACGAGAGAGATACTTCCCAGTCGTCAAAAAAATGGATCTGCGAGCGGAAAATCGATGGCGTTTCACTCTCTATCGTGTACGAGAACGGACGCCTGAAGCAAGCCGCCACTCGCGGTGATGGAGCCCAAGGCGACGATGTGACATTGAATGCGCTCACGATTGCCGACATTCCCGAAACGCTTGACGCAAAGAAACTGAAAATCGACCCGAGCGAAATACCCCAAGGCACATTCGAAGTACGCGGCGAAGTCTACATGGAGCGCGAAGCCTTCGAACGCCTGAACGAGCAGTTCATCTTGGAAGGCAAGAAGATTTTCCAGAACCCGCGCAATACTGTCTCGGGTTCGCTAAAACTCAAGAACGTGGCCGAATGTAAGACGCGCCCGATGCGCTTCTTTGCCTACCACATTCCGCAGAGCAATAACAAGACGCACGAAGAAAACCTGCAACAACTGAAAAAGCTCGGTTTCCACACAAACGAATACTGGACTGCCAACAACACCGACGAAATCATGAAGATTTCGGAGCAGATCGGCGCAAGCCGCGACAGCCTTCCCTTCGAAATTGACGGCATGGTCGTGAAACTGAACGACCTCGCCATGCAGCGCGAGCTCGGCTCCACGAGCAAGAGCCCTCGCTGGGCCATCGCCTACAAGTTCAAGGCAGAGCGAGCCTATACACCGCTCCTTTCCGTAGAATTCCAGGTGGGCCGCACCGGTGCGGTCACGCCGGTGGCGAACCTCGCACCCGTGCGCCTCGCGGGCACCACCGTCAAGCGCGCCACTCTCCACAACTTCGACGAAGTCGCCCGACTGGATCTCCACTTCGGCGACACCGTCGGCGTCGAGAAGGGCGGCGAAATCATCCCGAAGATTACCGACGTCAAGAAAGAACTTCGCCCGGCCGGTGCCCTCCCCGTGACCGCCCCGGCGAACTGCCCCGAATGCGGAGAGCCGCTCACGCACATCGACGGCGAAGTCATCCTCCGCTGCGAAAACATGCACTGTGCGGCGCAGGTGCAATGTCTGTTCGAACATTTCGTAAGCCGCGAGGCCATGAACATCGAAAACCTCGGCCCCGCCCTCATTGCAAGCCTGATTGCCACAGGCAAAATCAAGCGCATCCCCGACTTGTACCGCCTCACCCTCGAAGACCTCGAATCGCAGGAGCGCATGGCCAAGAAAAGCGCCCAGAACGTCTTTGACGCTATCCAGAAATCTAAAGAAAAGAGCCTGGAAAACCTTTTGCACGGCCTTGGCATCCGTTTCGTGGGCCGCACCAGCGCAAGGAACCTGGCCAAACACTTCCGCACGCTCGAAGCCATACGAACCGCAACCGTAGAGGATTTGCAAAACGTAAACGACGTGGGCGAACGCATCGGGAAATCCGTCTACAAATTCTTCCACACCCCACTCTACACGAACGAAATCGACGAACTCGTGGCCCTCGGGCTGCCCACCGAATTCAAGGGCGTCGTGAAGACGCTGTTCCAAGGGCAGACCGCCGTTATCACCGGCACGCTCCCGAACATGGACCGCGACGAAGCCCGCAAACTCATCGAAGAAAACGGTGGAAAAGTCGCAGGTTCCGTGAGCAAAAAGACGAGCTGGGTTTTGGCTGGCGAAGCGGCCGGTTCCAAGCTCACCAAGGCGAACGAGCTCGGCATCCCCGTACACGACGAAGCGTGGCTTTTGGAGCAAATCAATAATACAGAAAGGCCCGCCGCAAGCGGCGAGCCAGAGCAAACAAGCCTCTTCTAAGCTATTCTGTTACCGGAGCCGGATTTGCGGCCGGAATCGAATCTGTGGCTGGAATCGAATCCGCTGCAGGCACAGGATTTGTTGCTGACGTCGAATCTGTTGCAGGTGCAGGATCTGTAGCCGGAATCGAATCTGTTGCCGGAGCAGGATCTGTTGTTGGAGCCGGATCCGTTACAGGCGCAGGAGTAGCTGTAGACGGATTCTCAAAGTCTGCATCGCTCATTCCATAGAAGCGGATATCATCCAACCAAATTTCCAGCATTTCATCGACAACCTTGCCATATCCGGCCCCGTTGCTGAACTGGAGATTGCGAACATCGTCATTGTGTTCAAGCCATTCGGCACCGAGACTTTCCAACTCGGACCACGGGCTAGGAGCCCACTCGTCAAACCAGATCGTGTACTGTTTCCACTCCGGAGTCAACGAAATTTCCGTACCGAACGCCCCCCAATTCTGAAGGCAGCAAGTTTCGGCGAAGTCGGATACCCAAGAAACCTTGAAATCGCCCGTACCCTTAGCCCAGAATGTAAGAGCCTTGAGGTTCGCGAAATTGGCCCGCAAACCTTCGGGATAGAATGCAGTACCGAAACCGGCCCACGGATAGGAATCACCCACCAAGTGCAGCTTGAAGTACAAACCGCGCCCCTCATGGCCCCCATTCGTTATCAGTTTCTGGAAATTCGTCTCGGTATAAGCATTCGTCGTATCATCCACCATAATGGAAGTGACAAGCGTGTCCCCGCCATCCATGGTAACAGTGCTCGTAAAGTCACAATAGGCGTACCAGCGGCCAGCCGCACTGTCCACCGGATTGCCGGCAGCAAGCGTCATCTTGGCAGAAAGGGCCGTGACGTTGATATTTCCGCCTTCGTTCTGGTCAAAGTCATCTAAGAGCACATAGCTCAGCGTATCGAGGCTCGGATATTCCAATTCATCGAACTTCATTGTAGGATGAAGCAGGGCTCGCATCAAGTAATCCTTCCACGTTCCCGTAACTTCATTATACACGCCGAAACCGCTACAAAATTCCCAATAGGCCCAGCCGAATCCCATTTTTTCAGCAAGGTTCACCATGAACGAAGTCCAAGTCTCGCGGGAAACGCTGTCCGCAGCCTCATATGCACCGAATTCGCCGAGATAGACAGGCACACCCTTGGAATCAGCCCATTCCTTGATAGAGGCAAATACATTCTTTATCGTCCGCATTTCACCAAACGTAGCCTTCCATTCCTTCCCAGTGGGATATTGCGGACTCACAAAGGTAGCCCCCTGGTGCGTGAACGCGAACGGGTCGTAATAATGGAATGTAACAATCAGGTTCGTTGCGTCAGTCGGCAATTTGAGCAGCGATGCCGCCGAAGCATTATTGTAGTTATGCGTACCCACCATCACAACTCGTTGAGGATCAACCGCACGCACGACGTTCACAATGGAATCCACGAGAACATTCCACTTGGCCGAAGTCAGTTTACCTCGAGGTTCGTTCAAAGTTTCCACAATCAATGAGTCTGCGGGGTATTTCACCACTTCCGTCATCATCTGGCGGTAGACATCCAACAAACAAGGAATTTGCGTATCAGGATTCGAATCATAGATGGCGTCCCAATGGTGAGCGTTCAAGACGACAACCATGCCATTTTTAATCGCAAGATTAACCGCCCAAAACACCTGCTTCATCCAGGGTTCATCAACAACGCACTTGCCATCCTTTTCTTCAACGTGCTCTTCCCAACTTACAGGGATGCGCATGTTCTTGAATCCGGAATCACCAAGAGCCTTGAAATCATCAGGAACGACGGTCTCGCCCCAATTGCTTTTGAACTGAGTTTCGTCGAACTCTTTAAAATTCGAATTCGGAGCCTCAAACACGTTGCCCAGATTGATGCCCGGTCCCATTGTGCTCACAATGCGCTTGGCAAGCCCCGGATCGACATTGACAACCACAGGAGTTCCGCTAGAACTGGACCCGTCAAGATTGGGATTCTGCATATCCGAAGAAGATTCCACAACCGGGATACTGGAATCAACCGGCTCCGGGTCCGTAGACGACGAATCGTCAGAACAGGCGACAAAAGCCAATACAGCCCCGCAAAAGAGCACCTTTCCCATACTTTTCAGATAATTCATATTACCTCACCTTTTATTTCCAACATATAGTATAGAAACATAAACGGCTAAACGTTCCATTTTTGGGACATTTTTTGGTTACACCGGAAAACACGAAAAACCGCCACAGGGTATCTGCAGCGGATTTTTTAAAGATTTTAAAGGTTCCGAGAATCTATTAGTCGCCCGTACGGTAGTTCGGGGCTTCCTTCGTAATCGTCACGTCGTGCGGGTGCGATTCACGGAGGCCTGCGCCCGTGATGCGGACGAATGTCGCCTTTTTGTAGAGTTCATCGAGGTTTGCGGCACCGGCATAACCCATAGCAGAGTGGATACCGCCAATCAGCTGGTAAACGGTGTCGCGGAGCGGTCCCTTGTACGGAACACGGCCTTCGATGCCTTCCGGAACGAACTTGCGCGGTTCCTGGACGCCACCCTGGAAGTAACGGTCGGCAGAACCGGCCTTCATCGCACCGAGGGAGCCCATAC